>Ga0210384_10003119_pt1 | contig 19525 bp, 14 predicted proteins | sample IncBWH2MmetaG_FD_160574 | JGI IMG/M metagenome (GOLD analysis project Ga0210384, IMG submission 160574) | Forest soil microbial communities from Barre Woods Harvard Forest LTER site, Petersham, Massachusetts, United States - Inc-BW-H-2-M | ecosystem: Environmental > Terrestrial > Soil >...
GGGTCGGATCCACGTCGTCCGTGGGTCGCACGGTCAAGCCCGCTTCGGATGCGATCACCGCGCTTGCGACGTGACGTACAAGCGCGATGCGCACAGTGTCGCCCGCGCGGGCGGTGCCGGGGACGCATAGGGCGACCGCGACGGCCGCGGCGGCGGCCATCAGATTTCGGTAGCGCACGTCATTCCCGTGGAAGCGCATCAAAGCAATCGCGGCGGATCCGCCAAACGATCGCCGGTGTGTGCGCGCGCTGCCGGAGTCGCTCGCCTGCCTGCCGCTGTGCGCTGCAGAAAGCCGATCTGCATGAGATACGGCTCGACGACGTCAACGAGCGTCGCTTCTTCTTCATTGAGGCTTGCGGCCAGGGCGCCGATGCCGACCGGCCCGCCGTTGTACTGGCCGATCAATGCGTTCAGGAATGCGCGATCGAGCGAGTCGAGTCCGAGCAAGTCGATCCGTTCGAGCTCGAGCGCTGCTCTGGCAACGCTCAGATCGATGACGCCATTGGCCCTCACCTCGGCATAGTCGCGCAGCCGTCGCAGAAGCCGGTTCGCGACGCGCGGCGTTCCCCGGGCACGCGCTGCGATCTCCCGCGCGCCGCCGGGCTCGAGGGCGACGCCGAGCACCGAGGCCGAGTGCGTGACGATTTCGCACAGCTCATCCGGCGTGTAGTATTCGAGATGGTGGACGATGCCGAAGCGATCGCGCAGCGGCGCTGAAAGCATGCCGGCGCGCGTGGTGGCGCCGACGAGCGTGAATCGTTTCAGTGAGATCTTGATGGTCTTTGCGTACGCGCCTTTGTCCACCATGAAATCGATCGCGAAGTCTTCCATCGCCGGATAGAGAAATTCTTCGACGACTCTTGGCAACCGGTGGATCTCGTCGATAAACAGCACGTCGCCGGTCTGCAAGTTCGTGAGAATCCCGACGAGATCGCCAGGGCGCTCGAGCGTCGGACCGGATACTTGGTGGAACGTCGCGCCCATGTCGCGGGCTATGATATTGGCGAGCGTGGTCTTTCCAAGGCCCGGCGGTCCGTGGACGAGCACGTGCTCGAGCGGTTCATTGCGGCGCTTGGCCGCTTCGATCGAGATCTTGAGGTTCTCCACGACCGGCTTCTGACCGACGTAGCGATCGAAGCCCGCCGGGCGAAGCGTGACGGCGATGATCTGCTCTTCAACCGTCTCTTCCGGAGCGGCGACGCATCTTTTCGCGGGCGGGGCGCTCTCGTCACCCCGCATCGTCGGTTTACGCGGCATGCACGACACGTTTTCTCGCGGTCGCCCGCGCGCCTGCCTCGCGCCGCGCGGGTCGATTGTTTTCGCTCAATGCTCCGGCTCGCGCAGCCGGCGGCGATAGATCTCGGTCAAAAGATCCTCGGCGCTTTTTATTCCGTCGTTTGCCGCGAGGGCTTCGCTCGCCATCGCCGCTGCCTCGGGCCTTCGGTACTGCAGCTGCAACAAAACATCGATCGCTTCCGCGACGAAATCGGGCTGCGGCGTCTGACTTTTGGCTTTGCCCTGCTCTTCGCCGCGGATGAGTCCGAAGCGCGAGACCTTGCCTTGAAGTTTGGCGATGATGTCCTTTGCTTTTTGCGCCCCGATGCCGGGGAGCGCGCGCAGGCTGGCATGGTCGCCTTCATCGATCGATCGCGCGATCTCCGCCATCGGCCGCGAGAACGCTTTTGCTGCGGCCTTGGGGCCGACGCCGGCAACGGTCAACAACGCTTCGAAGAATTCGCGTTCGACAGGGTTCGTGAAACCGATGTATATCGGCGTGCCGCGATTGCCGTCGATCTGCATGTACGGAAATATCTCAAGGGCGAGCGGTTCCCCGGTTGAGACGCCGATGACCTTATCGGCGACGCAGCCGGGGAGCATGATCTCGTAACAGAGTCCTCCGGTTTCGACGAGGACGGCATTCGCGCGCCGCTCGCGCAGCGTGCCTTCTATCCGCGAGAACATCAGCGAGCGGCGGCGCCTCTGCCGAGATCGGCAGAACAGCGCCGCGCGTGGGCGATCGCAAGAGCGAGAGCGTCCGTGACGTCCTCCGGAGATGGGGTGCTTCTCAAGCGCAGCGCGTGCACCACCATCGCCGCGACCTGTTCTTTGGTCGCCGCACCGCGCCCGACGAGCGCCTTCTTCACCCGCGTGGCCGCGTAGTCGAAAACGGGCAGCGAGCAGAGGCCGGCCGAGCAGACCAACGCACCCCTCGCATGTGCCATGAGCAGCGCCGTTCGCGGAAACGCGCCTCGCGAGAAGACCTGCTCGACGACCATCGCATCCGGCTTGAACGATTTGACGATCTCGAGGATGCCGCGCTGAAGATCGGCTAGCCGCTCGGCAAGTGTTTGGCCCCTTTCGGGCGCGAGCACCCCCGCCTCGATGAGCCGCAGAACGCCGTCTTTCGTCTCGATCACGCCGTAGCCGGTGACATAGAGGCTTGGGTCGACGCCGAGAATCCTCACTCGTTTGTGACCGCGGTGCGTGCAGGAGTCGCGGCTGCCACGAAGTCGCTCATCCGTTGCTTTGCACCCATTATTTCCGAGTGAGAGCCGTTTTGCTTGGTCCAACGCGCGCAGTCGTCGTAAAGAAACTCGGCTGTCCGATAGAGAGAAGCGCTGGCGATCTGCCTATGTATGCTGACGACTGTTTGTATCGATTCCCAGCTCAGAAGTATCCGCGGTGCATATGTGTCGTAGACGATCGGGCCATCGATCAGCCCGTACTTGACGTAGGCCCCGACCCTGTCGAGCGCGCGCAACAAGTAAATCTCCTTATGCACTTCGTCGTCTGCAATGCCGACCTGCCCCAATTCACGGTAGAATTTCTCATCCCTTAGCTTCTCCGGCAGCTCGTGCATGACGAATCGGTACGCTTCGACAAATTTGGGATCCGCCATTTCGAGAAGCACACTGCGCACCGCTTCGAATTGAGTGGCGCGCCGCGTCTGCTCCAACTGATCGGTCGTGATCCGCACTTGTCGCGCAGCCATCACGACGGTGACCGCGATGACGACAGCCGACAAGATCGAGCCGATCGCGGTGAGCGCTTCCCACATGTCAGTGGCCCGGACCAAGCGTGATGGTCACCGTATTCGCGCCGGCGGCGGGCGTGCTACCCGCTTGCGGATCCGTGGCGATGACTTTCGCGTCCGGCGGGCTCCCAGGTTGAACCGTGACGTTTTGCACGACGTAACCGGCGGCTTGCAGCGCGGCGCGCGCGGCTTCGAGCGTCATGCCGACGACGTTAGGCACGGGTTGAAGTGCGGGTGCAGGTGTGGCGGATGGCGTCGCCCCGGGTTGTGCGCTCGGTCCGCCGATCACGGCGACTGCCACGACGAGGTCGATCGTGGCGCCCTGCGCCGTCGGCGAGTTAGCCGCGGGGTTCTGGCTGATGACCGTGCCCGGCGTCGTGCCGGAATCCATCGCGTCGGCGACTGATCCGACTGAGAGCCCGGCTTGCGCGAGCGTGCGGCGCGCGTCGTCGAGCGTGCCGCCGACGACGTCAGGTACTGTGATGGCGTTCGGCCCGCCGCTGATCCGGACCGTGACGACGGAGTGCGGCCTTGCCGGCGTGCCGCCGCTTGGATCTTGGTCGATGATCGCATGCGCGGGGATATTGTCGCTTGCGACGACCTGGCTGATCGAAAGCGTAAGACCGGATTTCGCGAGGATCGTTCTCGCGGCGTCGTCCGTCAGCGCGACCACATTCGGCACCGTAATCGTCTGCGGCCCGGAACTTGGGAAGATCACGACGACATCGGATTGCGCGGCGGGCTCGCCGCCGGCCGGATTTGTCTTCGCGATATTGCCGACGGGTACGCTGTCGGAGTGGACGGCGGTGCCGACGACGACCGAAAATCCGGCAGCGGCAAGAGTCGCGGTCGCCGTTTTTAAATTCTTACCGGTCACGGTCGGAACTTTGGCGCTCAAGGGGCCGGCGCTGACAAGGAGCGTGACTTTCTGCCCGCGCTTCAGCGGCGCGCCTGGCGCTGGATCGGTGCCGTCGACGAGTCCCACTTCTGTTTTCGGATCGTGCTGCTGTTTTATTGCGACGTCATCCACGCCCGACTGATGCAAGGCGTCCACCGCGTCGACCACTGATTTGCCGCTGACGTCCGGCATATGAAGACCTTGCGCGCCGGAACGCCATGCGGCCGATATGACGGCGATGAGTAGAACCGCCGCTAGAACGCCGCAGGCGAAAAGCGCCAGCCGCCGCCCGCTCCAGCGCGCCGGAGCGGCGTCGTCCGCGGCTGCCGCAGCCCTGCGCGCCGCGGCACGGCGACGGAGGAGCGCGGTCGGGCTGTCGGGTCCGGGCTCGTCATCGTCGGCGGTTCCGTCACCGCGCGCTACTCGGCGCAGTGCGCTCAACACTTCGCCGGCCGTGCGATACCGTTCTTTCGGAGCCGGATCGAGCAATTTCAAGATCATCGCCCGCAGCGCGGGCGAGACATCGTCCGGAAAGTCGAGGTCTTGCGGTCCGCGCAACTGTTCCGCTGCGACTTCTTGCGGCGACGCGCCGACGTATGGTTTGTTGCCGGACAGCATTTCATAGAGCACGACGCCGACGCTGTAGAGATCGGCGGCTTCTGTGACGGCATCGCCCGCGAGCACTTCCGGCGCGCAGTACGGGATCGAACCCATGATCGCGTCGGAGCCCGAGCCGCGCGTTTCGGCGGCACCAGCCAATCCGAAATCTGCGACGCGCACGTCGTCATCTGGCGTGACGAGGATGTTCGACGGTTTGATATCGCGATGCAGCAGATCGGCGCGATGTGCGGCAGCAAGCGCGCGGCAGATCTGTTGCGCGTAGCGGACGGCGGCCGTCTGCGGAATTCTGCCTTGGCGTGCGATGAGTTCGGCGAGCGTTTCGCCGGCCACGTATTCTTGCACGATATAGTTCGTGCCGTCGTTCTCGCCGACGTCATAGGTGTTGACGATCTTGGGATGGCTGAGCCGAGCGGCGGCCTGCGCTTCCTGGTAAAAGCGCTGCACGAATTCGTCGTCCGCTGCGAATTGAGGGCGCAGCACTTTGATCGCGACCTGACGCCGCAGCAACAGGTCGTAACCCCGATGCACGACCGCCATGCCGCCTTCGCCGATGATCGCATCGACCCGGTACCGATTGTTGTAGATCATGCCCGGAATCGCCCGTTCGACAAGACACGTACCCCTGCCTGGGCTCGCCGGCGATACAGGAAGCGATGACGACCGGCTTCAACATCGTGTGCAGTGCGCCGCCGATTGTTGAACATTGCCGCGGTTTTCGCGCTGCTCTTCGCGCTGCTGGCCGCGCAGGAAGCGCGCGTCCAGGTCGCCGAGCGCGACAGTATCTCCACGCACGCGGGCGATCCGCGACACGCGCGCGGGATAGCACAGCGGGGCGAACTGCTCGACGCGACCGGAGAGCCGCTTGCGATCTCGCGCAACGGCAAAAGGGTGTATCCCGCCGGCAGTGCGCTCGCTCAGATCGTCGGCTATTCGTCGCTCGTGTACGGCGAAGCGGGTCTCGAGGCCGCATTCGATTCCGTCATCGCGCCCACGGGGCGCGATCAACTGAGCGCGCTCGGGTCGTTTGGGCGCACCGACGTCGCGGTCTCCCCTCCCGGCAGTGTCGTGCTGACGCTGCGGCGAGACATCTCGGCAGTCGTCGACGGCGCGATGCCCCAGGGCGTGCGCGGAGCCGCGATCGTGCTCGATCCTCGGACAGGAGCGATCCTCGCGATGGTCGACCGGCCGACGTTCGACCCGAACGACGTGGATAAGGCGTTCTCGTCGCTGCGCGCTCGATCCGACGCGCCGCTGCTCAATCGAGCGCTCGACGGTCTCTACCCGCCCGGCTCGACGTTCAAGATCGTCACGGCAAGCGCGGCGCTCGATCACGGCGCGGTGGACGCGAGCGATTCGTTTGTCGATCCCGGATATTTCCAGATCGGCCCATACAGCGTGCACAACGATCAGAATGAAGTAACGGGCACGCAGAACGTCACCGGCGCATTTGCCTTATCGAGCAATGTCGACTTCGCGCAGATCGGCATCAAGCTGGGCGCTGACAACTTCTACTATTACCTTCAGCGTTTTCACGTGGGCGACGTTACGGGGATGGCGGTGCCGATGACCCGCGACGTCGTTCCGCCTGAAACCTCGATCTCCGACTCCGAACTCGCCCAGATGTCGTTCGGGCAAGGGGGACTGGCCGTCACGCCTTTGCGGATGGCGCTCGTAGCGGCGGCGATAGCCAACGGCGGCTCGATGATGCGGCCGACACTTGTCAAAGAGATCCGCATGCCCGGCCGCCAGACGCTGCTTGTGCCGCCCGCCGAATGGGGTCGCGCAGTCACAGCCGATACCGCAGCTTCGGTGCGCGATATGATGATCGCGGTCGTACGGTACGGCACGGGAACGGCGGCCGCCATTCCCGGCGTCACCGTCGCCGGCAAGACGGGCACCGGCACGCACAATGGAGCGCCGCCCGATGCCTGGTTCGTCTGCTTTGCGCCGGCGCAAACTCCGCGGCTGGTGGTCGCGGTGGTCATCGAGGACGCCGGCTACGGCGGCGCCGTTTCGGCCCCGATCGCCCGCGCGATCATGCAAGCCTCGCTGCCCTTGTATCCGCGTTAGACCTTGATCTCGCAGCGATTTCCTGAAGGGGCCGACGCTAGTCGGCCCTGGCTAACGTAACGTGGGCCGACTAGCGTCGGCCCCTTCAAACTATCCGGCGTTTCCCAGAAGGGGCCGATTTTATATCGGCCCAGCCGAACGTAACGTGGGCCGACATGAAGTCGGCCCCTTCAGGCTATCCGTCCGTTCAGACAATAATTCTGGTGGTCATAGTGGCAAGAGCGGGCGCACGAAGTCTTGCAGCGGACGCACCGAAGGAGCATCGTCACTGCGCGCCTCGAGTGCGAGCAGCAACGCACGCACCGTATCGAGCGACGTGAGACACGCGATGCCCACTTCGACCGCGGCGCGGCGGATGCGATATCCGTCGCTCTGCGCCGTCGACGACGCGGCGGCATCGTTGATGACGAGATCCACGCCGTTGGCCATGATCAAGTCCACGACGTGCGGGGAGCCCTCGCGGATCTTGTTCACCCGGTTCGCCGGAATGCCGCGATCGGACAATAGCTGCCAGGTTCCCGGAGTGGCGAACATCTCATATCCGAGATCCGTGAAAGATTCGGCGATCGACGTCGCCGCATGCTTCTCCGCGTCCGAAACCGACAGCAAGATGCGGCCACCAGGCGGCGGCGGAGCGATCCCGGCGCCGATGAGGCCGCGCAGCAACGCACCCGCATACGTGTCGTCGATGCCAAGCACCTCACCAGTGGACTTCATCTCGGGGCCGAGCATCGTCTCGACTTGACGCAACTTGGCGAACGAGAACACCGGAACTTTGACAGCCACGAAATCCGGTCGCGGGAGCAGCCCGAGCGGTAGACCCATGTCGGCGAGCCGCTCGCCGAGCGCGATCCGCGCCGCCGCAGCAACAAGCGGCACGCCCGTCAATTTCGCGATGATCGGCACGGTACGGCTAGCCCGCGGATTGGCTTCGATCACGAACAGTTCGCCATCGCGGATGATGTACTGGACGTTGATAAGGCCGCGGATCCCGAGCTCTGCGCACAGCGCCTCGGTGACAGCGGCGATCCGCGCTTCCATCTGCGCGCCGATGCTCTGCGTGGGATAGACCGCCATCGAGTCACCCGAATGGATGCCGGCGCGCTCGACATGTTCGAAGATGCCTGGGATGATGATCGACGTGCCGTCGTAAACGGCGTCGGCTTCGACCTCGGTGCCAGCCAAATATTTGTCCACCAAAAGCGGCGCGTGCGGCAAGATCGGCGGTGCGCTCGCCGCATACGAAGCGAGCTGTGCCTCGTTGTACACGATCTCCATAGCACGCCCGCCCAGCACGTACGACGGCCGGACGATGACGGGAAAGCCTAACTCGCGCGCGATCTCGCGCGCCTTGCGGAACGAGAGCGCCGTTCTGCCGGCCGGTCTCGACACACCGAGCCGCTGGAGAACAGCGTCGAATTTCTTCCGGTCCTCTGCCTTATCGAGCGCGCGCTGATCGGAGCCGAGCGATCGGACGCCGCGCGCTGCGAGCTCGCGCGCAAGATTGATCGGCGTCTGCCCGCCGAATCCCAGCAGCACGCCCTCTGCATGCGTCGCCCGAACCGCGCGCTCGACTTCGTCGACGCACGGCGGTTCAAACACGAGGATGTCGGAGACGTCGAAATCGGTGCTGACGGTTTCCGGATTGTTGTTCACCATCACCGATGCGACGCCCGCCTCGTGTAGCGCCCGCGCGGCATGCACGCACGAATAGTCGAATTCGATCCCCTGACCGATGCGGATCGGGCCGGAGCCGACGACAACAACCGTTCGGCCGGTTGGCACGCGCAGCTCTTCTTCTTCTCCGACGCTTGCGTAGTAGTATGGCGAACGCGCCGGAAACTCGGCCGCCGCGGTGTCCACCATCTTGTAGACGTCGGGGGCGCGAACGGCGCACAGATCCCGCACCGCTTCGCGCGGCGTTCCGGAAAGTTTAGCGATGGTCGTCTCCGCGAAACCCTGCGACTTGGCGGCGACGATCGCGTCGGCTGAAGAGTCGGCGCGCAAAAGTTCTTCGGTCTTGACGATCTCCAATATCTCCCAAAGCCAGAACGGGTCGATGGTGCTCAAGCGCGCAACGGCCTCCACGCTTCGTCCGCGCCGGAGCGCCTCTGCCACGACGAAGAGCCGCTCGTGGGTGGGCGCGCGCAAGACGTCGTCCAGTTCGTCGTCGCTCCAGCGCGCGAACGTCCAACCCGTGAGCGAATCGCGCCCGGTGTCCGCGCCGCGCACTGCCTTGAGAAGCGCTTGGGAGAACGTCCGCCCGATCGCCATCACTTCGCCGGTGGACTTCATCTGGCTCGAGAGCCGCGCGTCGCCGAGCGGGAACTTGTCGAACGGCCAGCGCGGAATCTTGACGACGCAGTAGTCGAGCGTCGGTTCGAACGCGGCCTTCGTCACGCCCGTTACGGGATTTGGGATATCTGCGAGGCGCTTGCCGAGCGCGATCTTGGCGGCGATCTTCGCGATCGGATAACCGGTGGCTTTGCTCGCGAGCGCAGACGAACGCGAGACGCGCGGATTCACTTCGATGATCTGATACGCGTCCGACGTCGTGTCCAGCGCGAACTGGATGTTGCAGCCGCCTTCGACCTCGAGATAGCGGATGATGTTGATCGCGGCGGTTCGCAGCCGATGGTAGTCGCGATCGGACAGGGTCTGCGAAGGAGCGATGACGATCGAATCACCCGTGTGCACGCCCACCGGATCGAGGTTCTCCATGTTGCAGACGATGACGCAGTTGTCCGCGCCGTCGCGCAAGACTTCGTACTCGACCTCTTTCCAACCGAGCAGCGATGTCTCGAGCAGCACCTGATGGATGATGCTCGCGTTCATACCAGACGTGAGGAGCGCGACGAGCTGATCGCGATCGTACGCGATGCCGCCGCCGGTGCCGCCCAAGGTGAACGCGGGCCGGATGATCAGCGGGTACCCGACTTCGTCCGCGAAGTCGAGGCCATGTTCCAATCGCGTGACGATGACCGACGCGGGCACCGGCTCGCCGATCGACTGCATGGCTTGTTTGAAAAGCTGTCTGTCTTCTGCCAAGCGGATCGTTCGCAGCGGAGTGCCGAGCAGCCGCACGCCGTAACGTTCCAGCACGCCCCGCTCGGCAAGTGCGATCGCAAGGTTCAGACCAGTCTGGCCGCCCAGCGTCGCCAACATAGCGTCCGGGCGCTCGCGCGCGATGATGGCTTCGACATACGCGGGCGAGAGCGGTTCGAGGTAGACGGCGTCCGCGGTCTCGGGATCGGTCATGATCGTCGCGGGATTCGAATTGACGAGAACTACTCGGCAGCCTTCTTCGCGCAGCGCGCGGCACGCCTGAACGCCGGCATAGTCGAATTCTGCGGCCTGACCGATCACGATGGGACCGGAACCGATGACGAGCACGCACGCGGGAACGTCCGAAATGCGCTCCACCCGCTCAGCCACGGCGCATGACGTCGACGAAGCGGCGGAAAAAGTCGCGCGCGTCGAGCGGTCCGGGCGACGCCTCGGGATGGAACTGCACCGACTCGACGGGGAGCGTGCGATGACGCAGCCCTTCATTTGACCCGTCGTTGAGATTGATCATCGTCTGCTCGACGTCTGGCGGGAGCGAACGCGCGTCCACCGCGTAGCCGTGGTTCTGCGCCGTGATCATGACTTCGCCGCTGCGCAGATCCTGGACCGGCTGATTGCCGCCGCGGTGCCCGTACTTCATCTTATACGTGCGCGCACCCAACGCGAGCGCGATGAGCTGGTGACCGAGACAGATCCCGTATGTCGGCAGGTCCCGGCGCTCGATGGCCGCTCGCAGAGTCTCGACGACGCCGGTCAACTCCGTCGGGTCGCCCGGCCCGTTGCTGACGAGCAATCCGTCCGGCCGCAGCGCGAGCACATCGTCGAGCGTCGCGGTGAACGGCATGTCGAACACTTCGACGCCTTCGGCCGCCGTGAGGCTTGCGATGTTCTCTTTGGACCCGCAGTTCAAGAGCGCGACGCGCAATGGACCCGAACCGCGCGGCGCGGTCTCGGCCGGCGACACCGCGCGGACGAGTTCTGGCGTTCCGAGCGCTTTCGCGCGATATCGTTCGAGCGCTGCCGGCGCGGCGGTTATGGCCCGCTCTCCCACGCCGAGCACCGCGCGCATCGTGCCTTCTTCTCGCAGTCGCGTCACGAGCGCGCGAGTATCGATGCCCTCGATCGCGCGCACGCCCGACTCTTCGAGCCAGTCCGGCAGAGAACTCGAGCTGCGCCAATGACTTGGATGCCGCGAAACGCGCTTGCAGATCGCGCCCGACGCGACGATGCGGTGATGCTGACGCACGGATGGATCGATGCCGTAGTTGCCGATAAGCGGATAACAGAACACCAGCAGTTGGCCGTTGTACGATGGATCCGTGAGCGCTTCTTCGTAGCCGGTCATGCCGGTGAAGAACACCGCTTCGCCTTCGGCGATTCCGTCAGGTCCGACGCCGGTACCGGCGTACCGTGCGCCGTCTTCGAGGAGCAGAACCGCAGGCCGGTTCATACGACGATCTCTCCGCCGACGACCGCGAGCGCTGGCTGGACGGCGAATTTCATCCCCGCGAACGGCGTGACGCGGCCGAGAGATTTGAATCGGTGCGGCTCGACAGTCCACGGCCTGTCTAGATACAGGCCGGTGATGTCCGCCGGAGAGCCCACTTTCAGAGTGCCGCCGGCTACGCCGAGCAATGCCGCGACGTTGGTCGAGAAATTAGCGACCATGACCGCGAGCGCAACATCCGGCAGCGCGTGGAAGGTGGCGCCGATAGCGGTCTCGAGTCCGCTGAATCCCGCGCACGCATGGCTGAGCGGCGGCTCCTTCTCTTCCGTCGTATGTGGGGCATGGTCGGACGCGAAGATCGTGATGATGCCGTCAGCGACGGCGCGGCGCATCGCCGCGGCATCGCTCTCGCTCCGCAGCGGTGGATTCACGCGCATGCGCGCGTCGTAGCCGAGCAGCGCTTGATCGGTGCATAGCAGGTGGTGCGGCGTCACCTCGGCGGTCAGGCGCACTCCATGACCTTGCGCCCAACGGATGACGTCGATGGTCTCCGCGGCGCTCACGTGGCAAAGGTGCCAGGCTTTTCCGGTGGCCCGGGCGACGAGTGCGTCTCGCGCGGCGATGGCGGTCTCCGCGATCGACGGCGACGCCGTCACGCCGAGCAGATCCGCGACGGCTCCGTCATGCATGAGGCCGTCGCCGAACGACCGGTCCTCGCAGTGGGAGAGAAATGGCTGGGGCAGATCGGCGATCGAGAGTGCGGCATTGTAGAGCGCTTTTAACGACGCTGTGCTGGAACCGTCGTCCGAAAACGCCACCGCGCCTGCGCTGGCCATCGAGCGCAGTTCGGCGATCGTGGTTCCGTCTCGGCCGCGCGTCACGGCACCGATGACGTACGTCCGGACGCGGCCGGCAGCGGCCGCATCGCGCGCGATGCGACGGATGGATGCGGCGTCGTCGATAGCGGGTCGCGTGTTCGGCATCGCCGCGACCGCCGTGAACCCGCCGGCGGCTGCGGCTGCAAGACCTGAAGCGAGCGTTTCTTTGTGCGCGTCCCCAGGCTCGCGCAAGTGCACGTGCGGATCGATGAAGCCTGGGCAGAGCACCATGCCGGCGCAGTCCACTCGTTCGACCTCGGGATCCGCGGCGACAGGCGCATCATCGCGTAGCGCTGCGATGACGCCGTTGCGGACGACGATCGTACGGATCGCATCCAAATCGAGCGTCGGATCCACAACGCGCGCTCCCACGAAGTCCCGGCTTACCGCGCGCTTCACGAGGGCCCGCCGATGCAGGCTTCGAGCACCGCCATGCGCGTGAACGTGCCGTTCTCCACCTGCCGCTCGATGCGGCTGCGCGGATCGGTCACGAAAGCCTGTGCGATCTCCACTCCGCGATTGACCGGGCCGGGGTGCATGATAATGGCATGCGCCGGCAGCAGCGCGTAGCGGCGCGCGTCGAGGCCGAAACCGCTAGCGAGATCCGACGATGGCGGCGAACCCGCAGCATCGATGCGCTCTTTTTGCACGCGCAGCAGCATGAGCGCGTCGCTGCTCGGCAGTTCAGCATCGAGATCGCTGCTCGCCGCCGCGAATCCCCACGCCGGCCGATCCCGCGGCAACAGTGATGGCGGGGCGCAGAGCGTCACATGCGCACCGAGCAGCGATGAAGCGCGCGCCGACGAACGCGCGACTCTGGAGTGCTTGATGTCACCGCTGATCGTCAGCCGGCGTCCGTCGAGCGTCGCGAATTCCTCTTGCAAGGTGAACGCATCGAGCAGGCCTTGCGTCGGGTGCGCGTGACAGCCGTCGCCCGCGTTGATGATCGATCCCCCGAAATGCGGCGCCAGGGCGTGCGCGAAGCCGCTTTCGCTGTGGCGGACGACGACTGCATCCGCGCCGATCGCGCGCACGGTCCGCATCGTGTCCGCAAGCGATTCACCTTTGCCGAGCGACGACGATTCCGTCTTGAAGTCGAGCCAGTGCGCGCCGAGGCGGAATGCGGCCGCCGCGAACGAGAGCGCCGTGCGCGTGCTCGCTTCGAAGAACATGCCGACTACGATGCGCCCGTGCAACAGCCGCGCTGCGCTCGGCACGCCTCGCTTGAACTCCGCCGCGCGCGCGACAAACCGCTCGATCGTCGAACGGTCGGCGCCGTCGAGATCGAGCAGGTGTCGCGTGCGGGTCATACGCGCTCGCAGATGACGATGCGGTCAGATTCGTCGGGTACGGGCCTCAGATGCACGACGATTCGCTCGGCGCGCGACGTTGGAACGAACCGTCCCACGTAGTCGGCTTGGATCGGCAGGTCGCGGATCCCGCGATCGGCCAGCACGCACAGCCGTATCGCGTCGGGCCGGCCGCGGTCGATCAGCGCGTCGAGAGCGGCACGCACCGTGCGGCCTGTGAACAGCACGTCGTCGACGAGCACGACTTCGCGGCCGCTGACGTCGGCATTGATCTCGCTGTCCGGGAGGTCGGGGCGTGCCGCATCGTCGCGGTACAGATTGATATTGAGGAATCCGGCTGCGACGGTGATGCCGGTTCGCTTGTTGATCTCGGCCACGATGCGCCGGGTAAGATTCTCGCCGCCGCGCCTGATACCGACAAGCATGAGTCTATCGCCCGCGCCGTTGGGCTCTAATATCTGATGCGTGAGCCGCTCGACCGTGCGCTGTACAGCGGGCGCGGAAAGCACGACGAGTTTTTCCCGCATCAACGCTGGATTCGTCGTGTCCACAGTGGGATTTGCGGCCCTTTCCCGTCGGTGAATGTCAGAGTTGCCGGACTTTTCGATTCGCGTCAGCCGGCGGTCGTGCCTGCCCGCAAGACGCGGATCAGGCGCCCGCGTTTAGTCTACAGCGCTGCGAGGCGCTCGCTCGCGTTAACCCGAGTGGCGCGGAGCGCTTCGAGCCTGGCGCGCTCTTTGTCGACCACCTCGGGCGGCGCTTTCGCGACAAAACCCGAGGAGGCGAGTTTGCGTTCGATCGCAGCGATCTCGGTCTCCGATTTCTCGATCTCCTTCGCCAGCGCGGCGCGCTCGCGTTCGACGAACGCCTGCTCCACCGGCAAGAAGACATTTGCGCCTTCGAAGCGCCGCGTCAGAGCCGCCGGCGGAGGCGCGTCGAAACGCACGTGTCCGACGCGCGCCAATCGTTCGAGCACTCCCTGCTGCGACTGCAAAAGAGCGATCAGTGAAGGATCCGCATCGGTCACGTGGATATCGTGCAGCTCGCGGTACGGCAGCTTCGGCACCGCGCGAAGCGCGAGGACTGCCTCTGCGAAGCCGAGCACCCGCGCCATTGCGGCCGAGGCTTCAGGGTCGCGCCGCGCGTCGGCATGGGACGGCCACGCGCTTTTGCCGATGAACTCACCGTCGTGGCTGAGCCTCTGCCAGAGCTCTTCGGTGACAAAAGGCATTATGGGATGGAGCAGGACAAGCGACGTGCGCAGCAGGTGACCGAGCACAGCCGCGCGCGTCTCGGCCTTGTCCTTTGCCACTTCGATATACACGTCGCAGACCGTGTTCCAGAGAAACGAATACAGCGATTCCGCGGCATGCGAGAAATCGAATGTCTCCAAGGCATCCGTAACGCGGTCGACCACGCTAGCCAATCCGTCGAGCACCGCGCGATCGGCAAGCGTCAAGGCTTCCTTCGCCGGCAATGCGAGGATGGGATGATCCGCCGCCAGTTCCGGGAAGCGCTGCAACGCAAATCGGACCGCTTGCCAGAGCTTGTTGCAAAAACGGCGCGCGTCGTCGCATTTCGCGATCGAGAAGCGGACGTCTTGCGCCGAGTGCATGTGCGAGACTATGCCGAACCTCGTGGCGTCGGCGCCGAAGTCGCGCACGAGGTCCATCGGATCGAGCGAATTGCCCAGCGACTTGCTCATCTTGCGGCCCTGCTCGTCCATGATGAGCGGTGTGACGAACACGGTGCCGAACGGCTCGCGCCCGAGGAAATGCAGCCCCATCATCACCATGCGCGCGACCCAGAGGAATAAGATCTCGCGCGCGGTGAGGAGCACTTGCGTCGGGTACCAGGCGGCCAACTCCGGAGTTTTTTCCGGCCAACCCAAAATCGAGAACGGCCAGAGCGCGCTCGAGAACCAGGTGTCTAACGTGTCCTCATCTTGGCGAAGGTCGAGCCGGCCGCACGTCGCGCACTTCGCCGGAGCAGATTCGCCGACGTTTGCATGATCTTCCGTACAGTACCAGACCGGCAAGCGGTGCCCGATCCAGAGCTGGCGCGAGATGTTCCAATCGCGGATCTTTTCGAGCCATTCGACGTAGCTCCGGCCGAAACGCTCTTGCGGGAAGCGAACGCGGCCTGAACGCGACGCCTCGAGTGCGCCTGCCGCGAGCGATTTCATGCGCAAGAACCATTGCAGCGAGAGCAGCGGCTCGATCGGCGTGTCGCAGCGATAACACAGACCCACGCTTGTCTCATGGGGATCGAGCCCGATAAGCACGCCGCGTTCGCGCAGGCGCTCGACCGCGAGCTCGCGCGCCTCGAAGCGCTCCATGCCGGCGAACTCAAGCTCGACCGGTCCCGTGAGCCTTCCGTCGGTGCCGATCACAGAAGGCGATGCGAGATCGTGCCGCTCGCCGATCTCGTAGTCGGTCTGATCGTGCGCGGGCGTGATCTTGAGCGCCCCTGTGCCGAATCCCGGTTCTACTGCGGCATCGGCGATCACCGGAATCGGACCCGGTGAGAGCGGCCGGATGACCATAGTGCCGATCAAGTGCTTGTAACGCTCGTCGTCGGGATGGACGGCGACGGCGACGTCGGCGAATATCGTCTCCGGCCGCGTCGTCGCGATGACGACGCCGTCGCCGCCGTCTGCCCCGGCGTAGCGTACGCGATACAGCGTCCCCGGGCGCTCCTCGTGCTCCACTTCGGAATCCGAGAGCGTCGAGCCGCAGCGCGGACACCAGTTGACGAGGCGCGTGCCTCTGTAGATCAATCCCTCTTCATACAGTGAGATGAAGACGTGGGCGACTGCGCGGCTCAGCCCTTCGTCGAGCGTGAAGCGGTCGCGCTGCCAGTCGGGTCCAAACCCCAACGCGCGGAACTGCTCATACAGGATGTTGCCGTACTCGACCCGCCAGCGCCAGAAGTACTCCACGAACTTCTCGCGACCAAGATCGAAGCGGGTCATCCCCTGCTTTGCGAGCTCGCGCTCGAGCACGTTCTGTGTCGCGATCGCGGCATGATCCTGACCTGGAAGCCAGACGGCGTTGTATCCGCGCATCGCATGGTAGCGCGTCAGGATATCCATGGGCGTGTACGTGGAACCGTGACCCATGTGGGCGCGGCCCGTGACGTTGGGCGGCGGCATCGCGATCACGAAAGGCGGCTTGCTCGCGTCTGGCTCGACGTGGAAGAGTCCCGCCTCTTCCCAGCGCCGATACCACGGCGACTCGATGGCAAGCGGATCGTATTTTTCCAGCATGGGTTCGATGGTGCGCGTCACGCTCGATTCGTTCGGGCGTCCGGGCGCGCACCCTGCCCGTAGGAGTGGGGCGCGCCTTTATGTCGCGCCGGCGTCGTCAGTCCCGTCCGCACAAAGCGTGGCGAACGTCGCCATGTCCACGTTTCCGCCGCTGACGATGAGACCGATGCGCGCGCACTTCTTTGGAAGACGTCGATACATCGCCGCGGCGATCACCGTCGCACCGGCTGGTTCGGTGACGATCTTCAAGTGCGCGGCCGCGAAGCGCATCGCATCGCGGATCTCCTGGTCGCTCACTAAGACGATGCCGTCCGCGCGCTCGCGCGCGATCTCCCACGTCAATTTCCCAGGCGTGGTCACGCGCACGCCCTCGGCAATCGTTTTTGGCGGGGCGATCTCAACGTGACGTCCGGCGCGCCACGACAGCCACCAGTCGTTCCCCAATTCCGGTTCGACGCCGTACACGGCGCACGTCGGCTGCATGCCTTTCACCGCCGTGGCGGTTCCGGCGAGCAGCCCTCCGCCGCCAACGGGAGTGACGACCGCATCGAGATCGGCTACATCCTCGCAGAGCTCCAGAGCGGCAGTACCCTGGCCGGCGATCACATCGAGGTGGTCGTATGGTGGTATCAACGCCGCGCCGCTTTGCTCAACGATGCCGGCCGCGATCGCCTCGCGATTCTCGGTCGCTTGATCGTATGTGACGACGCGCGCGCCGTACGCGCGCGTTGCGTCGAGCTTCACCTTCGAGGCATCTGCGGGCATGACGATGGTCGCCTCGATGCCGAGCAGCTTTGCCGCTAGTGCGACGCCTTGCGCATGATTGCCCGACGAAAATGCGACGACGCCGCGCACTTTCGCTTCGTCGCTCAACTGCGCGAGGGCGTTGTACGCGCCGCGGATCTTGAACGCGCCGACACTTTGAAGATTCTCGCATTTCACGAATACAGCCGCGCCCGCTGCTGCGTCGAGTGCGGCCGATGTCAATACGCTTGTTCGGACGGCGATGCCGTTCAATCGCCGCGCTGCATCCTTGATATCGGAAAACGTCGGGCGAAGAGTCATGACACCGCGCTTGGGCGCTGGTCTCGCCCGAGTCCTCTAGCCCGGAACCCAAATATGGGCCGAAATGCCAGGACGGTTAGAACCTCAATTGGGACCATACGCCAACAGGCGCGCCGCCTTTAGGCACGCAAAATGAACGCAATGCTAACGCCGCAGTTGTAGGACTCTGCCGGCGCATCGCGTTATCCCATGATCCGAGGAGGCTATTTGATGATCCGTTTCCTTCGTCCGGTCGCGCTTTTGGCGTTGCCGGTTCTTCTGGCGGCTTGCGGCAGCCATGGCACATCGAGTGCACTTCCCCAGCCTGGCAATGCCGGCGCTGCCGGAATGCAGAACTACAACATGATGTCGAACGTGCGCGAGAACTGCGGCCCGGCGGCACCTGGATTCGCGCGTTGCTTCTCCATGATCCGCACGAGCGCGATGAACGGCGCAGCGCCGGATTTCACATCGTACGGACCCCCCGATCTCCAGTCGGCGTACAAACTGTCAGGCTCAACTCTCGGGACCGGGCAGACCGTCGCAATCGTCGACGCATTCGACGATCCGACCGCGCAGTCCGATCTCAGCACGTACCGCTCGTTCTACGGATTGCCGGCTTGCACCGGAACCGGCAAGTGCTTTAGAAAGTTGAACCAATTAGGGCAAGCCAAGAATTACCCGCCGGTGAACTCCGGCTGGGACGTCGAGATCTCGCTCGACGTGGACATGGTCTCGGCGATCTGTCCGAAATGCCACATCCTTCTCATGGAAGCCAACGACAACTCGTTCGCCAATCTCGCAGCCACCGTTGACGAGGCCGCGAAACTCAATGCCAACGCGATCAGCAACAGCTACGGTGGCAGCGAGTATAGCGGCGAGACGACCGACCAGTCACACTATAACCACCCCGGCCACATGATCACGGCGAGCTCCGGCGACTCCGGCTTTGGAGTACAGTTCCCGGCAGCATCGCAGTTCGTCACGGCAGTCGGCGGAACGACGCTCACACACTCGACGAACAAGCGCGGCTGGGCTGAAGTCGTCTGGCCAGGCGCCGGAAGCGGCTGCAGCGCATTCGTCACCAAGCCGACGTGGCAAAAAGATACAGGGTGCTCGCGGCGCACGGTCGCCGATGTCTCTGCCGATGCGGATCCGACCCCCGGTGTGGTCATCGTCTATGCAGGCGGCTTCTACAGCGTCGGCGGCACGAGCGTCGCCAGCCCGATCATCGCGTCTGTCTACGCGCTCGAAGGCAACGCCGCCACGTTGAACTACGGTTCAGAGAGCTACAGCCATCTCAACGCGCTCTTCGACATCACCAAGGGCAGCAACGGAAGCTGCTCCCCGGCATACCTTTGCCATGGTGAAAAAGGCTACGACGGACCGACCGGAAACGGAACGCCCAACGGCGACGAGGCGTTCTAACGCACTCGATCCCGCGCCAATCGAACGTAGGGCAAGCCAAGGCTTGCCCTATTTTCATCATGTGAACGGCTAGGACTGAAAAATAGGACCGAGCCCTTAGAGGCGCGCTAAGGCCAAGACGGCAAAGTGCGTCGGCAGACTTCGCCGATCGCATCGCCTTGAGATCAGTTGAGTCGTCCATTTGTGATATCGAGGAGGCTCTGGATGAACCGTTTTCTTCGTCCGTTAGCGCTATTGGCGCTTCCGGTACTCCTGGGGGCCTGCAGCCACGGCGCGTCGAGCGCGTTGCCGCAGCCCAAAGCACCTGGCATGGGCGCCCAGTCCGTTGGCGTGGGCCAAGCCTATCAGATGGCACCGAACGTGCGCCAGAACTGCGGGCCGGTGGCCGTCGGCTTTGCGCGCTGCTTCTCGTTGGTCCGCACAGATTCGATGGACCAACCAACGCCCGATTTCACCTCCTA
>Ga0210384_10003120_pt1 | contig 19520 bp, 12 predicted proteins | sample IncBWH2MmetaG_FD_160574 | JGI IMG/M metagenome (GOLD analysis project Ga0210384, IMG submission 160574) | Forest soil microbial communities from Barre Woods Harvard Forest LTER site, Petersham, Massachusetts, United States - Inc-BW-H-2-M | ecosystem: Environmental > Terrestrial > Soil >...
TTGATTGCTACAGACGGCTTGAATGGAAATTCGATTCGCGTGTCCCGCCGTGATTTCACGGGGAGGGCCAATGGAAATATTCAGCGTCAAAAACGGCCTTCGCATTACGGTTCTCAATTGATTCAATCCGCGTGGTGTGGTAAGTAACGAGTTTAAAATTTCGTTGCGCGAATTCGGGCGTGAGAGTCTCGGTCGGTCGGCGCGCCGACAAAATGGATGCCACTCAAGGAGTCTGAGGCGATTGTTCTGCGTACCTATCCTCTCGGCGAGGGCGACCGGCTGGTCAGTTTTCTCGATCGCCAGTCCGGCCGGGTTCGCGGCGTTGCGCGCGGTGCGCGGCTTCCGAAGAGCCGCTTTGGCTCGACCCTGGAGATGCTCGCGTATATTCGGATTTGGTATTTTGAGCGCGAAACCCGGGAATTGGTCCGCATCAATCAGTGCGAATTGATCGAGTCGTTCATGGATGTGCAACGGGACTATTCTTCCGCAATCGGTCTCGCCCTGGTCAGCGAAATTACGGACTCGGTTCTTGGAGAGAGGGAAGCGGCGGACGCGCAGTTCCGCCTGATCCTGCTTACAGCTCGCGCAATTCGAGCGCGCGGGCCATCTCAAGTAGTACTTGCATATTTTTGCCTATGGACGGCGCGCCTCGGTGGCTGGCTCGGACCACTCGATCGATGTTCGCGCTGCGGAAGAGCCATGCATCTAGAATCTGCTTTTCATTCTCCCGGCTTGGCGGAGCTCTCCTGCTCAGATTGCCGGGTCGAATGGATGAAATCGATATCTAAAGAAGCACTTTCAATTGGAAAAATCGCCTTGTCGGGAACCTTGGACAAATTGTTGAAGAAAAATCCGCCAATCGGCCCTGCAAAAGAAGTCTTAAGTTATACATTAGATGTTCTGGAGAACCACATCGAGAAGAAATTAATCTCCAGAAAAACTTTTGAAACGGGAGAAAGTGGAATCGGTGAAATCTAAAGTGAAGTCGAGAGCCCTGAAAGGTCCCACCTTTCAAAACCTCATCCTTCAGTTGCAAAAATATTGGGGTGATCGAGGGTGCGTGATCCAGCAGCCTTATGACGTTGAGGTTGGGGCAGGGACGATGCATCCCGAAACCTTTCTCCGTGTGCTCGGACCCGAGCCCTATCGTGTCGCCTACGTACAGCCGTCTCGTCGGCCAGCCGACGGACGCTACGGCGAGAATCCAAACCGGTTGTTCAAGCACCATCAACTTCAAGTGATCCTTAAACCGTCACCTCCGGATATTCAGAATCTCTATTTAAGCAGCCTGGCGGCGATTGGCCTGGACCTCGCCGCGCACGACGTGCGATTCGAGGAAGACAATTGGGAATCCCCGACCCTGGGCGCCTGGGGAGTTGGCTGGCAAGTGCTATTGGACGGGCTGGAAATCACACAGTTCACCTATTTCCAGCAAAGCGGCGGGATTGACCTGGACCCTGTCCCCGCGGAATTGACTTACGGCCTGGATCGTATCTGCGCCTATCTTCAAGGTGTCGATAGCGTCTACGATGTTCGCTGGTCGGATGATCACAGCTACGGGCAGGTAAGGCTCCTCGAGGAGCAGGAGTTCTCCGCCTACAATTTTGAGTACGCCGATCCTGCCATCACGCGGAAACTCTTTGAGTTGCATGAGAAGGAGGCTGGGCTGTTGCTGGACGCCTACGAGAAGCGCTCCGGGAAGCAGGACCGGCGCTTTCCTCTGCTCGCCGTCTACGATCACTGTTTGAAGTGTTCCCACCTGTTCAATTTGCTCGACTCCCGCGGCGTCATTTCCACAACCGAGCGCGCCCAGTTGATTGGCCGCATCCGCCAGATCGCTTGCCGGGTCGCGGTCGATTTCCTGGCTCAGCAAGCGGAAGCGCGCAGCGCAGCAGCAATTGCAGAGGTCGCGCGATGATTGGGACAACCGACTTCCTGTTTGAAATTGGCTGCGAAGAAATCCCGGCGGGCATGTTGCCCGGGGCGATGAAGGAACTGCAAGTAATACTTGAGAAATATTTGGCCGCCCACAACTTGACCCAAGGTTCTCCCATCGAAGTCTACGGCGCGCCGCGCAGGCTGGCGGCGTCCTGCGCCAATCTGCGCCTTAAACAACCGGACGAGACGAAGGACGTTCAGGGGCCGTCGAAGGCTGTCGCCTATGACGCTTCCGGGAAACCGACCAAGGCCGCAGAGGGCTTCGCGCAAAAGATGAACCTTCCGGTCGACGAGCTGATCACCATTTCGACCCCCAAGGGAGAGTATCTCTCGGCGAGGCAAGTGATCCTGGGAAAGTCGGCGAGGGAAATTCTCGAGGACATCCTGCCTCGAACCGTCGCAGAGATCCCCTGGACGCGCAGCATGTACTGGACAGGCGCCACGGGGCTGCACTTCATACGGCCGATTCGCTGGGTGGTGGCGCTGCTGGACGGGAAGCCGCTGCGGCTCATCTTAGGAGATGCCGTGGCGGGGAATTTTTCGTCCGGGCACCGCTTCCTGGGCAAACCGAAGATTCCAGTGCACGGAGCACAAGATTACATTCAGAAATTGCGTGCCAATTTCGTTCTTGTCCGGCCCGAGGACCGCAGGAAAAAGATTGAAGGGGAATTGCACCGCCTGGCAAGTGGGAAGGGCCTACGGATTCACGAGGACGCGCACCTCATGGACCTGGTGACGTATCTCAACGAATACCCGTCGGCGATTCTTGGCGGATTCGATCCGTCCTTCCTGGAGTTGCCGGAGGAAATTCTGATCACGGTCATGCGCGACCACCAGAAGTATTTTGCGCTCGAGCGCAAGGACGGGACTCTTGCGCCCAATTTCCTGGCAGTCATTAATCTCGATAAGGATAAAGCCGGACTGATCCGCGCGGGCCACGAGCGCGTCCTGAGGGCGCGGTTTGCAGATGCCCGCTTCTTCTGGGAGACGGATCAGAAATGTCGGCTCGCCGACTATCTTCCGAAACTCGCAGCCGTGACCTACCAGGAAAAGCTCGGCAGCTACGGGGAAAAAGTCGAGCGCATGCGCGAGCTGGCTCGATGGCTCTCGGAGCAATGGTTTGCCAGCGGGATTCCGCACGCGAGCGTCGGCGCCGCGGACCGCGCCGCCGAGCTTTCTAAGTGCGATCTGGTCACCGAGATGGTCCGGGAATTTACGGAGTTGCAGGGAATCGTCGGCGGCCTCTACGCAAAATCTCAAGGAGAACCTGAAGAAGTTGCCAGAGCCGTGTACGACCATTACAAGCCTGCGGGCCTAGAGGATTCGATCCCCAGAAATATCGTCGGGCAGGCAGTCGCGCTCGCCGACAAATTTGATTCCCTGGTGGGATGCTTTGCGGTCGGGCTTGTTCCCTCAGGTTCAAGTGATCCTTTCGCTTTGCGCAGAGCTGCCATCGGGATCGTGAAGATATTGGTTGAGACCAAATTGCCCGTATCACTTTCAATGGTCGTCGCGCGGTCGGCGCGAACCTTCACGAACGGTCCGCGAAAGCTCGCGGTCCCCCTGGCGCTGGAGAAACAGGTGTTGGAATTTCTTGTCGACCGTGCCCGATTCGTTCTTAAGGAGCGGGGCAGTCTGGCCTATGATGAGATCAACGCGGCCCTGGCGGCCGGCGCGGATGACCTGGTCGACGCCGTTCGCCGGATGGAAGCGATTCGTGCCATCCGCAAGACGAAGAACTTTGAGCCGCTGGCCGTGTCGTTCAAGCGCATCCGAAAAATTCTCGAAAAGGCCGGCCCCGAGGCCAAGTGGAAATTGTCTTCCGTACGGTCTGATCTATTTAAGGAAGAGGCGGAGCGAGAGCTGCACGCCCGCGCGGCCTTGGCCACGAAAGAAGTGGAACAGCAGAAGAGAGCGGGCCGGTACCGCGAGGCGTTGCAAGGCATCGCAGCGCTGCGCCCTGCCGTGGACCGATTCTTTGATGAGGTCATGGTGATGGCCGAGGATGAGCAAATCCGCAAAAACCGGCTGACGCTCCTTTCGGGACTGCTCTCGGAGTTTTCGACCATCGCCGATTTTTCCGAGATTGTGACGGTGGAGCAAGAGAAATAATCTTCCGGAATGATGGCCTGGGTTGATAGTTTTTCGTCGGCGGGCCGACAAATGGTTGTTGCGTAATCTTTTTCGCAGGGGAGGAATTTCGTGAATTACGTATATTTTTTTGGGGCGGGAAAAGCAGAAGGTGATGGCTCGATGAAAGATCTGCTGGGGGGCAAGGGAGCTGGCCTCGCCGAGATGACTCGGATCGGTCTTCCTGTGCCGGCAGGCTTCACGATCACTACGGAGTGCTGCGACTATTATCTAAAGCACGACCTGAAGTATCCAAAATCGCTTCGCGCAGAAGTCGAGAAAAATCTGGCCCGCCTCGAAAAGGCTACCAGGAAAAAACTCGGAGACGCCAAGGATCCGCTCCTTGTCAGTGTGCGGTCCGGCTCGGCACGGTCGATGCCCGGCATGATGGAAACGATCCTGAACCTGGGTCTCAACAGCAAGTCCGTCGAGGCACTGGCTCGCAACACAAAAAATGAGCGGTTCGCCTGGGATGCTTATCGACGGTTCGTTCAGATGTATTCGTCAGTGGTTATCGGGCTTCCTAAAGAAGAACTTGAAGAAAGGCTGAGGAAAATGAAGGCCGGGCGCGGCGTCAAGGATGACACGCAAGTGCCCGCCGAAGGCTGGCGTGAATTGGTCGCCGCATACAAGGAGTACTTTAAGTCAAAAACAGGAAAGGCTTTTCCCGAAGATCCCGAGGAGCAACTGTGGGGCGCGATCGGCGCGGTGTTTGGTTCCTGGAATGCCGAAAAGGCGGTGACGTATCGCCGCGTGGAGCGCATCACCGGGCTGCTTGGAACGGCCGTCAACGTCGTGCAAATGGTCTTCGGCAATACCGGGGATAATTCCGGCACCGGCGTTTGTTTTACGCGCGACCCTTCGACCGGAGAGAAAATTTTCTACGGAGATTTTCTGATCAACGCGCAGGGGGAGGACGTGGTTGCGGGCATTCGCACGCCGATGCACCTCAGCGAGATGGCGGCGCGAATGCCAAAGGTGTACAAGCAGCTGGAAAAAGTGCGGCAACTCCTCGAAAAGCATTACCGCGATATGCAGGACATGGAGTTTACCGTTGAGGAAGGAACGCTGTACATGCTGCAGACGCGCGTGGGGAAGCGCACCCCTGCGGCGACATTTGAGATTGCTGTGGACATGGCGAAAGAAGGGCTCATTTCCAAGGAAGAGGCAATCGAGCGCATCAAGCCGGAGGACATCGACCGGCTGTTTTACCCGATTGTCGACCCGTCGACGGCGCGAGCGGATCTCGCCAAACGGAAAGTGGCCGCTGGAATCAACGCCGTGCCCGGAGCTGCGGTCGGCAAAGCCGTGTTCAGCGCGGAAGAGGCCGAGGCCATGGTTCACCGCGGCGAAAAAGTAATTCTCGTTCGGCGCGAAACCAGTCCGGAAGACGTCGGTGGAATGTTCGTTGCTCAAGGAATCCTCACCGCCACGGGAGGTAAAACGAGCCACGCGGCGGTTGTCGCGCGAGGCTGGGGCAAGTGCTGCATCGTGGGATGCGAGGAGCTTGACATTGACTACGGAATGAAAGTGGCACATGCCAACGGGAAAGCCTTTCGTCAGGGGGATTGGATTACCCTCGACGGAAACGACGGCGTGGTCTACCAAGGTCAAGTAAAGCTTTCCACCCCGGAATTGCCGGAAGCGTTCTCCACGTTGATGGGTTGGGCGGATTCCATCCGAAAACTCCACGTGCGGACGAATGCCGATACGCCGCACGATGCGCAAAAAGCGCTGGAAATGGGCGCCGAGGGAATTGGCCTGGTCCGCACCGAACACATGTTCTTCAAGGATTTTGAATTTCCCGAGAAGAGCATCGAGAGACAGCTTGCGATCCAGGAGATGATCATCGCCGATTCTTCCATCGCAAGAAAGAAAGCCCTCGACAAGCTCCTGCCGTACCAGCGGCGCGACTTCATCGGAATCTTCAAGGTCATGGACGGATTTCCTGTCACGATTCGCCTGATCGATCCTCCGCTTCACGAGTTCGTTCCACATGAGCCCGAGAAGCAGCGGGAATTGGCGGCGAAGATCGGCGTCGATGTCGATGTGATTGTGCGCCGCGTGGAACAATTGCATGAAGCCAATCCCATGCTCGGGCACCGCGGCTGTCGCCTGGCGATCACTTTTCCAGAAATACTTGAAATGCAAGTGCGGGCGATCATTGAAGCGGCAATTGAATGCAAGAAAGCCGGAATTAAAGTCATACCTGAGATCATGATTCCTCTTGTGATGGATAAGAAAGAGCTCCAGATTCTGACGGACAGAACGAATCAAGTCGCCCAAGAGGTAATTCGAGAAACGAAAGTAAAACTTGAATACCTGGTTGGAACGATGATCGAGATTCCTCGCGCAGCCTTGTTGGCGGACGAGATCGCCGAGGTCGCTGAATTCTTTTCTTTCGGGACAAACGACCTGACGCAAATGGGAATGGGACTCTCCCGGGATGATGCCGGCCGGTTCCTTCCGGAATACGTGGACGAGAAAAAAGCCGGGATTTTTTCGGATGATCCGTTTCAGACCTTGGACATTCATGGCGTGGGGCTGCTGATCCGTTGGGGGATTGAGCGGGGACGATCGGTTCGTCCAAAGCTGGAAATTGGAATTTGCGGCGAACACGGAGGAGATGCGGCCAGCGTGAAGTTCTGTCACGAAGTGGAGATGGATTACGTCAGCGCGTCTCCGTTCCGGGTTCCGATCGCGCGGCTTGCGGCGGCGCAGGCTGTGATCGAAGAGCGCGCGGCCCGTAAGTCCCGCGGCAAGAAGAAGGGCAAAATGTAGGGATGTCGCTTGGGAACGCCATTCTCCTGAATGGCGTTGAGCAAACCGCCCGCCGCGGCGGAAGATTGGCGTACCCGGGTTTCGACTCTTGGTCCAGTCGGCTCGCCGACAGAAAGTTTTCTGCTGACGGAATCCTTGGGGAAGATTGTGGCGAAACGGCTGGTCATCGGGATTTGCGGGGGCACGGGTTCAGGAAAGACGACTATCACGGAGCGGATTATTTCCGTCCTATCACCGGAAAGCGTTCTGGTGCTGCAGCAGGACCATTATTACAAGGACTTTCCGCATCTCCCTCTGGAACAACGCGCCAGGCAAAATTTTGATCACCCGGACTCCTTCGATACGCCGCTTCTGATTGAACATGTGCGGCAGCTCCGCGAAGGACACGCCATCGATCGTCCCGTCTACGATTTTACGAAACACCAGCGAGCCTCCCAAACCGTTCGCATGAATCCGTATCCCGCGATGATTCTCGAAGGCATTCTCATTTTTGAGAATAAGGCGCTGCGCGAATTAATGGATATTAGGATCTTCGTGGACACTGATGCCGACCTGCGCTTCATTCGCCGGCTTGGCCGGGACATCCGCGAGAGAGGGAGGACCGTGGAGTCCGTAGTCGAGCAATACATGGCGACGGTGCGGCCCATGCACATGGAGTTCGTCGAGCCGTCCAAGCGGCATGCCGACGTGATTATTCCCGAAGGGGGGCATAACGAAGTTGGCATCGACCTGGTCATCCAGAAAATACGGTCTTTGGTTGTGACCGACACCTCGCGAAGTTGAGAAATGGTCACAATTCTTGGCTTCCTGATTTCAAATTTGAGATTTAAAAAGAAATAGTCTACTTTCTTCCGCATACTTCGTAGGAATAGTTCACTTGGATTGGGACCTTCCTGGTCTCGACGCACCTAATTTTACTTAAAGTAGTTTCGAGGAGTGATGTTCCGATTCCTCTTGGCACGCAACGGAATCTCAAGGATAACTAGAGACATAATTTTTGTCATGCCGCGATCGAAGGGCAGCCGCCAAACAAACTGATATCTCTACCTTAACATTAGGCTTGAAATTCCAATTTCACCCGCGCGCGCCCCGGCATAGCAGGTGAACCATAAACCTCAGTCCCTCACGAATTACGATTCACGTCCTTACGTCGGCATTTTCAAGAAGAAGTACAATCCAAGGAAACCGAAGACGGTGTCGGGGGCCCATGCGGCCAGAAGCGCGGGCAGTTGCCCGACGGCACCCATGGCTTCCGTGAGTGCCGACGCTGCCCAATAAACAATGGCGATACCTACGCCCAGGGCCAGGCCGCCGACGGCGCCGCGCGTTCCCACCAGAATCGAAAAGGGGATAGCCAGTAGGATAATGATCGGAGCGACCAGGGGAAAGGACAATTTCTTTTGCAACTGCACGGAAAGGCGCGCGACGTCGAACCCGGCTTGGTGCAAGTCGCTGATGTAGCGTTCGAGCTCCCACCAGGTCATCTGGTAAGACTGGCGGACTTCTCGATTGAAATACGATGGCGGCTCACTCAGTTCATTCAGGGCGGTGGCCAGGAAGGGCGTGTACCGAGTCAAACGGCCGCGATCGAAATCGCGAATCCATCCGGATTCGAGAATCCAGACCCCTTGTCGCGGGTCCCAATGAGCGCGGGCGGCATAAATGCGGCGGCGGATTTCATAGGTGGCGGGATTCAGCTCGAAGACGTTCAAGCCTCCGAACAATTCATGATCGGAGTCAAAGAGCTCGTAGTTGTAGATCTTCGCGCTTTCCCCAAAGATCCATTGCCGGCTGGGTTGGTAGTAGGTTTGCGCGGGGCGGCCCTTGATCTGGTTGCGGAGGGCGTCCTGGCGTTGATTGGCGAAGGGCAGGTACGTGTCATCCAGCACCAGCAGGCCGGCCGCGAGAAATACGCCGGCCAGCAGCAGTGGCAGCGCAATGCGATACAGGCTGAGGCCGCTGGCCTTGAAGGCGACAAGCTCGTTGTTTTTCGTCATCACTCCGAGGGTGACCAGCACCGACACCAGCGCGGCCAGAGGCGCCAGCTGATAGAAGAGATAACAAGCGAGATAGAGAAAATATGAGGTAACTTCGACCAGGGCGGTGCGATGTTGGGCGATGTCATCCAGCAATTCAAAAAATGTGAAGACCTCGAAGAGAAGGATAAATCCGACCGTCAGCAGCGCGAAATAATAGATGAAGCTGCGCAGGAGAAAAACGTCCAGAAGCTGAGGAATCCCGGTGCGGCTTTTTTTCCTGGAGAAAATCCATCTGCCAGCGGGTGAGCCGTTCTGACTCGACGAAATAGTTTCTTCCTTACGAGAGAAAATCTTCCAGATTCCCCAGCCGGCTATCCATTCAAACATAGCGCCTGTCCGGCTGCTGCCCGGCATGCGTTCCAACCGCGGGAGGAGAAACAGCCCCAGTCCTGCCGTAATCACGTTCGCCGACCAGATGCCCGCCCAGACAGGAATCGTTCCCTGGCGGGCGAGCCCCGCGCCAATCGTGAACATCAAATAGTAGCCGGTAATCAGGACCAGTGTGATCAGAAACCCGGCGGCGCGGCCGCCACGCCGGGGTCGTGCACCGATCGGCATGGCCAGCAACGCAAACGAGATGCATGCGAAGGGAAAAGAAAGCCGGCGTTGAATTTCCAAACTGGCGTCGCGCTGGTTTTTGCGTTCTTGCCATAAGGCCCTCATGGTCCGGCCCGGAATGCCAGGCTCCGAAACGTGATCGCCTTCGGCCGATTTGATTTCCACGGGCAAGTCGCGTTCTCCGAAAGCGGACAAGGAATAATGTGCCGCATCAGCCGTTGAGAACTCGTGAACACTTCCGTTACGCAGGTGTAACTCCAGCTTGCCCTCTCTGCGGTCGGCAATTACAATCGCTTCCTCCGCCAATGTCAGGCGTGAGACGCCCTTGTCGGTGCCCGCCAGGAAGACCCCTTTCCAACGTGTGGCGGAGGAGTCGATGTCGTTTACGTACAGGACCATTCGCGGGAAGCGTTCATCGAAGACGCGCGGGGAAATCTGATAGGAAGCCTGCCCGGCCCGCAGGCGATCTTCAATGGTTCGGAAAGTGCGCACGGAAAGGGGACCGAGCCAGAGAGTCATCGTGAAGGTGAGGGCAGTAGCGCCGGCCGCCAGGATGCCAACAGGAACCAGCAAGCGTCGTCTGCCCATGCCAAGAGCGTTCATGGCAATTAGTTCGCTATCGGCCGACATGCGCCCGAGCGCGATCAGCACGCCGACCAGAACGCCCATCGGCAGCGTTAAACTGAGAATGGCGGGAAACGTCGAAAGGAACAGGATGCTGATGGTCGACCAGGAGCCCGGGTGCCGGACCACCAGATCCATCAGGCGTACAAGCTGCGGCACGAAAAATACGAACGTGAATATGCCCAATCCCAGAAAGGCGTGGGAGAACACTTGGCGGCAAATGTACCGGTCAATTAGGCGCATGGTTAAGAAGCGCCATTCTAGCACGCTCGAGATGCGCGGGAGCGAGCCGCGCTTGTTTACCGTTTCCTTGGAAGGGCAGCCCGCGGATGTAGAGGCGGGAGCGGCCTCCCTATGAATCGCGTTCACCTGATGATCTTATGGCACATGCACCAGCCACAGTATCGCGATCCTTCGACCGGGCGCTACGTGCTTCCGTGGACGCGCCTTCATGCGCTCAAGGATTACTGGGGCATGGTGCGAGTGATCGAGGAATTTCCCCGCGTACATGCCACGTTCAATGTCGTGCCGTCCCTTGGAATGCAACTCGAAGAATACGCCAGTGGAAAATTCGATGAGACCTGGTTTACGGCCGCGTTTCGCCCGGTGGCCAACCTGACGCCGGAAGATAAATCTGAAATCATGCAGCGCGCCTTCCAATTGAATTACGACAATCTTCTGGCGCGGTGGCCGCGGTATATCGAACTTCATCAGTGGGTGAGCGCCCAAGGCAGCGAACGAGCGACCCAAACTTTCGGAGAACGCGACTGGCGCGACCTTCAAGTTCTTTCTCAGCTGGCCTGGATGGATGAGGAATATCTCGCGAGCGATCCAGTGGTGTCGCTCCTCGCACGGAAGGGAATCGATTACACGGAGCAGGACAAGCAGCAACTCCGCGAGAAGCAGATCGAACTTCTCGGGCGAGTCCTGCCCGAATACCGGAAAGCCGCTTCCACGGGGCAAATCGAAATTTCCGCCACGCCTTTTTATCATCCGATCCTTCCGTTGCTGTGCGACACCGACATCGCTCGCGTGTCGAATCCGGGCACGCCGCTGCCCGCGCCTGCGTTCCGACATCCGGAAGATGCCCGGGAACAGCTCGCCCGGGCGCGCCGCTACCACGAACGTGTATTCGGGAAGGCGCCCGACGGACTGTGGCCCTCCGAGGGGTCCGTATCGGATGAAACGCTTTCCTTGGCGGCCGATTTGGGGTTCAAGTGGTTTGCCACGGATGAAGGCGTCCTGGGGCGGACACTTGGGGCCGGATTCGGCCGCGACGGAGCCGGCGTGCCGGACAATGCGGACAAACTGTACTCGCCTCTGCGCGTGCGCGTGGGCGGCAGGGAAATCGTCGGATTCTTCCGCGACCATTATCTGTCGGACCTCGTCGGCTTCGTTTACAGCCGGATGGATACGCACGCGGCCGCCGAAGATCTTTACCAGCGGATTCGGGCGATCGGGGACCGAGTTCATATCGGGCGTCCGCTCACCGTTTCCTTGATCCTTGACGGAGAGAATGCCTGGGAATATTTCCGAGGCAACGGGCGCGAGTTCCTGCGGCAGTTCTACCGGAGAATTGACAACGATCCGGATATTCACGCGCTGACGGCGAGCGAGGCCGCCGCAGCCGCCGGAGAAATCCCCCGGAACAATGGAATTTTTCCCGCCTCCTGGATCAATGCCAATTTCGACGTGTGGATTGGCGCGGGCGAAGACGTCGCCGCCTGGGAGCACCTTCGCCGTGCTCGCGACTTTTATGCGCAGCAAGAAGACAACGCGGCCAGGGGTTTTCCGAAGGCGCCGACCCCAACCCAGCTCCTGCTGTCGTATGAGGCGCTGCTGGCGGGGGAAGGCAGCGACTGGTGCTGGTGGTACGGGCCGGAACACAGCTCGGCGAATGACGCCGAGTTCGACGCATTCTACAGAAAATTATTAACTGAAGTATATCGTTCCCTGGGCGCCGAAGCGCCGGACGCTCTGGCCGAGCCGATCAAGCGGCAGCCCGTGCCCGCGCTCGTACTGCCGCCCACCGCCTATCTCAACGTGAAAGCGGACGGGCGCGAATCGACCTATTTTGAATGGATGGGCGCCGGCTTGTATTCCGCAGACCGGCGAAGCAGCGCGATGCACGGCCGCTTGATGCTGCTGCACGAAATCCGCTACGGCTTCGATGAAAAGCGGTTTCACCTGAGGGTGGACGTTTTTTCCGAGGCGCTGAAGGAACTTCGCGACGCCGAATTCCGGATCACGTTTCGCGCCGAGCAGGAACTGCGCGTCGTGGTCCGCTTCGAGGGAGGCCGCGTGACGGGCTATCTGGTCGAGTCCCGCGATCTTTGTTTGCTGGGGCCGGATGAAGTCGTGAAAGTTGCGTTTGACCGCATACTGGAAGTTTCAGTCGCAAAGGAAATGTTCTTCCTCGCCAATCGAAAATCTATTTCCCTCGGCGTGGCGCTCTGGGAAGGCGGTTTGCCCATGGATCTGCTCCCCGGGGAAGGAATGCTCGAAATTCAACTCGGAGAGGAAAATTGCGCTTGGAGTGTGGGCTAGTCCATGTTCACGCCACACGATTCTTGCATCAACTCGTGTGGCTGAGTTCTTCCCTGATTACGCGTCGCAGCGTAACTTCCAAGGGTTCCCTCGCATCTCGGACATGTTGGCTTAGCGCCTCGTTCATCAGCGTTTGATAGTTTCCGCCACCCGCTCGGTCCGCCTGCTCACGAAACCAGTAGAGGATGGCATCGTCGATCCGGATCGTGATTCTGGTCTTGCCCTTCGGAATGGGCACAACAGCCCCGCGTTTTGCTTTTTTGAAATTGTATTTGGGTTTCATAGTTTTTCCTTATCCACACCGCATTTCACAATCGCATTGTATGTACAATCGTGCACCGCCGTCAAAGCGGCAAAATAATCGCGATGAGGCCCGCGTGTTCACTCGAGTGATCTGAGTTGGTAGAATCCTTCAGCATTAACGCCATCATTACCTCAAACCCAACTGGGTGGTTGAAAATCAGCGCAGGTGGTGGATTGCAGCCACACTTCGCAGATTATGATTTGCAGGTCTTTCTTCGAATGTGGGCAACTATCTGATTTTAAGGCAGATAGGTTTCTATGCTATTTATTCAATTTTGGCACACCTATTGCTGTTCTCCATATCGTCTGATTGATTAAGCGGGCGCGGCGCAAGGTGCTTGCAGCTACCGCGGTTCGATCGAGGAGGACCCTATATGCGATATCTAAAGTACGCTGTTTTGCTCGGGCTTTTCATGGTTGTAGCAGGGACCGCACATGCGCAAGTTGCTGTTCAATTTGGCCCAGCCTACGTAGGCCCGGCCCCAGTATGCGCCTATGGCTACTACGGGTATGCCCCATACGCGTGCGCGCCTTACGGCTACTACGGCCCTGATTATTTTGCTGGTGGCGTGTTTATTGGCGCGGGTCCGTGGTTCCATGGCTTCTACGGCGGTCGCGGATTCTATGGTCGCGGGCCGGCGTTTTACGGTCGCGGTTGGTACGGGCATGAAGACGGATTCCGCGGTCGCGGTGAATTCCATGGTGAAGGCGGATGGCATGGTAATGGATTCCGCGGCGAGGCCCCTGTGCGCGGCGGTGGTGGGTTCCGCAGTTTCGGCCCAGAACGCGGAAGGGGCGACTTCCATGGTGGAGGCGGATTTCATGGCGGTGGAGAATTTCATGGTGGTGGCGGGTCCCATGGAGGGGGCCGCAGGTAGTTGAGTTGCTTCGGCAATCTTCTCTTCCACTGAAACGGCTGGCAGCCAAGTTTGCCAGCCGTTTTCATTTGCTCCGGCGCAGAGCCCGCCGCTTGGGAACGCGATTCTCCTGAATGGCGTCGTTCAAAACGCCAATCGGGAGATTGGCGCTCCCGGGTATCCACCCTAGAACAATTTGATCGCCAGGGAACGTGGCCGCAGGCCCACCGGGATCATGGTGATCAGGCTCTGCGTGCGAACGCGAATCACGGCCAGGTCGGCGGATTCTTCATTGGCGACGAGAAGCAGGTCACCGCTCGGATCGAGCGCACAAGGGCCGGGGTGACTGCCGGTAGGGATTTGGGGCAAGAGTTGCCGCGTAGCCATTTCAATGGGAGTGACGTCGTTGGCGTCGGCGTCGGTAACGTACACAAGAGAAGCGTCCGCCGTCATGGTTCCGTCGGTCGGCGCCGAGCCCAGGACCATCGACTGCGAAATTTCGGTTCTCCAGGTATCTACAATCTCCAGGCCGTGGGAGGTGGGAACGTTGACATAGAGTTCTCCGCCGTCCGGCTTCAATAACATTGCGGCCGGCGCGCCGGTCAACTGCAAATTCGCAACCAATATGTGCCGCTTTAGGTCCACCGCGGAGACTTCGTTGGAGCCGGTAGCGGACACGAACGCGACAGTATTGTCCGGCATGATTACGACTTGCTCCGGGTGCGAGGCCACAGCAATCGTGGCCAGCAAGGCGAGAGTCGCGGCATCGAAAATTTCCACGGTCGAGTCTTCGCGATTTGGAACGACGATCTGCTTGCCGTCGGGCGTCACGCGCGCCAGCCACGGACGTTTTCCGGTGCGTGCGCGGCCAACAATTTGTCCCGTCCTGCAATCAATGGCCACGAGCGTTGCCGAGCCCGAAGCGGCTACGTAGGCGCGATTTCCGTCCGGCGAAAAATCGAGCGCAAAGGGCGACAGGCCAACGGGAATGCGCGCCAAAACCTGGCCGGTGGACGAGTCGATGACGAACGCGTACCCACCCTCCGTTGAAACTCCCCAGACCTGGTTGAATTTCGGATGTGCTCGCAAGCCGGATGGAGAGGGACCGACCGGGATCGTGGCAATCTTGCTGACGCGAATCAGGTCGACGACGGAAACCGTGCCGTCTCCCGCGTTGCCCACAAAGGCGTAGAGGCGCAAGCCGGGCCGCAAGAAGGAAGGGCGGCGCTCCCGCGCGATTTCGACGGTGGCCGAGGCAACGATCAGAAGCGCGGTGACCAATAAGCGGTAGTTGAGGCGGCGTGACATCGCGAGCCAATGATATTGCCACAGAGACACGGAGTCACAGAGCAGAAACGAGGAAGGCAAGGCCGGGAGACGGCTCAGAGGAACAATCCCTGATTGGAAACAGGCGCTTCACGGCATCGGGCTGGTTTCAGCCTGAACTGGTTTAGCGCCGTCGTTAACGCGTAGCACCCGAGTCAAGCAAGAAGGAAGAGAATTAATGCAGCCAGGCGCGCTCACTGAGCATCCAAGGGCGTATGTCTTCTACCGTCCCGAACCCAAGTCTTAGGCCTCGTGAGATGTTCGCCGCCTGGGGGAGAATCCTGACCGGCAGGGTCCCCATGTTGTCGATCGAGATCACGCGCGAGTGCCCGCTGAGCTGTCCCGGATGTTACGCGTATGGAGATACGCATCTGGGCGGCGGAATCACGCTGAGTGAACTGAGCGATCTGCGCGGGGATAAGTTGGTGGAAGGCGTTTTGCAGCTGGTGCGCAAACACAAGCCCCTGCATGTTTCTCTCGTCGGCGGGGAACCAATGGTCCGGCATCGCGAACTGAGCCGAATTCTTCCGGCGTTGTCTCAGATGGAAGTGTTCACGCTGGTGGTCACGAGCGGCGTAATTCCCGTTCCGGTGGAGTGGATGAGCCTGCCCCGAGTCCGCGTGGCGATTTCCGTGGACGGGCTCCCGGAACACCACGACATCCGGCGCAAGCCGGCGACCTACGAGCGCATCCTCAAGAATATCGAAGGCTGCGAGGTCAACATTCACTGGGTGATCACGCGCCCGATGCTGGGGCGCGCGGGTTACCTGGAAGAGTACGTGAATTTCTGGAGCGCGCGCGCCGAAGTGAATCGTATCTGGGTGAGCGTCTACACTCCTCAAATCGGGGAGCAAAGCCCCGAGACCCTGACCTCGGAGGATCGCGCGTCCCTGGCGCGACAATTGCCCTCATTGGGGAAGCGGTATCCGAAGCTTCTCTTCCATGAAGGCCTGGCCAAGGCGTTTCTCCATCCGCCGAAGGATCCCGATGATTGCCTCTTTGCGAAGATGTCCGCCAACTATTCGGCGGATTTTGAAACGCGCGTCGAACCTTGCGTATTCGGCGGGACGCCGGACTGCTCGCAGTGTGGATGCGCCGTCAGCAGCGGCTTGCACTGGATCCGGGGGGTCAAAGTGGCGGGTCCTATGAAGATCGATCATTTTATCGCCAGTTCAGTGAAGATCGGCGTCCTGATGAACCGTCTTCAATCACGCGGGGCTCGGTCCACGCGATGGAATCCGGGGGATACTCCTCGAAACACCAAAAACGACAAGTTGATTCAAATTCAACCCTGAAGCGCAATGCGCGGATGTGATTGCCGCTTGAGCACGCATCCGATAGAATAGTCAGCTTATTACTCACCTAAAGGTTTACCGAGGGAATGGCTGACCCATTGATTGGCGCAGAACCCGCCTACGACGTAAGCGACGAATATCGTCCCGAACCTGAACCGATTCCCGAGCCGCCGGCCTGGCAGGACGGCAGTTTCCGCATCGGGATTCACACATCGATCGCGGGAGACCTCGCGGGAGCGCTCGATTCCGCCGCGAAGCTGGGCGCGAACGCGCTGCAGATTTTCTCGTCGAGCCCGCGGATGTGGCCGCGCGGCGGCTCGCGCATAGCCGAGGCGGATGCGGCGAGGTTCCGGGCGCGCCGCGCGGAACTGGGCCTCGGGCCGCTCGTGATTCACGATAACTACCTGATTAATCTTGCGTCGCCCGATCGAGTGATGCGCACGCGGTCGATCCAGGCGTTTCATGATGAACTGATCCGCGCGGTAGCGTTGGGCGCGGATTTCCTCGTTGCGCATCCGGGTTCCGGCCTCGGGACCGACAGGGAACAGGCCATCGCCGAAATTGCGCAAGGTATGCGCCACGCGGCCAAGGGAATGAAGCTCGGCGGCCTGCGAATCCTCGTCGAAAATACGTCGGGAATGGGCTCGGCGGTGGGTGCGCGGTTCGAAGAGATCAAATTCATCCTGGATCAAACCGGGGACTTGCCGATGGGAGTGTGCCTCGATACGGCCCACACGCTCGAAGCGGGGTACGACATCACGACGGAAGAAGGGCTTGAGACGACGATTGCCGCGGTGGATCGCACGGTGGGGCTGGATCGCGTTTTTGTCCTTCACGTCAACGATTCCAAAACGCCGCTGGGGTCCCGCGTCGACCGGCACGAACATATCGGGCGCGGGAAGATTGGCCTTGTAGCATTTGGCAGGATTCTGAATCACGCCCGTCTTGGTCCCGGATTGCATGGATTGCCGGGGCGCGCGTTCATTCTGGAGACTCCCATTGACCGGCCGGGGGACGATCGGCGCAACGTGCGCGCTCTTTGGGAATTGGTTGGTGTAAGTGTACGGCAGGCGCCGAAGGCGGAGAATGGGTTCTCGATGTTGAAGGCTAAGAAAAAAGCAAAGGCTTCAACACAGAGAACACAGAGAAAGAAAAAGAAAGTGAAAACGAAAAAAACAAAACGCTGAGATATGTAGCGCACAACCTTTAGGTTGTGCAAATTGTATGGAGGCTCGACACGAACCGTGACGGAATACGATCCACAGGCAATCGAAAAAAAATGGCAAGCGCGTTGGAACGCGGACCACGCGTTCGAGGCGGACGCGGATCCCTCCAAGCCGAAATATTATGTGCTCGAAATGCTGCCTTATCCTTCGGGAACAATGCACATGGGGCACATGCGCAACTACACGATTGGCGACGTGGTGGCGCGGTTCCGGCGCATGCAGGGATTCCACGTCATCCACCCGATGGGATGGGACGCCTTCGGCCTGCCCGCGGAAAACGCCGCGATCCAGCGGGGGATACATCCACGGGAGTGGACCAACACAAATATTGCATCGTTCAAGCGGGTATTGCGGCGATTCGGCTTTAGTTACGACTGGCGGCGGGAAATTTCCACTTGCGAGCCGGAATACTATCACTGGAATCAGTGGTTTTTCCTGCGAATGCTGGAAAAGGGAATCGCCTACCGCAAGCGCAGCCGCGTGAACTGGTGTCCGAAGTGCGCGACCGTGCTGGCAAACGAGCAAGTCATCGATGGGTGCTGCTGGCGGCACGAGGATACGCCGGTCGAACCGAAAGATATCGAGCAGTGGTTTCTGCGCATCACCCAATATGCGGATGAATTGCTGGATGCGCTCGCGGAACTCGAAGGCGGCTGGCCCGAGCGCGTTCTGGCGATGCAGCGCAACTGGATCGGGAAGTCCCGGGGCACGCGGGTGCGATTCGCGGTGGAGGAATTTTCCGGCACGTCGATCGAAGTGTTTACGACGCGCGTGGACACGATCTATGGCGCGTCGGGGCTGATCCTGGCGCCGGAACATCCGGCGCTGCCCGCGCTGGTCGCCGGCGTGGAAGGCCATGCCGAGATCGAGGAGAACTTGCAGAGATTGCGGCGACGGCTGACGCGCGCAGCCGACATCGCGACGGCAGAAAAAGAGGGATTTTTTACTGGCCGGTACGCCCGCAATCCTTTCAACGGCGAAAAGATTCCTATTTGGGTGGGGAATTTCGTGCTGATGGAATATGGAACGGGTGCGGTGATGTGCGTTCCGGCGCATGACGAGCGCGACTTTGAATTTGCGACCAAGTATGGGTTGTCCATCCCGATCGTGATTCAGCCAAACGAAGGAAAGCCGCTGACGCAGGAATCGCTGGGCGCGGCGTTTGTCGATTACGGCAAGCTCGTGAATTCGGGGCCCTACACAGGATTTGCTTCAGAGCAGGCCATTGAAAAAATGTCCGCGGACGCCGAGGCGCAGGGATTCGGCAAAGGCGAAATTATTTTCCGGCTGAAGGATTGGGGCATTTCGCGGCAGCGCTATTGGGGCACGCCGATTCCCGTGCTGTATTGCGAGAAGTGCGGGATGGTGCCTGTTCCAGACAAGGATTTGCCGGTGGTGCTTCCGCCGATGGCGAAATTTTCCGGGCTGGGCGAGTCGCCGTTGGCGAGCGTGCCGGAATTCGTGAATGGGAAATGTCCGAAATGCGGCGGGGCGGCGCGGCGCGAAACGGACACGATGGACACCTTCATCGATTCGTCCTGGTATTTCTACCGCTATGCCGACCCGCACAACGACAAGGCGCCCTTCGATCCGGCGCTGGTGCGGTACTGGCTGCCGGTCGATCAATATATCGGCGGAATCGTTCACGCGATTCTGCACCTGCTGTACACGCGATTTTTTTGCAGGGTGATGCGCGATTTGGGCCTCGTGAATCACAATGAGCCGGTGAAGCGCCTCTTCACGCAGGGCCTGGTGCTCAAGGGCGGCACGGCGATGTCGAAATCAAAGGGCAACGTGGTCGGCGCCGAAGAAATGGCCGACAAGTACGGCTGCGATACCGGGCGGCTGTACACGCTGTTTGCCGCGCCTCCGGAAAAAGATCTGGAATGGAGCGAG
>Ga0210384_10003121_pt1 | contig 19513 bp, 19 predicted proteins | sample IncBWH2MmetaG_FD_160574 | JGI IMG/M metagenome (GOLD analysis project Ga0210384, IMG submission 160574) | Forest soil microbial communities from Barre Woods Harvard Forest LTER site, Petersham, Massachusetts, United States - Inc-BW-H-2-M | ecosystem: Environmental > Terrestrial > Soil >...
GCGAGCAATGGAACTTAGGAGCCGTTAGCACAGCCGAATGGACGGGCGTACCACTCGCGGAGGTTCTAGACCGCGCAGGCATTAAACTGGGCGCGAGAGAGGTAGTGTTTCGGGGCGCTGACAGCGGCAAACTTGATACGAGCAGCGAACCAATTCGCTTCGAGCGTAGCTTGAGCATGGACGACGCTCAGGGGTCTGAGGCGTTGCTTGCCTACGCCATGAACGGGGAGACGCTCCCGATCCAGCATGGCTATCCGTTGCGAGTCATCGTTCCTGGGTGGTATGCCGTGGCATCCGTCAAATGGCTCACCGAGATTGAGGTGATCAGTGGGCTGTTCAGGGGTCATTACCAGACCGAAACATACTTCTTTGAGTGGCAACGGGGCGAACAAGTAGTGAGAGAGCCGGTATCGTTGCAGTGCGTGCGGAGTCTGATCACCGAGCCAGAGCCCGACAGCGAAGTCGAGCAGGGCGAGCTGCCGATTCGCGGTGTCGCATGGTCCGGAGCGGCACCTATCGCCCGGGTTGAAGTCAGAATTGACGGTGGTCCCTGGCAAGACGCCCGGTTAGTTGGCGAACGGAGGCGGCACAGCTGGCAGGGGTGGGAGCTTATCGCCCGCCTTGAGCGGCCTGGTTCAATAGTGATTTCCGCCCGGGCGACGGATATGGCAAGCCGAACACAGCCCGACGCGCCAGAGTGGAATCGGCTCGGCTATGGGAACAATGCCATTCAGAAGGTTCGCGTAGATGTTCGATAGATCTTGCGGGAATCGTCTATCGAAAAAGTGCCTTGCAAGGCATCACTCCTGATTAACGGACAAACCGGAAGTAATCTTAAGTTAGGGCTTATTGGGTCCTGCACCAATCTCCACCGCCTTACCGTCTCGATACGTAACGCGGAGAGGTTTCCCACCGTTGGGATAGTTCACAGTCTTCACGTCGGGATTATCCGAGCGCTGCGGAATCCCCATCCCGACCGCGAAGTCCGCCTGGATTTCGTTCATCCCCGGCTTGACTTCGTGCCGTTCGATCGCATCCCACAAGTCGGCCGGCCAATGTTTATAAAGCTGGTGTGGATCCTCGATGTAGAGCATTTCGTCGGAGTAAATCTGAAAATTGCCTCCCTTTACTGAGCCAATGGGAAAGGCATAGTTCTTACCGTCTTTCTCGAAGACAGCCATGATCTGGCGTTGGTCGGGCGAGCCCGGAGTTACGTCGGTGACGACGTCTCGAATCTGCAATTTCTCGATGGGTAGCAACTGTCCAGCCTCGTGCGTGAAGTCAGTGCGATGGGATCGGATGTCGTAGGGATAGTAGGTGTAGCGGTAGCCTTCTTTGACCCATACCGGCTGCTGGGTCAGTTGCCGAGCCGATTTCAGATCGTAGGGGTAAAGCTTCTTGGGCGCGACGTAATAGTCAGGATTTAGCGGCGGCGCTTGGATGCTAATTCGCCGCGTCTTTTCTGCATGGCGCTGATACAGGATGTAGGCTGTACGCGCGCCTACCAGAATGATCGCCGCCACCAGCGCGAGCTGAATTTTCTTCTTGAGTTCCGGGCTCATCGCCATGGGCGCAACCTTAACAGATCAGTGGCCCCTCACAAATGGGTCGTCCACCAAGCGTTTCGCCCTTTCTGTGAGTTAAACTAAGAAAAGTCGCCCAGCTCTCGGCTGGTTGAGCGAGTGAGGAGGACCCCAATGGCTGTTATCACTGAAGACGAAGTTCTGAGCGCGCTGAAGCAATGTTACGATCCAGAAATTCCGGTTAATATCGTTGACCTTGGCCTGATTTACAATGTTCGATTTGAATCCGCGCCTGAGGACCGACAGGACGTTACTGTCGACATGACGCTCACGGCGCAAGGCTGTCCCTCGCACGTCATGATCGGGGAACAGGTCAAAGCCCGCGTGGAACAGATGCCGGGAGTGCGTAACGCGACGGTCAACGTGGTCTGGAATCCGCCATGGACGCCGGAGCGCCTGAGCCCGGACGCCCGAAAGCAACTCGGGATCGAATAATTTAAGTCTCGAGGAGTGACTCAAACCAGGCCGAGCTTCGCTTTTCCGCTACTTCCGCCAGACGTTCTCCAGCACGAGATGCGGCATCCAAAAATCGTGTTCCGTGTTCAACGTATCGCGGAATATTTTCGCGGAATTCGGCAAACTTCTCGGGATACTCCGACGCCAGAGTCGCAAGGCCGACTCCCGCCAGAATGAAACCCGCGGTCCGATTGCCTTTCAGAAACATGATCGCGCTCGTGCCCGCCGAACCTGCCAACAATGCCCGCTTCCAATTTTCCATTCCCGCCTCCGATGTAGGAATTGTAGCTCAGGGCTGAAGCTCGGTACTTTATACTTCTGCACTTATCTTGGAGGACTTTGATGCCGAAACCTCGCCGCAGGGCTTGGATTTCTGCCGCGATCTTTTCTTTTTTGTTGTCTTTTTTCCTGACTGCGGCTGTGGCCCAAACCAAGCCGCGAGCGCGAGATCTCGGAGTTCCATTCGACGGCACACCAGGTCCGCTAAATGCCATTACTGACGTGAAAGGAGTGGAAGTCGGCCATACGACCTTGATTTCCGGTGCAGGCCCGCTGAAAGTCGGCGTCGGGCCTGTACGCTCCGGAGTGACCGCCATTCTGCCGCGCGGCAAGGATTCCAACGACGCCGTCTTCGGCGCCTGGTTCACCGAAAACGGCGCGGGTGAGATGACCGGAACTACCTGGCTCGAAGATTCCGGCTTCCTCGACGGCCCCGTGATGATCACAAATACCCACAGCGTGGGCGTGGTGCGCGACGCGGTCATCGCCTGGAAAGTAAAGCGGGGAGTTCCCGATCAAGAAGGCTATTGGTGGTCGGCGGCAGTCGTGGCGGAAACCTGGGATGGCTACTTGAACGATATCAACGGATTCCACGTCAAGCCGGAAGATGCCTTCCATGCCCTCGACAGCGCTCATGCCGGCGCAGTTGAGGAAGGCAGTATCGGCGGCGGCACGGGCATGATCTGCAACGACTTCAAAGGCGGGATCGGGACCGCGTCACGCGTGCTTGACCCGAAAGATGGCGGATACACCGTCGGCGTGTTGGTGCAGTGCAACTACGGTGATCGGGATCAACTGCGGGTTGCAGGTGTGCCGGTAGGCCGCGAGATTCCCGAGAACAAGCGTCGCAAGAAAGATGTGGGCTCCATCATCGTAGTCGTCGCGACTGATGCCCCACTGATCCCAACCCAGTTGAAGCGAGTGGCGAAGCACGTGACCCTCGGGTTGGGGAGAGTCGGCAGTTATGGTGGAAACGGCTCGGGCGACATATTTATCGCTTTCTCAACCGCCAACCCGGGAGCCATTTCTTCCAGCGGACCTCATCAATTGACGATGATGCCTAACGATTCGCTTGATCCTGTTTTTCTAGCGACTGTGCAGGCGACCGAGGAGGCGGTGATCAACGGCATGGTTGCAGCCGAAACCATGACCGGCATCGACAATCACACGGTGATTGCATTACCGCATAATCGCCTGCGAGAAGTGCTGAAGAAATACAACAGGCTGGTGAAGTGACGGCTTGTATGTGTGGCGCGGGCGCCCCGCCCGCGGAAATGATAAGGGAAAAGGGTGGGCACTCGGCATCAATAAATCGTGTAGCCCGGCGCTGGCGTCCTCAGATCGGGCTTCGATGCCATCAATAGCAAAGCCCCGATCCGCTTGAATCCGCGCATGTCTTCCAGGCTGTGAAACGACGTAGTTTTGTAGTCGTCGGGCGTCGGTGTGTCGTCCGGAATGCGCCGGGCCTCGACGTTTTCAAAGGCGTGCTTCTTCAACAGTTCGACGTACTCCGCCTCCGACCGAACATGCACCGGCACTTTCAGCTTATCCACCCACTGCAGTGAGTACGGATTGTCTTTGTACAGATTGATCAGGATAAACAGGCGCCCGTGTGGCGCCATGACCCGAAAAAGCTCAGCCAGCGCGCGATCCTGATCAGGATAGTAGTAGAACGATTCGACCGACAGCACTTTGTCGAAGAAGTTTTCCTCCCACGGAATCTGCTGTGCTGATCCACACACGTAGAGCACGTTCTCGAAGTCTTTTGATGCGCCTCGCGCCCGCCGAATCATTTCATCGGAGACGTCTAGTCCAACCACTTGCCCAAAGCCCTCAGGCCCGTCGGCCACTAACCGCGCCAGCAGCCGCGTTGCCCAGCCCGCGCCACATCCCAGGTCGAGCACGCGCTCACCCGGGCGCAGCTCCATCAATCGGATGGTCTTCTCGGTGATGTCGATGTGATGGCGCTCCATCTTCTCGCCCTCACCCTCTTCGGCCCAGCGGTTAAATTCGTTTTGTAGTTTTTCGTCAGGATTGGATGCTCGGTCGGCCAACATTATTCTCCTTCGAGTACCGAGGCTTGCCCGAACGCAAGCCTAACTAACTACTTGGCTAAAGACTTAGAAACTGTCAACCACAAAGGGCACGAAGGTGCACAAAGGATATGCTACATTTGCTTGCCCTTATGACACCAGCTCCACAACCCTCGCCCGAGCCTGAACCTGATCATCTTTACTGTCCCGAGTGTGCGGAAGAAGTGGCTGATCCGCTTACCTGCGGCGACTGTTCTGCCGTGATCTGCCGCCGCTGTGGTACTCCACTCGAGTCTTCCGACGAACTCGGAATGGGATAGTTCATGAGCCTTCCCGCGGCTACGCGGAAGCCATCGACTACGCCGCCTGAGTCCCAACCCACTCTGGTTCGCGGCCTGTCGCTGCTGGATTCTGTTTTGTTGCTGATGGGCGGGATCATCGGCTCTTCGATTTTCCTGACCGCGAAAGATATTGCCGGCCCCCTGCCGAACCCCGTGCTGTTTCTGCTGGTATGGGTTTTGGGCGGAGTAGTTTCCCTGTGCGCCTGCTTCGCCTTTGCCGAGCTAGGCTCGATGTTCCCCGACTCCGGCGGCCAGTACGTGTATTTGCGCGAGGCGTACGGCGATCTCCCCGCTTTTCTTTATGGCTGGATGCTCTTCAGCGTAGCCAATGGTGGCACTATCGCCGCCCTCTCCGTGGCCTCGGCGGCATACCTGGGCGGAATTATTCCGGCAATCTCGCAGGATCATGTCGTCTTCTCTGCGGCGGGCATTGTTATTTCCCGCGCTCATCTCGTGGCTTTAATTTCCATCGTTGTGGTGACTTGGATCAACATGGTCGGACTGCGCCGGGGCGCGCTTCTGCAGAACCTCGCCACCTGGGCAAAGTTTGGAGCCATGGCGGCCTTCGTAATCCTCGGATTCGCCATCGGGAAAGGCGATTGGTCGCACTTCTCCGTGCGCGGAGCCACAGCCGCCGGGCTTGCTCCCGGGCAATTGATTTCGGCGATGGGAGTTGGTCTGATCGCCGTTTTTTGGGCTTACGATGGCTGGGTGTACATCACTTGGGTCGCCGGCGAGGTGAAAGATCCACGGCGTAATGTGCCTCTCGCCATGGTGTTGGGCATTCTCGCGGTCGGAGCCATTTATCTCGCGATGAACATGACCTACGTGTACGCGCTGCCGCTCACGGAAGTGGCTAAGCATGACATCATCGCCCACGCTGCCGCGGTTGTGCTTTTTTCGCCCGCCGCCGCCATCTGGCTCTCCGCCATGATTGCGGTGTCCTGCTTCGGTGCCATGGCCAGTTGCGTGATGTCCGGCGGACGCGTCTATTTCGCCATGGCTCGGGACGGCGCCTTCTTCAAGCGCATGGCCGAAGTTCATCCCAGGTGGCGCACGCCCGCGTTCGCCTTGATTGGGCAGAGTCTGTGGGCGGCGATCCTTACCGTCAGTGGCCGTTATGACCAGCTTTACACCTACGTCATCTACGGCATGGTGCTCTCCTACACGCTCACCGTGGCCGGCTTGTTCATCCTGCGCTGGACGCGGCCAGATATTCCGCGTCCGTATCGTTGCACGGGATATCCCTGGCTGCCAGGAATTTATGTTGCGATCGGCGCCGCATGGACGTTGAATACGATCATTACGCGGCCCACGGAAGCGCTGGCGGGGACGATTATCGTGCTCATCGGCGTTCCGGGATATCTGTATTGGAAGAGGGGCAGCCGCACACTGAGAACTGGGAACTGACGACTGATAACCAGTTTTCTTGGTGGCGGTCATAGTGGCACGGCTGAAGCCATGCCCTTCCCAAAATCGAGAAAACTTATTCTGCAACACCTCGGCCAACCCGAAAGCAAACTTCAGCCGTCAGCCCTCTCCACCGCCGAGGCCGAGGAACCCAATAAACCCAAACGCGTAATGGGATTCCGTGACCTCGTGCTTTTCTACGGGGTCACCGGAATTAGCCTGCGCTGGATCGCAACGGCAGCCTCTGCTGGCCCAAGTTCGATCGTGATCTGGATTGGCGCTTGGCTAGCTTTCTATATGCCGCTCGCGCTCTCCGTCCTCGAACTGTCCTCACGTTATCCCGCCGAGGGCGGCATCTATGTTTGGACCAAGCGTGCCTTCGGCGATTTTTCCGGATTCATGTCGGCTTGGACCTACTGGACCTGCAATCTCCCCTACTTCCCGGCTGTGCTCTACTTCGCGGCAAGTAATGCGCTCTACATCCGCCAGGACACCTGGGGACACCTCTCCGGCAGCACGACCTTCTTCATTGTGTTTTCTCTGTTGGCCCTGGGCTTGGCAACGCTGCTCAATATTTTCGGGTTGAATGTGGGCACCTGGTTGCACAATCTGGGCGCGCTAGCCATGTGGATTCCCGCCTGCATCATCATGGCGATGGGAGCAGTGGCCTGGCATCGCTACGGATCGGCCACATCGTTCACGCTGCACTCCATGACGCCCAGCATCCACATCAACGACGTCATTTTCTGGTCGGTGCTGATCTATGCCTTCGCCGGCTGCGAGACGGCTTCGCTCATGGGAGGCGAGATCAAGAATGCTCGCCGCGCGATTCCCTGGGCTCTGGTGATCGGCGGGATTACCGTGACGCTCTGTTACATCGTCGGCACTGCCAGCGTGCTGGTGGCGCTGCCGTCTTCGGAGGTCAGCAACTTGCAGGGACTGATGCAGGCGATTTCCAGTACAGCGCATCGCGTTGGTTTCGAAGGCGTCATTCCCTTTGCGGCGTTTCTGATTATGCTGAGCAACGTTGGCGCGGCTGGTGCCTATCTGGCCGCGGTGGCACGGCTGCCCTTCGTTGCCGGCATTGATCGTTTCCTGCCACCTGTGTTCGGGGCGCTGCATCCGCGATGGAAGACGCCATGGGTCGGACTGTTGACTCAGTTCGTTTTCGGCGCGCTGTTCATTTTTCTCGGTCAAGCCGGCACCAGCATCAAGGGCGCGTATGACGTGCTGGTAGCGATGGGGGTAATCACTTATTTCATCCCATATCTCTACCTGTTCGCGGCCATGTTCAAACTGCAGGGCGAACCAGCTGGACGAGATGTGATTCGTGTTCCGGGCGGCAGGCCCGTGGCTCAACTGGTAGCAATAGTGGGATTCGTGACTACAACAGCCACGATCGTTTTATCGTTGATTCCACAACCAGACGAGCCGAACAAGCCGCTAGCCGTGTTGAAGATCGTGGGGCTATCAGGATTGCTGGTACTGATTGGCGCAGGGATTTATTGGGCGGGGAGAAGAAGGGCGCGTGGCATAGCTACACAAAAACCGCTGTCATCCTGAGCGTAGTATGGTCGTTCGCGAGCGAACGATCATGCGAAGTCGAAGGATGACAGGCACTGTAAGTCCCTACACCGGCACCATCGTCTTCCTCGCCGGATTGAAGAACGGAATCTTCACAACCTTCGCTGTCACCTTCTGACGGACCGCCTCGATCGTAATTTCCATCTGTAGCTTGGTACCTAACTGCGAGTGCGCCGTCTCAATACTGGCCAGCGCAATCATTTTCTTCAGCACTGGCGACCACGTCGTAGTCGTCGCCTTTCCCACCTGCTTTTCGCCCAAATACACCGGGACGGCCACGCGCGAAGCCTGGCTGGGCGCTGCAGGCGTGAGACCGAACTTGTCAAAGCGTTCCTCCACTTCTGGCCAATTGATCTCCAGGCCGACCAATTGCCGCGCTACGCCGTTTTTTTGATCATGTGCCAAGGCGGCCTTGCCAATGAAATTTTCTTTTTCGAGATGGACCATCTTGCCGAAGCCAAGCTCGTAGGGCGAATACTTTTGCGATGCAATCAGCGCCTTTTTGCTGCTGGTGTAGTCGACCTCGATTAGCAGCAACCCGGCCTCAACCCGTGCCACATCTAGCGCCAGCATACCAGCGGCGTGGATGTCGAACTGCTTGCCTTTGTCCATCAGCGCGTCCCAAACCTTCACGGCGTCGCTCCAGGGAACCCAGATCTCGTAGCCGAGGTCGCCGGTGTATCCGGTGCGCGAAATATCAACCGGAACACCTGCGATCTTGCCGCGAGTCATGCGGAAATACTTGAGATTGGCGATCTCCGCCTCCGCCACGGACTTCAGCAGCTTGCCCGAAGTTGGTCCCTGCAAGGCCAAAGCGGCGACTTTTTCCGAAATGTCTTCGATCTGGACGTCCATGTTCAGGCCATTCTGGCGGAACCAGCGCAGGCTGGGATCGGCCGCTGTCCAGCGATACTTGTTCTCTTCGAGGCGCGTGATGGTGCCGTCATCAATCACTTTTCCCTGCTCATCGCACCAGCAGCAATAAATCACCTGTCCCACTTTCACCTTGTTAATGTCACGGGTGATCACGCGGTTCACCAGTTTCGTCGCCTCTTTGCCAGTCACGAGGTATTTGTAGAGCGGGGTGATATCAATCAGCGCGGCGGCGTTGCGAATAGCATTGTACTCATGCTCGTGATGCACTTCGTAAACGCTGACCGCATAATAGCCCGACCACTCGCGATAGTTCAGGCTTTGGCAGAGCGGAAATGTTCTCTCATGAAATGCGGTTCCAATGGGCACGGGAGTGGCCTCTAGATGGATTTGGCTCGATGCCGGATTATACGCGGAGCCCTCCCACGGGCGTCATCCCGAAGCCTCGCGTTTTTCATCGCGAGGCGAGGGATCTCGCTTAGGTCGGCTACGTGTTCATCCGTCACAGACATGTCAAGGCCGAAAGCAATAAAAAATATCGATGCGATCCCCCAAACAATTCTTCGTCTACATCATGACCAATGGTCCCAAGCCCGCTGTCCTATACACAGGCATCACGGGCAAGTTCGTGCACCGCGTCTGGCAGCACAAGCACAAACTGATACCAGGCTTTACCAGCCGTTACAACCTGACCTGCCTTGTTTATTACGAACGCTTCTTTCATCCCGATGCCGCGATTGATCGCGAAAAGGAAATCAAAGGCTGGCGGCGCAGCAAGAAGATAGGGCTCATCGAACCCATGAATCCGCGCTGGGAGGACTTGGCGAAGGACTGGGGCAATGAATATAAGCCCGAACCGGCAGCAGCAGATCAGGGGGAGATCCCTCGCCCCGCTGGAGAGAACGCGGGGCTTCGGGATGACGCCGCAAGGAACTCCGGGAAGCAGCGACAGCCACATTCGTTGTAGGCTACAATAAGTTACCTCATGCGGCGCCTCATCCAATGGACTGTCCTTCCTAGCGGACTCTGATCTCGCTACCCACACCATTGCTTCGCGCGTATTATTGCGTTTCCGATCTCCAAGCTAACAGTTAAAGGCTAAGAGCTTATGGCTGTTTCATACGACGTAATCGTCATTGGCGGAGGCCACAACGGCCTGGTCAATGCCGCTTATCTGGCTCGCGCCGGCAAGAAGGTTCTGGTCCTGGAGCGCCGTCATGTGCTCGGAGGCGCCGCGGTCACGGAAGAAGTTTTTCCGGGCTTCAAATTCTCCGTGTGTTCCTACGTGGTCTCGCTTCTGCGGCCGGAAATTATCCGCGATCTCGATCTTCCCCGCCACGGACTGGAAATCCTGCCCCTCGATGGCACCTTCACACCGATGCCAAATGGCGATTATCTGTGGCGCGTCAACGATCACGGCAAGACCCATCGCGAGATCGCTCGCCACTCCAAGTTGGATGCCGAGGCCTACGACGAATTCGGCAAGGCTATGCAGGCCATGTGCCGATTCGTCAAACCGATCCTCAGCATGGTGCCGCCCGATCCGGCTACGTTGAATCCGAAGGACCTGATGAAGCTGCTTTTCATCGGCCGTCGCTTTCAGGGCATGACCAGCGAGGATAAATACAACCAGGTGCAGTTGATGACGATGAGCGCCATCGACTTCCTGGATCAGTGGTTCGAGACCGACGTGCTCAAGGCAACCATGTCGGCGTCGGGCATCATCGGCACGTTTCTTGGTGTGCGGTCGCCGGGAACAGCGTACGTGCTCCTACACCACTACATGGGAGAGATTGACGGTGCCTTCCGCTCCTGGGGATTTGCCCGTGGGGGCACGGGTGCTATTTCAAATGCAATCGCGGATGCGGCGCGCGAAGCGGGGGCGGAAATCCGCACTGAAGCTGGGATTGCAAAGATTATTGTGAAAGATGGCAAAGCCAAGGGCGTCGTTCTTGCCAATGGCGACGAAGTTTATGCCAACATCATCTCATCGAGCGTCGATCCTCGGCGCACTTTCATCAGCTTTATTGAGAGCGGCAACCTGCCCAACGAATTTTTGGACGAAGTTCGCCGCTACAAGTTCCGCGGATCATCCGGCAAGGTGAATCTTGCGCTCGATGCGCTGCCGAATTTCAAGTGCATGCCCGGGCGCGGAGCGCACCTGCGGGGCGCAATTTCAATTTCGCCCAGCGTCGAGTATATGGAGAAGGCCTACGACGACGCCAAGTATGGCAACTATTCTCGTCACCCCTACATTGACATGGTGATTCCTACGTTAACCGACCCTTCGGTCGCGCCTCCGGGAAAGCACATCATGTCCTGCTTTGTGCAGTACGCACCCTTTAAGCTCCGCCCCGGCCTCAACTGGGACGACCAGAAGCAAGCTTTCGGCGACAACGTAATCAACACTATCGCGGAATACGCGCCCAATATCAAAGACATCATCCTTCACCGCCAGGTGTTGACGCCGCTCGACCTGGAACGCGAATTCGGCTTGACGGAAGGCAACATCTTTCAAGGCGAGCTTTCGCTCGAACAACTCTTTTTCCTGCGTCCCGTGCCGGGGTGGGCACAGTACCGCACTCCGATCAAGAATCTCTACATGTGTGGTTCCGCAACCCATCCCGGTGGAGGCATCATGGGCGCGAATGGACGCCTGGCTGCTCTGGAAATTCTGAAAGACTACCGGGGAGCGGCCTGATGTCTGAGACAAAGCTGAGGCCCGACCGCGACGTCGTAATCATTGGCGGGGGCCACAACGGGCTGGTTAGCGCTTTCTACCTTGCCAAAGCCGGGTACAAGCCTCTGGTGCTTGAGCGCCGCGCGCAGCCCGGTGGCGCGGCTATTACGGAAGAATTTCATCCCGGCTTCCGCTGTTCCACCCTCGCCCACGCTGCCGGGCCGCTGCGTCCTGACATTGTCCGCGACATGCAACTCGAAAAACATGGGCTCAAGCTGATCAATCCGGAGGTTGCAGTAACCGCGCTCTCCCCCGACGGACGCGCCCTCGTTCTCCACAACGACCTGCAGAAGTCAGCGCAGGAGATTAACAATTTCTCACAGAAAGATTCGGGCAAGTATGCGGGGTTCCAGGCTTCGCTGGAGAAAATGGGCCGCGTGATTGGCGAAGCGCTGGCGCTGACTGCGCCCAACATCGACAATCCGAGTTCCGGGGACTTATGGGGCATGCTCAAGACCGGACGCGCCGTCCGCAATCTCGGGAAAAAAGATATGTACCGCCTGCTGCGCTGGGGGCCCATGGCGGTAGCGGATTTGGTGGCAGAATATTTCGAAACCGAGCTTCTGCGCGCGACCGTCGCCGCCCGCGGAATTTTCGGAACTTTCCTCGGCCCCTGGTCGGCCGGCAGCAGTCTGGTTCTCCTCATTCGCGCCGCCGCCGACGCGCATCCGGCGGGCTCCGCCACTTTCGCGGTGGGCGGAATGGGATCAGTCACGCAAGCCATGGCCGCCGCGGCCACGCAGGCGGGCGCCGAGATTCGCAGCTCCGCCGAAGTGATCGAAGTCCGAGTGAAAGATGGCGCTGCGGTCAGTGTGGTGCTCGCAACCGGCGAGGAAATCAGCGCCTCGGCAATCGTCTCCAATGCCGACCCCAAACGGACTCTTTTAAAGCTGGTGGATCCTGCCCACCTTTCACCGGACTTCGTGATGAAGCTGCAGCACTATCGCATGCCAGGCACGGTGGCGAAGGTGAACCTCGCGCTTTCCGGATTGCCAAAATTCACAGCCGTCAACGGCGCAGCTGAAAATGGCGGGTTGAGCGGACGGATTCACATCGGGCCTGAAATTGATTACCTGGAGCGCGCTTTCGACGAATCAAAATACGGAAACTTTTCCCGTCAACCGTATCTGGAAGTGGCAATCCCTTCCCTCACCGACCCCTCGCTCGCGCCGGCAGGCCAGCACGTGATGTCGATCTATATGCAATACGCGCCTTACAAGCTGAAGACCAGCGATTGGGAGAGCCAGCGTGTGGCGTTGGGAGACACCGTTGTGAAAACCCTGTCACAATACGCTCCCAATCTGCCGGACCTGATCCTGACGCATCAGATCATCACCCCGAGGGATCTTGAAGACACTTATGGTCTGACCGGAGGCCACATTTTTCATGGCGAACTGGCGCTCGACCAGTTCTTCACCATGCGCCCGATGTTGGATTGGGCGCGCTATCGCACTCCGATTGAGAACTTGTATTTGTGTGGCTCCGGAACGCATCCGGGCGCAGGCCTGACAGGGGGATCGGGCGCAAATGCGGCCAGAGAGATTTTGAAAGATTTGAAGACACGGCGACAATGAGTTAGGCACCGCATTCCAGCTCCCGAACTTCACGTGGCTAGTTCCATCAAGAAATCGGCTGTTCTTTTGCTCAGTTGCCCCGACCGCAAAGGTGTGGTCGCCAGCATCGCCGGATTTATTTACAAGCACGGCGGCAATATTCTGCATGCCGATGAGCACGGCGACCTCAATTCGAACACGTTCTTAATGCGGGTGGAATTCGATCCTGCCGAACTCGACCTTCCGCTCAGCGATTTTCTGTGGCACCTCTCTCCGATCGCCAGTGAGTTCGATATGCACTGGAGAGTGGCGCTGTCGGATGTCCGCCTGCGCATGGCGATTCTGGTTTCCAAATATGATCACTGCCTGGTGGACTTGCTCTATCGTCACCAGAGTGGCGAACTGGCCTGCGACATCCCGTGCATTGTTTCCAATCACCCAGACAGTCAATCCATTGCAGATTTCTATCGTGTCCCGTTTTTCCTGGTGCCGGTCGAAAAGGAAAACAAGCAAGCTGCTGAACGCCAAATACTCGCGCTACTCGAACAGCAAGCGGTGGATTTCATCGTGCTCGCCCGCTACATGCAAATTCTTTCCCCGGAGTTCGTGAACGCTTACCGGAATCGCATCATTAATATTCACCATTCGTTCTTGCCGGCCTTCGTCGGGGCCAAGCCCTACCACCAGGCATTCACCCGCGGCGTCAAGCTGATCGGCGCCACCAGCCACTACGTCACCGAGGTGCTCGACGACGGTCCCATCATCGAACAGGATGTCATCCGCATTTCCCACCGTGACTCGCTCGACGATTTGCTTCAGAAAGGCCGGGACCTGGAAAAAGTCGTGCTCTCGCGTGCGGTTCGCTGGCATATCGAAAATCGCATCCTGCTGTACGGAAACAAGACCGTGGTTTTCGACTAAAGCGGCTGTCCCATAAACACAGGGTGCGCCTGGAATAAGTCTTGTAAACCCCTGCATTGACTGTCGTTGGCAGTCCACCGGCCAATCCCGAGTGCGCCTGTTGACGGAAAATGTTCGACGAGAGCACACTTACGACTTCGGAAAAGAGCCCGCTGTGTCGACTCGTCTCCAAAATGCAGTTCCCACCCCGACTAGGCCCTTGGCTACCCAATCGTGGATTGATCGCAATTGTGGGGGCGAGCGGGCGAACATCGATTTCAGTCGAGGAGAAAGATGAATGAACGCAAATTCGAAAGCGCAAGTCGTAACCCTCGAGAGCCCTGGGACAGTCAGCGCCGAACAGCGGCTGAAAGAACTTGGTATCAAGCTCCCGACTCCGCCTGAGCCGTTCGGCACCTATGTGGAAACGGTGCAGACAAGCAATCTGCTTTTTCTAAGTGGAATGCTTCCGACTGAAGGACACGGGGCGAAGTTCGTAGGCCGCGTCGGCGCCGAACTCGATGTGGAAGCCGGGCGCAAGGCGGCTCAGCTTGCGGCGCTCAACGTTCTCGCTGTTGTGCAGCAGCACTTGGGATCACTCGACAGAGTGACGCGGGTCGTCCGGCTCGGCGTGTCAGTTGCCACGTCAGGCGATGTCCGCGAACAGCCGAAAGTCGCTGACGCCGCTTCGGATTTGCTTCAAGACATCTTCGGAAAAAACAAGAGTCCGTGCAGGCTGGTGTACGGAGTGGCAAGCCTTCCGCTCGGCACTCCAGTGGAACTGGAAGTGATTTTTGAGGTGGCGGGGTAAAGGCGAGAGTAATGGTCGGTCGCATAGCGAATAGCAGTAAGTGCCTTTCAACAACAACTGAAAATTCATAGGAGGATTTATGGCAACGCTCAGAGTCGCAGTTAAACCAGAAGTGGCACCAATGAAGGTGGCACAGGTTTCTAAACCAGGAGGAGATTTCGAAATCGTCGAGCGCGAAATTCCTGAGCCGGCTGCAAGACAGGTGCGCATTAGGGTGCAGGCGTGTGGCGTTTGCCACAGTGACATGCTTACGAAAGAAGGCTCCTGGCCCGGGATTCAGTATCCACGCATTCCCGGACACGAAGTTGCCGGCGTCATCGATGAAGTGGGCGGCGGTGTTTCCGCGTGGAAGAAGGGGCAGCGTGTCGGTGTCGGCTGGCATGGCGGCCAGGACAACACGTGCAGGGAATGCCGGCGCGGAGATTTTCGTAATTGCCGGAATCTGAAAATTGCGGGCATCAGCTACGACGGTGGATACCAGCAATACATGGTCGCTCCCGTCGAGGCACTGGTGGCGATGCCGGAAAGTCTAAACGACGCTGAAGCAGCACCGCTGCTTTGCGCCGGAGTCACTACCTACAATGCGCTTCGGCACAGCGGTGCGTTACCCGGCGACCTTGTTGCGGTGCTGGGTATCGGCGGTCTGGGTCACCTCGGAATTCAATTTGCCAATAAGTTTGGTTACAAGGTCGCGGCGATCGGGCGCGGTTCCGAAAACGGGTCACTCGCAAAGAAACTCGGGGCGAGCGTGTACATTGACAGCAAATCAACGAACGCAGCTGAAGCATTGCAGAAGCTGGGCGGGGCACAGGTAATTCTGGCGACAGCCCCAAGCTCGAAAGCGATGTCCGAGTTGATCGACGGTTTGGCGCCGAACGGGAAGCTCATAGTGATCGGTGCGACATTTGACCCCATTGAAGTCACGCCAGTACAGCTTATTAATGGAAGTCGAAGCATTCAAGGCTGGGCCTCGGGAACACCAGCCGATTCCGAGGACACACTGCGCTTCGCCGAATTAACCGGCGTGCGTCCCATGATTGAAACCTATCCGCTCGAAAAGGCGGCCGAGGCCTACGCGCGCATGCTGAGCGGCAAGGCAGAGTTCCGGGTTGTTCTGACGATGTGACGTTTGGCAACAATGTCTTCCACTCATTAACTTGCCAGACATCTCATGGATAGTTTTGAAAGGCGCGGCTTTCACAGGTTGCGGAAATAGGGAGGATTCGGTGAGATCGGGAAGGGCACGAGTTCTACTCCTGCCGTAAGTCGCGCCCAATTCTTAGGCTAATGACGAGATGGCTTCTAGTAGAGAGTCTTGAGTTTGCGCGAGCGGTATGGGTAGTTTCTGTGATGCTCGCATCATTTCAATTTCAATTGCTGGCCCAAGCGCCCGGAAAGGCCTGGGGGCGAATTGGAAGCCGCGGCGGGCGTTTTGGGCCGACCGCGCGGCTAACGAAAGTGCACTGCGCACAAATCTTCTCTCGCTCGCGACCACGCGCACACGCCACGTTGGAAACGATCCCAACGTCGAACGCTACGACCCGGATCTCTGGACAGATGAATTCCATTTTCTCAACCAGCCCGGCCAGGCCGACATTCAAAGCGATCTCTTCTACGACTATCGTACCAACGTCGACGCGTACAAGAAGTGGCAAGCGTGGATGCGCGAGAAGCAGCCGCGCCTGCTCGTGATCTGGGGCAAGTACGATCTATCTTTCGATCCCGGCGAACCGGAGCGCTACCGCAAGGACGTTCCGAACGCTGAAGTTCACGTTCTCGACGCCGGTCACTTCGCGCTGGACACAGCTGCAGATGAGATCGCCGCATTGGTCCGGGGCTTTGTCGGTTCTTCACGTGGAGAGCTGCAGGCGCGGCGCGCTGGCTAAGGCGGCTATTAGAACGCAAAGATCTTTTCTATCCTACGGCTACGTGCCCCAGGTTCGCGTCCGCTCTTTGGACGCTAACCTGGGCAAGGTGGGTCGGAATGAACGAGCGTCGATGTTGCGACTTGGCTCACCCAGGTTAACACCCAACACGGGGGCGTGACCTGGGCACCTGGCCTGTGACCCGACGAGAGCGGCGTCGGCCGATCGTTAAACACTTTAAACACTTTGCAATCCGCGAATTCGCGCCGCTTAGTTTTCCGCTTTACAATAAGTAATTACTTATATAAGTTATTACTTATGTCTAGCACGCGCTTGAATCTCGACGCAGCCTTCTCGGCTTTGGCCGACCCGACCCGTCGCGCGATTCTTGCGCGTCTCGCCAAAGGAGAAACGACGGTATTGGAACTGGCCAAGCCGTTCGACATGACACAGCCGGCAATCTCCCAGCATTTGAAAGTGCTCGAAGACGCAGGACTTATTGTTCGTCGAGTCGAGGGTACGAAGCGCCCCCGCCGCCTCGCAAAGGCGGGTATTGAAGCGCTGGACCAATGGCTTGCCATGCTGCGAAGAACCCTCGAGAAAAACTACGACCGGCTCGACGAAGTTCTGGCCACGATAGACCGACACAAGAAAGGAGAAACGCGATGACCAAAATGACGCTCAAGACAGAAGGCGATACGCACATTATCGTAACAAGGCGCTTCGCTGCGCCTCCAGAGGCTGTGTATCGCGCGCACACGGATCCGAAGTTAATCCAAAAATGGTTGCTCGGTCCTGAAGGTTGGACGATGCCCGTCTGCATCAATGAAGCGAGACCCGGCGGCAAGATTCGCTATGAGTGGACGAATGGCAAAGGTGGTGCATTCCACCTTACCGGCGAATATCTGGAGCTTGAGCCTTATCGCAGGATTGTTCACGTGGAGCGGATGTACCTACCAGATCCCACGCCCGACAACCATATTGAAACCAGATTTGACGCGGACGGCACGGGCACGTTGATGACCATGAGAATGACGCTTCCCGATGCTCAGACGCGGGCGGCCATGCTTGCGACAGGCATGGAACGCGGAATGGAAGCCAGCTACGTTCGCCTAGAAGGAATGATTTAGCTTACTCGCGAAAGTCTGTGCTTCGTGAGTTGGAAACGCGGGCCCTGTGCGAAATGGCCTTCTCGTGAGTGCAGGGACAAGCGCGTTTCAAAAACCATTTGACACGGCCGACACTGTCAGAGACGCCTGCTCTGGAAAAGTTGCGGTTGTTGCCAGTCCCCACGGCCCTGAGTACAATCCGTAGGCCAAAAAAGGAGGAGTTATGAAGAACAAGATTGCTACTGGACTACTCTGCTTGCTCGCGCTGTCGCTGGCCGGCGGTCCCAAGGTATCCGCGATGGCTGGAGTAGAAGATCAGATCAAGAAACTTGAGCAAGACTGGGCGCAGGCGACCGTTAAGGATGGCGCAGCTGCGGTGGATCAATACGAAGCCGATGACATCATCTCGACCGATCCCAGCGGCCGTGTAACTGACAAAGCCCAGGATAAAAAGGATTTGAGCTCGGGCGACCTGAAGTTCCAATCGCTCGAGGTGAGCGACCTGAGAGTCCGCGTCTACGGCGACACCGCTGTGGCCGCTGGAACCACCGCCTTAAAGAGTACCTTTAAGCAACAGGATATCAGCGGCACGTATCGCTACACCGACACGTGGGTCAAGCGTAATGGGAAGTGGCAGGTGGTGGCATCGCAGGCGACCAGGGTACAGCAGTAAACATTGGAACAATTGCCGCGCACTTGAGGGATGGGGCGGTTGGTGTAAAACCCATTACACTCACAACCGTGGTCGGAGCGCAAACGCCTATTTTAAACAGTTGCTCTGGCGACGCGGTCCGCCTGGCTCTCCTACTAGAACGGCAGTCAGTGCTGCCTGAATTGAGTCGAATGATTCGTAAATGAAAAAGTCCCCGCCAATGCGGGGGCCAAACCGAACGAAGTCCGTATCACTTGCTGCCCGACATGCCGCCGCCCTCGCCTTCGTGGGTATCGATTGAAATCAGAAAAGCGTTGCGGTCGGAGTAGGAGAACTTATGTCCTCCAACATTGGCGCTGTGCTCCAGCGAGCGATACATTTCGAAGCCGTCATTGTTCTGCGCTCCGAAATACTTGACGTTCCGCAGTACGACGCCCTTGCCATCGGCGCCCGCCTCCCGCTGCAGCTTCATCGTAGCCATTTGCCCTTCACCTAGCGTGGCGCTGACCATGTCTCCAGCACGGTCGACCTGAACGGGGGCCTCCTGCACGTCCAGCTTGCCCCATTCCAGACCGTAGGTCTTGAGAATCATGGGCGCCAGCGCGTCCCGTTGTTCTTTGCTGGTAGATGGATCAAACGACACCACCACCCACTCTCCCTTTTTGTTTGTACCCCACTCATCACCTAGATCCCCGGTCAGCCAATATTTGGCCCCTGCCAGGTCGGTTTTTCCCGAGTGCCCTTCGCGCACCTTGACCGCCATGTTGAACTCGCAATGCGGGTGCTCGGCATGTTTGTTGAAATAGCAGGGACAGAAAAGATGGCAACTGCAAGCTTCCACGTAATCCGCTTTCATCTGCCATGCTGGTTTTCCCGGAGTGGAAGCCATCAGGACAACCACACACATGATGAGAAGGCTTATCTGCTTCCAGCTCCTCATATCCACCTCTTATTGACGGACCTGCATCCGAAGGGGCCTGACTTTGGTGAGCGCGAGAATTTTACAGCGGTTTGCCAGGTTTCGCCAGGGTGTGCGGTGGTAGCTGGTGTAAACGCCGGGTTTTGACACTTATCGCGGTAGCATTCCCGTCGAACGGCAATCAGCCAGTTTGCTAAGCGGCCGCGGCCTTTAGACTCTTGGCTGCCTGTACGATCAGAGCGGCGACAGGCTTGGGCTGAGACACATAAACAGCATGGCTCCCTTTTACCTCAACGACTGTAGAACCCGCCCGCTTCGACATGGAGCGCTGCGCGTCGGGCGGAATCATTTTGTCGTCGGTTGTAACCAAGTACCAGTTCGGCTTTGACTTCCACGCTGGTTCGC
>Ga0210384_10003122_pt1 | contig 19511 bp, 26 predicted proteins | sample IncBWH2MmetaG_FD_160574 | JGI IMG/M metagenome (GOLD analysis project Ga0210384, IMG submission 160574) | Forest soil microbial communities from Barre Woods Harvard Forest LTER site, Petersham, Massachusetts, United States - Inc-BW-H-2-M | ecosystem: Environmental > Terrestrial > Soil >...
CCGTCCAGAATGGCCGCAGACTAGGCGCGGCGCGGAGCGGGGCTCGATGCCCCGCGAGCACCGCAACGACGGCTGCGGTCATTCTGGGCGGGATTCTTCAACGAACTTCCAACTCACGACACTAGCGTTCACGGCGCGTCGAACATCACGACACCGTCCGCGATCTCGCCGCCGCCGTACGCGCGCATCACCTGGGCGATGACCACGCGGTAGCCGGCGAGCCAGTCGGCCTGCGACGCCTTGGCCCGCAGGTGCGCCGGGTGCGACATCAGCGCCTGCAGGGCCTCCAGCGACGACCAGTAGTACACGTTGGATACGAGCCCCGTCGCCGGGTTCTCCCACGCCTCCTCGCCGAGGTAGCCGGGCAGCGCCCTGGCCGCCGCGGCGATCGCCTGGTCGAGGCGGTGGAACTCGTCGTCGAACTGCTTCTTGGCGAAGATGAAGGTGGAGCTGTAGATCATGCGGACGGTCCCGGGTTCAGCGCGGCGGCCGGCTGACGATGCCGCGCAGCGAGCCTTCGAAGAAGGGCGTGGTGCGCCAGGCACCATGGCGGCGATCCCACTCGCCCGACGCGAGATCGGCGCCCAGGCGCTCGACGAAGCGCGCCTGCACCTCCTCGGGCACGAAGCTCCATGCCGACTGCGAGCGGCGGACCGCCGCGTCGAGGAAGGCCTCGGGGCGGGCGTAGAACGCCTCGGAGAAGCCGTCGATGCAGTCGCCGGGAATGCGCAGCGGATGCGCCTCGCAGGCGCCGCCCAGGCCTTCGACCAGCCTGGCCACGGACGGGAGTCGGCGGCGCTCCACCGCCAGCATCTCGGGCGCGTAGTCGGCCATCCAGTAGCGATCCAGCGCGTCCGGGTCGAAGGTGAGGATCACGATGGGGCCGCGCGCCACGCGGCGCAGCTCGCGCAGGCCCTGGGCCAGGTCTGGCCACTGGTGCACGGTGAGCAGCGCCATCGCCGCGTCCACCGATTGGTCGTCCAGCGGCAGCTTCCCGGCCACGGCATCGATGGCGGGCGCCAGGTGGGCCGGACGCTGCGCGCGCATGGCCGCCGCGGGCTCGATCGCCAGCACATGCCGGTCGAGCGGCTCGTAGGAGCCGGCGCCGGCTCCGACGTTGACGACGGTGCGGGCGTCGCCGAGCGCCGCGTGCACCCAGGCTTCGAGGCGCGGATCGGCGCGGCGCTGGCGGCCATACCCCTGGCCGTGTGCGGTGTAGTCGACGTCGCCGGCGGCGGCACTGGAATTCATGGGCGTTCGCAATCTTGGGGAGCAGGCTCGTCCAGGTGGACGAGGTCGTGGACGCAGGACTTGTCGCCCTTGCAGCTGACCCAGCGGCCGGGCGGCGGCGCGTCGCCCTGGTCGGCGGGCGCCGCGTCCCAGGGGCGGCCGGTGACGTCGCCGCTGTCGGGGTCGATGGCGATCCAGCCGCGGCGCGTGCAGCGCAGGATCCAGAGATCGCGGTCGTCGCGCCGGTAGCCGGGCTGGCCGTCGTCGCGCGCGGCGCGCGTGAACCGGTAGACCTGGGCGTCGATCCGGCGGCGCAGTTCGAAGCGGGCTACGGGCGCGTTCAGCACGACAGGTCTTCCGTGAAGCGGGCGCCGGGGTCGACGCTGGCGGCGAGCGCGCGCGCCCGCACGTCCAGCGCGGTGCCGTTGGCGAGGCGCAGGGCCAGTTTGACGGCGCCGTCCAGCGCGATCGGCAGCGCGAGGCGGGCGAGGGCCTGGCCGCCGTGGCTCAGCCGGCCCTCGGTGATCTTGCCGAAGGCGTGGCGCAGGTCGCCCGTCGCGGTCGCGTCGGCCAGCACCAGTTGCACCGACGGCATCCACCCGCGCCGGCCGTCCGCGTCGCGCACCGAGGCCGCGGCGAGCCGCACGCGCAGCCCGGTGCCGTCCGCGACCACGTCACGGATCTCCGAATCGTGGAATTCGAGAGTCAGGCTCATGCGGACGATTCTGCCCGAGGGCCCGCGGAGAATATTTTTCGGGACGCGGGAATAAACGCGCGCCTCGCCCGATCAAGCAGGAACAACCCACTTCAAGGAGTTCCCATGCCCGCCGATTTCGATCGCCGCGACTTCCTGCGCCTGGCCGGCGTCGGCGCCGGCGTGGTCTTCGCCTCCGGGCTGGCCGGCTGTGCCGCGCGCGCCGGCGTGCCCGACACCGATTTCCACTTCGTCCAGCTGTCCGACAGCCACTGGGGCTTCAACGGCCCGGTCGTGAACCCCGAGGCCGGCAGGACGCTGGTCCGCGCCGTCGCCGAGGTCAACGCGCTGCCCTTGCAGCCCGACTTCATCGTCTTCACCGGCGACCTCACGCACACCACCGACGACCCGCAGGAGCGCCGCAAGCGCATGCGCGAGTTCAAGGCCATCGTGGGCGATCTCAAGGTGCGCGACATCCGCTTCCTGCCCGGCGAGCACGACGCCTCCCTGGACAGGGGCGCCGCCTTCCAGGAATTCTTCGGCCCCACGCACTACAGCTTCGACTACCGCGGCGTGCACTTCATCGCGCTGGACAACGTGTCCGACCCGGCGGCGCGCGTCGGCGACGAACAGCTCGCCTGGCTCGCCAAGGACCTGGCCACGCTCGACAAGGACGCCCCCGTCGTCGTGCTGACGCACCGCCCGCTGTTCGACCTCGCGCCGCAGTGGGACTGGGCCACGCGCGACGGCGACCAGGTGGTGGCGCAGCTGATGCCGCACACCAACGTCACCGTGTTCTACGGCCACATCCACCAGGAACACCACCACCAGACCGGCCACATCGCGCACCACGCGGCCACGTCGCTGATCTTCCCGCTGCCGGCGCCGGGCTCGCAGCCGCAGCGCACGCCCGTCAAGTGGGATCCGGCGCAGCCGTTCCGCGGCCTGGGCTTCCGCGAGGTGGGGCGCCACGGCGTGGCCGACTTCGCTCTCGACCAGCACGGCGTGACGGGAGCCTGACGATGGACCGACGCCTTCTCCTGACCGGATTCGCCGCCACGCTGGTGGCCGTGGCCGCGCGCGCGGCGGCCGAGCCGCGCCGCATCCCCGTGGTGGCGCGCAAGTTCGTGTTCATCCCCAACGAGATCGCCGTGCGCCAGGGCGAATCGGTGGTGCTGGAGTTCACCGCGCCGGAGGTGGCGATGGGCTTCTTCGCGCCCGAGCTGGGCCTGCGCGCGCTGCTCGTGCCGGGCGAGGTGGCCAAGGTCCCGTTCACGGCCGACAAGGCCGGCCGCTTCGACTTCCTGTGCGATGTATTCTGCGGCGACGGACACGAAGGAATGAACGGACATCTCGTCGTAACCAACTGACGGCTTCCATGCAAGACGACGGCCAGGGGCGCTTCGCCGCCTCGGTGTTACCCCACCTCGACGCGGCCTACAACCTCGCGCGCTGGCTCGTGCGGGACGCGCACGACGCGCAGGACGTCGTGCAGGACGCGCTCGTGCGCGCGCTGCGCCACTTCGACGGCTTCCGCGGCGGCGACCCGCGGCCGTGGCTGCTGGCCATCGTGCGCAACGCCGCGTTCGCCTGGCTGGGCGCGCGCCGCCCCGGCGAGGTGGAGGTGCCCGACGACGAGCTCGACGCCGCCCTTGCACTTGGCGCGACGCCCGGCGATCCGGAGGCGCTCGCCATCCGCCGCGCCGAGCGGCGCGAGATCGACGCCGCCATCGCCGCGCTGCCGATCGCGTTCCGCGAGGCCGTGGTGCTGCGCGAACTGGAGGAGCTCTCCTACCGCGACATCGCGCGCATCACCGACGTGCCCATCGGCACGGTGATGTCGCGCCTGTCCCGCGGCCGCAACCTGCTCGCCGACGCGCTGCGGCCCATTTCCCCGTCCGCCACGAGGGCGCTCTCATGAACACCGACGACGATCTCTGGCTGGACGCCCTCCTCGACGACGAACTCGACGCGGCGGCCAGCCTCGCGCTGCAACGCCGCCTGGCCGCCGAGCCCGCCCTGCAGCGGCGCCTGGATGAACGCCGCGCGCTGCGCGACGCGGTGCGCACGCAGGCGACGCGGCATGCGGCGCCGGCGGAGCTGCGCGCCCACCTGGAGGCGATGCTGGCGCCGCGGGTCTCGGCCGCCGCGCCTGCGCCCGCGAGCGTGACGCGCCCGCGCGCGCCCGTGCGCCGGGCCGCGGCGCGGCCGTGGGTGGCCGCGCTAGTCGGCGCGTTCGCCGCGACGCTGTGCACGCTGGTGGCCGTCGACCCGGGCGCGCTCGGCTGGCATCGCGGCGAGACGGTGGCGTCGCTGCAGGCGGCGGAGGCGTCGGAGGCCGTCAGCGCGCACACGCGGGCCCTGCTGGTCGACCACCCGATCGAGGTGGCCAGCTCCGACCAGCATACGGTGCGGCCGTGGTTGTCGGCGCGGCTGAACTTCGTGCCGCCGGTGGTGGACCTCGCGGCCCAGGGCTACCCGTTGCTGGGCGCGCGGCGCGACGTGCTCTCGGGCGAGACCGCCGCGGCACTGGTGTATCGCCACGGCGCGCACGTGATCTCGGTCTTCGTGCGGCCGGCCGAGTCGGATGCGGCCAACGGTGCCGAGGCGACGCGCGTGGTGCGCGGCTTCAACGTGATCGAGCGCACCCAGGGCGGGCTGGCGTTCTGCTTCGTGTCGGACGCGAACCCGCACGAGTTGCGGGCCCTGGCCGACCTGGTGACTCCCCTGGCGGGGAAGTGATCACAGATTCTCGTGATGCCCGTGGGCGCCGCGCTTCCAGTACGCGGCCGCGCGGATGGCCTCGCCCGGGTGGCCCTTGACCTCGACCAGCTCGCGCCGCAGCGCCGCCATCGCGGACGCCTCGCCGGCACACCACGCATAGCCTTCGCCGGCGGGCAGCGCCAGCGCGCGCACGGCGGACTGCAGTTGCGCGTCGGTGGCCACCCACGTCAGGTCGACGCTGGCGGCGCTCGCGAACTCGCGGCGATCGGCCGCATCGCCGGCCTGCAGGATCACGATGGCCTTCGCGCCGGCGGGCAGCTCCTCCAGGCGGCGGGCGACGGCGGGGAACGCGGTCTCGTCGCCGACCAGCAGGTGCCAGTCGTAGTCCGGCGGCACGATCATCGAGCCCTTGGGGCCGCCGATGTCCAGCGTGGCGCCGGGCACGGCGCGCCCGGCCCATTCGGCGACGGGGCCGTCGCCGTGCAGGGCGAACTCGATCACCAGCTCGCGCGCGGCGTTGTCGAAGCTGCGCGGCGTGTAGTCGCGGCGCGCGTCGTCGACGAACACCTTGATGTGGTCGTCGAACGAGGCGCTGACGAAGTCGGACAGCGACTCGTCGCTGAACGTGATGCGGCGGAAGTGCGGCGTCAGCTCCTCGATCCGGGTGACGGTGAGTTGGCGGCGCTTGAGTTCGTGGCGCACGCGTTCGACGCGGCGCAGGGGGGCGTGGGTGCTCATGGGCGGTTCTCCGAAACCGCCGCGGATGCGGCGCGTTTCAAAATGGTTGACAATGTCATCCATCATGCGCAAATCAGTAGACAATGTCAACCATGTGGGCTCTGGGTCCGCGGCCGCATCGAAGAGGTCGTCGGCCGAGGCGGTGATCGAGCTGGTCCACGACGTGATGCACCAGTTCCGCGCGCGCCAGTACCAGGTGCTGCGCCACGGCGCGCACGACGTGACGCACATGGAAAGCAAGGTGATGGGCTTCTTCTCGCGCCATCCCGGCGCCACGCTCAGCGAGCTCGTGGCGCACAGCGGGCGCGACAAGGCGCAGCTCGCCAAGCTGGTGAAGGGCCTGCGCGAACGCGAGCTGCTGCTGGGCGAGCCCGATCCCGCCGACCGCCGCAACGTCCGCCTGACGCTGAGCGACGCCGGCCGCGCGGTGCAGCGCTCGCTGCATGCCCAGGCGCATACGCTGAACACGCGCGCGGTGGAGGGGCTGGACGCAGCCGAACAGGCGCAGCTGATCGAGCTGCTGGGCCGGCTCAAGGCCAACCTGGACGCCGCTGACGACGCGTGAACCGGTGCCTGCGGGCCACCTGTGGATAGAAACACACCACGGCCGGCAGGGGCTTGCAATGGCTTCGGAATGACGTAGACTGGTGATTCATACAGTATCAACAGTCCCACCGAATTCCTGCTTGCCATGGACGCGCGGCCGCCACTCACCCTCCTGGCCGAGATCCGCCCGGGGCGGTCGCACGATGTGCAAGCCCAGGGGTTCGCATGACGGCGCGCAGCCGGGTCGCTCCGGATGCGCTGGTGCTGCTCACCATGGCGCTGTCCCTGGTGTTTGCCTTTGTCATCGTGTGGGCGCGCGAGTGCCCGTGAAGGAGTCGTGATGTCGATGTGGTTGTCCAATCGGTCCGTCGGCCTGTCGCTGGCCTTGGCCACCGGCTGGCGTGCCGTGCACCTGGGCGCGCTGTCGCTGGCGCGTCCCGCCACGCTGCGTCGCGCGCAATCCGGCGTGGTGCGGCTGATCACGGTGGTTGCCGGGCACTGATCGCCTGCCGGGCACCCTCACGCCGAGCGTGCGGCGCGGGCGTCAACCGGTCCGGCCCAGCCTCGAGGCGCTCGATCGCAAACCCGCCGACAATCCGCGCTTCATGAACGGAAGGCACGGGCGCGATGACTGACTGGCTGGGATGGACGGAACTGGTGGTGGAGGAACTGCTCCTCGTCGCCGCGTTCCTGGTGATGTTCGACGGCGTGCGGCGCCTCGTGCGCGACGGCATGTCGCGCGGCGCGTCGTTGGCGGTGGCGATCGCGCTGCTGCTGCCCGTGTGGGAGGCCACCGCCAGCCTCAACGTGATCCGGCAGGTGCGGCTGCTGCAGGGCCAGAAGATGGCCGCGCTGTACGTCAACGGGCGCGAGCCGGCCGGTGGCTGGGAGAAGGCGCCGCTGTCGCCGGCCGACCGGACGGCGGTGAGCACGGCCGTTGCCGCGATGAACTACAAGTACCTCGGCCAGCGCGCCGAGCTGATCGACGACCAGGGCCATCGCGTCGTGTTCGCTCCGACGCCGCAGCAGACGTCGGATCGCGAGCAGGTGCTGCGGGACGAGAAGGGCGCCGAGGATTCGGCGCGCGCCGCCTACGAGCGCGGCGTGCGGCTGTTCCTGGGCATCGTCGGCTTCCTGTTGGCGGGCGCCGCCGTCGGCTGGCGCCAGCGCAGGCGCGCCTGAGCCTTCAGGTCGCGAGCGCCCGCGCATGGAAGCGCAGGTGATCCTCGACGAAGCTGGCGATGAAGAAGTAGCCGTGGTCGTAGCCCGCGTGCCGGCGCAGCGTCAGCGGCTGGCCGGCCTCGCGGCAGGCGGCCTCGAACGCGTCTATCTTCAGCTGCTCGTCAAGGAACTTGTCGGCCAGCCCCTGGTCCACCAGCAGCGCCGGCGCGCGAGCCCCCGAGCGCAGCAGCTCGGTGGCGTCGTGCGCGGCCCAGGCCGAACGGTCGGCGCCCAGGTAGTTCGTGAACGCCTTGACACCCCAGGGGCACTGCATCGGCGCGGCCACGGGCGCGAACGCCGACACGCTGGCGAACATCCCGGGATGGCGCAGCGCCAGCGTCAGCGCGCCGTGGCCGCCCATCGAATGGCCGAACAGGCCCAGGCGCTCGCGTTGCCACGGAAAATGCGCGGCCAGCAGCTCGGGCAGCTCCAGGGTGACGTAGCTTTCCATGCGCCAGCGCGCCGCCCACGGCGCCTGCGTCGCGTCGAGGTAGAAGCCGGCACCGTGACCGAAGTCCCAGCTCGCGTCGGCGCCGGCCGTGCCGGTGTCGCGCGGGCTGGTGTCGGGCGTCACCAGCATCAGGCCCAGATCCGCGGCCGCGCGCTGCGCGCCGGCCTTGATCGCGAAGGTCTCCTCGGTGCAGGTGAGCCCGGCCAGCCACACCAGCGCCGGCACGCGCGCGCCGGCCAGCGCCTGCGGTGGGCGGTACACGCCGAACTTCATCGGCAGGCCGATGGCCGTGGAGGCGTGCCGGTAGAAGCCCTGCACGCCGCCGAACGCGCCGTGCTCCGACAGCGTCTCGAGCACCGTCATCAGAAGACGACCACCGAGCGGATCGATTCCCCGCGCTCCATCAGCTCGAAGCCGTGGTTGATCTCCTCGAGCTTGAGCGTGTGCGTGATCAGCGTGTCGATGGCGATCTTGCCGTCCATGTACCAGTCGACGATCTTCGGGACGTCGGTGCGGCCGCGCGCGCCGCCGAAGGCCGAGCCCTTCCACTCGCGCCCGGTCACGAGCTGGAACGGCCGCGTGGCGATCTCCTGGCCGGCGCCGGCCACGCCGATGATCACGCTCTTGCCCCAGCCCTTGTGGCAGCACTCCAGCGCCTGGCGCATGGTGGCGGTGTTGCCGATGCACTCGAAGCTGTAGTCGGCGCCGCCGTCGGTGAGCTGCACGATGGCGTCGACCACGTCGGGCACGTCCTTCGGGTTGATGAAGTCGGTCATGCCGAACTGGCGCGCCATCGCCTCGCGCGCCGGGTTGATATCCACGCCGACGATCCGGTTGGCGCCCACCATCTTCGCGCCCTGGATCACGTTCAGGCCGATGCCGCCCAGGCCGAACACCACCACGTTGGCGCCGGCCTCCACCTTGGCCGTGAAGAGCACCGCGCCCACGCCCGTGGTGACGCCGCAGCCGATGTAGCAGACCTTGTCGAACGGCGCGTCGGGGCGGATCTTCGCGAGCGCGATCTCCGGCACCACGATGTAGTTGCTGAACGTGGACGTGCCCATGTAGTGCAGGATGGGCTTGCCGGCCATCGAGAAGCGGCTCGTGGCGTCGGGCATCAGGCCGCGGCCCTGCGTGGAGCGGATCTGCTGGCACAGGTTGGTCTTGCGCGACAGGCAGAACTTGCACTGGCGGCACTCGGGCGTGTACAGCGGGATCACGTGGTCGTCGCGGCGCAGCGTGGTCACGCCGGGGCCCACGTCCACCACCACGCCGGCGCCCTCGTGGCCGAGGATGGCCGGGAACAGGCCTTCCGGATCGGCGCCGGACAGCGTGAACTGGTCGGTGTGGCAGATGCCGGTGGCCTTGACCTCGACGAGCACCTCGCCGGCCCTGGGGCCTTCGAGGTCGACGGTCTCGATGCTCAGCGGGGCGCCGGCCTTCCAGGCAACGGCTGCACGGGTCTTCATGGGCATTTCTCCAGGGTGGCTGCGAGGCGGCGGCGGTGTCGGTAGACTCGATTCGACGGCGCCGATACCGAGCGCGCAGGGTAAACCAACTCATGAACATCCGCAGGCTCTCCGAATCCGACGCACCGCAGTTCCAGGCCTTGCGACTGGCCGCGCTGGTCGACAAGCCCGAGGCCTTCGTCACGAGCCACGTGGAAGAGAAGGACCTGCCCCTCGCCGCCTTCGAGGAGAAGCTCGCCGGATGTCCCGGCGGCGCGGTCTTCGGCGCGTTCGACGGAGACACCCTGGTCGGTATCGCCGGACTCGCCCGCGAGACCTTGCTGCAGACGCGCCACAAGGGCCGCATCTGGGGCATGTACGTGGCGGCCGCCGCGCGGGGCCGCGGCGTCGCGCGCGCGCTTCTCGACTCCTTGCTGGCCTACGCGCGCACGACGCCCGACATGGCCAAGGTGACGCTCAGCGTCGACTCGGCCAACATCGCCGCGATCGCGCTTTACGAGTCACTCGGCTTCGTCGTGTTCGCGCGCGAGGTCGACGCCGTCCGGCTGGACGGCCAGTCGCGCGACGACCTGCAGATGCACCTGCGCTTCGCTGCCCCCTAAAACCGCAGGGACGCGGGCTCGCGGGCGGCGTCGCATCCACCCCTAGGTTGGCAGGCTCCGGCAATTGACGCCGACAGGTACAGCTCCGACCATCCTCCTCCACGGTGCGGCCGTTCATGCGGCCGTGCGAGATTTCCTGGAGGAATCCATGCAGAAGATCCTTCGCGCGGCCACGCTGGCGCTCGGCACGTGCGCGCTGGCCGGCTTCTCGCCGAGTTCGAGCGCGGCCTGGACGTTCACGGCCGACAACGGCGGCGACGGCAGCATCTCGGGCACCTATCCCCAGTTCATCCTCACCGGCTCGAACAACGGCGACCCGAGCACGAAGGGATTCGAGAGCACGACGTCCTACACGCAGTCGTTCGCCAACGCCGAAACCATCAGCTTCACGTGGCAGTACGCCTCGTTGGACAGCAGCGGCCTCGGCACCTACGATCCCGCCGGCTGGCTGGTGATCGACAACGGGACGGTCGTCTCGACGCAGTTGTCCATCGATGCCGGCACCACCAGCAGCGGCACGGCCACGGTGTCGGTCGCCGCGGGCGAGACTTTCGGCTTCTACGTGTACTCGGCCGACTCGCTCGCGGGTCCGGGCGTATTGGCCATCAACGAGAGTCTGCCGCCGCCTCCCCCGCCGCCGCCTGCCATCCCCGAGCCGCAGAACGCGGCGCTGATGCTGGCCGGCCTCGCCGCGCTGTTCGCGGCCGTGCGCGCCGGGGCGACCCGGCGCGGATGACCGGGCGCAAGGCGGCCCGCAGCGGCCGCTTCCTGCGCGACGCCGAACGCTTCGCGGCGTCGCTGCGAAGCCATGATCCAATCGGCGCGATGAGAACTTCTGGACGAGCCGGCGGCCCGGCTGGCGGGCCCGCGAGCTTGAGCGCGCTGTCGCTCGGCTGGCAGACCGACCTGATCTTCGCTCGCTTCGACGGCCAGGTCATCGACCGCGGCAACCACCTGCTGGTGCGCACGTCGTCCAATCCGACCTTCTGGTGGGGCAACTTCCTGCTGTTCCAGCACGCGCCCGGCGCGGGCGACCTCGAGCGCTGGATGGCGCTGTTCGACGAGGAGATTGCCGCGCATCAACCCGAGTCACGCCACCGCGCCTTCGGCATCGACGCGCGCGAACGCCTGGCGCTGCCGCCCGAATTCGCGGCCGCGGGCTTCACGCTCAACGAGGCCACGGTGCTGACGCTCGCGCGCGAGCAGTTGCGCGAACCTCCCAAGGCCATGCCCGGCGGCTTCGAGTTCCACGTGCTGGAGTTGCCGCGCGACGGCGCCGCGGTCGTCGACAAGCAGGTGGCGGTCGACGCGAAGCGCTACGAGGCCATCGGCTACCGCGTGTTCGCCGAACGCCAGATGGCGCGCTACGCGGCCATGCAGCGCGCGGGGCTGGGGCACTGGTTCGGCCTGTTCACGCACGCCGGCGGCCGCGCGCTGCTCGCGGCCTCGTGCGGCCTGTTCCGCGACCCGGCGCGCCACGACGGCCTGGGCCGCTTCCAGTACGTCTCCACGCACCCCGACTGGCGCCGGCGCGGCCTGTGCACCGCGCTGGTCCACGCCGCGTGCCGCCACGGCTTCGAGGCCATGGGCCTGCGCACGCTGGTGATGGTGGCCGACCCCGACGACGTCGCGATCGGCGTCTACGAATCGCTGGGCTTCCGGCGCGGCGTCAGCACGTGGCAGTTCGAGCGGGCGCCGCGCTGAGCGATCGATGCCGGCAGGCGATGTCCGGAGGGGTCTGGCATCTCCTCGAGTCGCGCCAGGCTGCCGGCGAATACCGGGACGCCGATCGCGATTCGAGGCAATGCCTGACCTCGATCCCCGCTCACGATCGGGGTCAGGCATTGCCTCCCATCGCGACTGGCGCTACAGCTTGCGGCGAGGCCTGGACGCGATGTGAGGAGATGCCAGACCCCTGGCCTCGTCACGCCGGCCGCGCCGGGATCTTCAGCCCGCGCTGCACCGCCGGCCGCGCGAGGAACGCCGCCAGCACGCGCCTGACGTTGGCGAAATCGCCGAAGCCCACCAGGTCGCCGGCCTCGTAGAAGCCCACCAGGTTGTTGATCCACGGGAAGCTGGCGATGTCGGCGATGGTGTACTCGTCGCCCATGATCCAGGCCTTGCCTTCCAGGTGCCTGTCCAGCACCTGCAGGAGCCGGCGCGACTCGCCCACGTAGCGCTCGAGCGGACGCTTGTCCTCGTACGCCTTGCCCGCGAACTTGTGGAAGAAGCCCACCTGGCCGAACATCGGGCCGATGCCACCCATCTGGAACATCACCCACTGCAGCGTCTCGTAGCGGCCCGCGTCGTCGGCGGGCATCAGCCGGCCCGTCTTGCCGGCCAGGTAGACCAGGATCGCGCCCGACTCGAACAGCGCCAGCGGCCTGCCGCCGGGCCCATGGGGATCGATGATGGCCGGGATCTTGTTGTTCGGGTTCAGCGAGAGGAACTCGGGCGACAGCTGGTCGTTGGTGTCGAAGCGCACCAGGTGCGGCTCGTACGGCAGCCCGGTCTCCTCCAGCGCGATGGACACCTTCACGCCGTTGGGCGTCGGCAGCGAATAGAGCTGCAGCCGGTCGGGCTGCGAAGCGGGCCACTTGCGGGTGATCGCGTAGGCGGACAGGTCGGTCATCAGGAAGCTTCGTTGGGGGTCGAGGCGCGATTCTGTGCCGGCCCGGATGCCCTTGCCGGCCCGGGCCTACTCGCGTTCCTGCAGCGAGTCGACCGCGTCCGGCTCCCTGCGGCGCTTGAAGCGCGGCAGGTTCCAGCGGAAGCGCAGCGATGCCATGCGCAGCGCGAAGCAGGCCGCCACCGCGCACCAGGTGAGCGCCGGCGAGGCCAGCCCCAGCGCGTCGCCGAAGGTGGCGATCGCCGCGCCCACCAGGGCCGCCGACGCGTAGATCTCGCGCTGCAGGATCACCGGCACGCGGTTCAGCAGCACGTCGCGCGCGACGCCACCGCCCACCGCCGTGACCATGCCCAACAGCACCGCCACCTCGGCGTTCGAGCCGAACAGCAGCGCCTTCTGGGCGCCGGTGACGGCGAACAGGCCCAGACCCAGCGTGTCGAACAGCACCACGGGATGCGCCAGCCGCTCGACCAGCCCGCGCGAGGCCATCGTCAGGGCCGCCGCGATCACGGCCGCGAGCAGGTAGCGCCAGTCGGCGAGCCCGGCCGGCGGGATCGCGACTATGCACAGATCGCGCAGCACGCCGCCGCCGCAGGCCACGGTGAATGCGATGACCAGCACGCCGAACCAGTCCAGCCCGCGCTCGCGGGCCGCGACGGCGCCGCTGAGCGCGAACGCGAAGGTGCCGGCCAGGTCGAGGAACGTGAACAGCGCGTGGCCGTCCAGCGCGCCCAGCGTGAGCGCCGGCTGGTTCACTCGTCCCTCATGTCGCTGCCCGGCGCGTCGGCCGGCGGCAGCTTCTCGCGACGCGGCGGCTGGATCGGATCGCTGGCGGGGAAGGACTCGTCCAGGGCCTCGTCGAGAAGCTCGTCGTCGGAAGGCGGGGCGGCGGGCTCGGGGCGTTTCGTATCGGGCATCATGACTCCTCAGAGCGGCGCGGGCGCCGGCGGGAGGGGACGCGCCGGCAGCGGGATGAATTCCGTCTCGCCCGGCACCTTGGGGAAGCGCTGCTCCGACCACGCGGCCTGGGCCTCCAGGATCAGGTCGCGCCGGCTGGACACGAAGTTCCACCACAGGAAGCGCGGCGCATCCAGCGGCGGGCCGCCCAGGAACACGACGTGCGCGGGCTCGGCGCCGGCGGTCAGCCGCGCGGGCTCGGCGGCGTCGAACACGATGAGGTGCTCCCTGGGCGTCGCGGCCTCGGCGTCGTTGGCGCGCACCTCGCCTTCCAGCACGTAGGCCGCGCGTTCGGCGTACGACGCCTCGAGCTCCAGCGTGGCGCCCGGCTCCAGCCGCGCGTCCACCAGGAACATCGGCGACGTGAGGGCCACCGGCGACGTCGCGCCGAAGGCCTCGCCCAGCACCACGCCGAGCGTCGCGCCCGGGCGCGTCACGCGCGGGATCGAGTCGGCGCCGTGGTGCGCGAATGCCGGCGGGCACTGCTCGAGCTCGAGCGGCAGCGCCACCCAGAACTGCAGGCCCCACAGGCGCGGGCCGTCGGCGCGCAGCTCGTCCGGCGAGCGCTCGGAATGCGTGATGCCGCGGCCGGCCGTCATCCAGTTCACCTCGCCCGGACGGATGGGCACGACGCTGCCGAGGCTGTCGCGGTGCAGGATGGTTCCCTCGAACAGGTAGCTCACGGTGGCCAGGCCGATGTGCGGGTGCGGCCGCACGTCCAGGCCCTTGCCGGGGCTCAGCTGCACCGGCCCGAACTGGTCGAGGAACACGAACGGGCCCACGGCGCGCCGGGCGGCGCTGGGCAGCGCCCGGTGCACGAGGAAGCCGTCGCCGAGGTCGGACGGATGGGGCGTGATCACTTGCATGGTGGGCCTCGTCGGTTGGAAAAAGGGGCGCGACACCGATGGTAGCGGCCCGCGGCGAACACGACAGGACTGCGGCTTGCCAGGGGGAAATGAACTGGACCCCAGCCCGACCGGAGATCATGGAGAAATTCTGGAAGACCTTGAGCTGGCCGCCGCGCCGACTGGTGCTTTGGCACTCGATCGCCGCCATCCCGATGGCGACGGTCGTGGTGCTGGGCGCCTACCTGTCGTACCACTACCACCAGCTCACCGTCCAGACGCGCGACCGCGTCGACCGCGCCTACGAGGTGCTCGACGTCGTCGACGGCCTGTTCATCTCCGTGCAGAACGCCGGCGAGGCGCAGCGCGATTTCATCATCACCGGCGACGACTCGCACCTGGCCGCGTTCCAGGGCGCGCTGAAGTTCGAGAGCGACAATTCGGCACGCCTGAAGACCCTGCTCGTGGCGAGCGCGAAGCAGGAGGAAAACCTCGCCAGGCTGGACACGGCGGTCGCCGCCAAGCTGGCCGAACTGGGCCGCACGATCGAGGTGCGCCATCAGCAGGGCTTCAACGCGGCGCAACAGGCGATCCGCAACGGCAACGACGGCGCCGACATGCTGGCGATCCGCCAGCAGGCGACCGTGCTGGCCCAGAACGAGCGCGCCTTCCTGATGCGCCGCCAGGCCGACACGCGCGAACGCGAACGCGACACCCTGCTGGTGGGCATCCTCATCGCCGCGCTGTCGGTGGCCACGCGCATCCTGATCGCGCTGGGCATCCGCCATGTGCACTCGAAGCGCCAGGCGTCGATCGCCGAGGCCGGCGAAGCCGCCTAGCGGCTCCGGCGCCTGAGCGCGACGATCAGCGCGACGACGTTGAGCCCCACGCTGGCGATGACGAGCTTCGTCAGCGTGGACAGCGCGCCGTCGGTCGTCTCGCCGCGCTCGTGCAGGGCCGCCACATCGCCGCGCACGGCGTCGAGCGTGGCCGGCTGGTACGGCTCGTTCGACGTCAGCGCCAGGGCCTTGCCGTCGAAGCCCAGCAGCGCCAGACGATTCTTGTCCAGGGTCAGCGGCAAGGTGGCGCGGACGCCGGCCTTCACGCAGCCCGAGATCGTCAGAACCGTGCTCAGGGTTCCGGCCGGAACGACGAAGCGGTAGCCAATCGGCGACTTCGCCGCATCCGCCTGGACCAGCGCGACGCCGGTCTCCCACAGCAGGGTCTCGCCGTTGACGCGGAACGCGACGGAGCACGACGGCGAGCCGTCCGGCGCGCTCGCGGCGCCGTCGGGCGAGGGCGCGTGCAAGGTGATGTCGATCCAGCCGTGCGGCCCGGCGAGGATGTGATCGTTGCGGGCGTCGCTGGCCCGGGTGCAGCCGGCGCAGGCGGCGAGCGTCAGCAGGATCAGGGATCGCAGGGACGGTCGCATCGATGGTCCTCGAAGTCGGGAATGCGGCGATTCTGCACGATCGCCGCGCAATCTCACGGCGTGGCCGCGTCCGCCTTGAACATCGCCTTGATCCCGCGCACCGCCTGGCGGATGCGCGACTCGTTCTCGATGAGGGCGAAGCGCACGTGGTCGTCGCCGTGGTCGCCGAAGCCGATGCCCGGCGAGACGCAGACCTTGGCCTTCTCCAGCAGCCGCTTGGAGAACTCGAGCGAGCCGAGCGCGCGGTACTGCGGCGGGATGCGGGCCCAGATGTACATCGAGGCCTTGGGCAGTTCAACCTCCCAGCCGATCTCGGTGAGGCCCTTGTGCAGCACGTCGCGGCGCGCCTGGTACTTCGCGGCGATCTCCTGCACGCACGCCTGGTCGCCCTCCAGCGCCGCGATGGCGGCCACCTGCAGCGGCGTGAACGTGCCGTAGTCGTGGTAGCTCTTGATGCGCGCCAGCGCCGCGACGAGGTCGGGGTTGCCCACCATGAAGCCGATGCGCCAGCCGGCCATGTTGTAGCTCTTGCTGAGGGTGAAGAACTCCACCGCGATGTCCTTGGCGCCGGGCACCTGCATGATGGATGGCGCCTTCCAGCCGTCGAACACGATGTCGGCGTAGGCGAGGTCGTGCACCACGAAGATGTCGTGCTTCTTCGCCAGCGCGATCACGCGCTCGAAGAAGGCTGGCTCCACGCACTGCGCGGTGGGGTTCGACGGGAAGCCCAGGATCATCATCTTGGGCTTGGGGTAGCTGCCGCGGATGGTGCGTTCGAGCTCGGCGAAGAAGTCGATGCCGGGCGCCAGCGGCACCGAGCGGATGTCGGCGCCGGCGATCACCGCGCCGTAGATGTGGATCGGGTAGCTCGGGTCGGGCACCAGCACCGTGTCGCCGCGATCGAGCGTGGCCAGCATCAGGTGCGCGAGGCCTTCCTTGGAGCCGATGGTGACGATCGCCTCCTTGTCCGGATCGATGTCGACGGCGTAGCGATCCTTGTACCAGTGCGAGATCGCGCGGCGCAGGCGCGGGATGCCCTTGGAGGCGGAGTAGCCGTGGGTGTCGGGCCGCTGCGCGACCTCGACGAGCTTGGCGACGATGTGCGCCGGCGTGGCCCCGTCGGGGTTGCCCATGCTCAGGTCGATGATGTCCTCGCCACGCTGGCGCGCGGCGAGCTTCAGTTCGGCCGTGATGTTGAAGACGTAGGGAGGCAGGCGATCGATGCGCGCGAAGCGGCGCTTGCCCGAGGAAGAGGACATGGGAGGACTTTCACGTGAGCGCCCGGAACCGTCCGAGCGACGTCGGCCGACGATGGGGACGGCCTGTCCTCATGATAGATCAGTGCCCGCCGGCCGCCCCGCCCGCGACGCCGAATGGCGGCCTGGTCAGCCACACGAACCCGATCAGCAGCCCGAACAGGATCGCGATGCCCCAGAACACCTCGCTGGTGGCCATCATCGCGCCCTGCGCGTGGATCAGCCCCTGCACCTGCGCATAGCCCGCGTTGCCGGACACGCCGCCCTGCGCCAGCGTGTCCAGGTACGCGGTCGACGCCACGCCGTTGGGGGTGAGGTTCTCGGCGAGCCGCACCTCGTGGACCTGCGTGCGGTGCGTCCACAGCGTCGTCACGATGGCCGTGCCCATGCTGCCGGACAGCGTGCGGAAGAAGTTCGACAGGCCGGAGGCCGCGGCCATCCGCGAGGGCGTCACGCCCGACAGCAGGATCTGGTTGATCGGGATGAAGAAGAACGCGACGGCGACGCCCTGCAGCAGGCGCGGCCAGATCAGGTGGCCCAGCGAGGTGTCGAGGTTGAACGTGGAGAACCACCACGCGGTCAGGCCGAACACGATGAAGGCCAGCGATGCGCCCATGCGCAGGTCGAAGCGGTGGCTGTTCCTGCCCACCAGGGGCGACACGATCAGCGCGAAGATGCCCACCGGCGCGGTGGCGATGCCGGCCCAGGTCGGCGTGTAGTTCATCACCGTCTGCAGCCACAGCGGCAGCAGCACCGTCATCGCGAAGAAGGCCATGTAGCCGAGCGCCATCGCGATCACGCCGAAGCGGAAGTTGCGGGTCTTGAAGAGGGACAGGTCGACGATCGGATGGTCGTCGGTCAGCTCCCAGATCACGAGGAAAGTGAGGCCGACTGCCGCGATCACCGCGAGCGCGCTGATCACGTTGGAGTTGAACCAGTCGAGGTCGTTGCCGTTGTCCAGCATCAGCTGCAGGCTGCCGACGCCGATGAACAGCGCGACGAGGCCGATGACGTCGATCGGCTGGCTTGCGGTCGGTGTCTCGCGATGGCGCAGCAGCGTCCACGCGGTGATCGCCGCGAACACGCCGATCGGCGCGTTGATGTAGAAGATCCAGGGCCAGGTCGCGTTGTCGGTGATCCAGCCGCCCAGCAGCGGGCCGAAGATGGGCGCGACGACGACGGTCATCGACCACAGCGCCATCGCCATCCCGCGTTTGGCCGGCGGGTAGTTCTGCAGCAGCAGCGTCTGCGACAGCGGCACCATCGGGCCCGACACCAGACCCTGCAGGAAGCGGAAGCCCACCAGCATCGGCAGGCTCGTGGCCAGGCCGCACAGCGCGGAGGCGATGGTGAACAGCAGCACCGACACGCAGAAGGTCTTCACCTCGCCGAAGCGGCGCGCGATCCAGCCGGTGAGCGGCACCACGATGGCCGCGGCCAGGCCGTACGACGAGATCACCCACGTGCCCATGTCGGGGCTCACCGCCAGGTTGCCGGCGATGGTAGGCACGGCGACGTTGGCGATCGAGGTGTCCAGCACCTCCATGAACGTGGACAGCGCGACCGCGATGGTGAAGATGGGCAGCAGGTGCGGCGGCAGCGGCGCCGGGCCGGCGGGCGTGGAGTCCGCCGTGATGGCTGCCGTGGTCACTGGGCGCTCCCGGCTTCCTGCGCGACCAGCGCGTCGGCGCGCGCCTCGGCGGTCTTCAGCTGCGCGTCGAACACGGGCGTCGTGAAGGTCGCGCCGGGCAGCGCCATCGCGGGCTTCTGCTCGTCGCTGCGCTGGTGGGTGTCGACGGTCACGTCGGTGGACAGGCCCACGCGCAGCGGATGCGCGGCGAGTTCCTTCGGGTCGAGCGCGATGCGCACCGGCACGCGCTGCACCACCTTGATCCAGTTGCCGGTGGCGTTCTGCGGCGGCAGCAGCGAGAACGCGCCGCCGGAGCCCGCCGCGATGCTGGCGACGACGCCGTGGTATTCGACGTGGCCGCCGTACAGGTCGGTCGACACCGTGGCCGCCTGGCCCACCTGGATGTGGCGCAGCTGCGGCTCCTTGAAGTTGGCGTCGATCCACGCGCCCTGCAGCGGCACGACCGCCAGCAGCGCGGTGCCCGGCGCGACGCGCTGGCCCACCTGCACCGAGCGGCGCGCGACCACGCCGTCCATCGGCGCCTGCACGTCGTTGCGCTGCGTGGCCAGCGAGGCCTGCACGTAGGCGGCCCGCGCCCGCAGCACCGACGGGTTCTGGCGCAGCGTGATGCCGGCGACGGGCACGCGCGTCCTGGCGAGCGTCTTCTCCGACACGGCCAGCGCGTCCTGCGCCGCGGCCACGGCCTGCTTCGCGTGCTGCAGGTCTTCCGCGGCGATCGAGTCGGTGCCGGCGAGTTGCGCGCGGCGCGCGAGATCCTCGGTGGCGCGTTGCAGGTCGGTGCGGCGTTGCGCGACGACGGCCTGGCCTTCGTCCACGGCGCCCTGCTGCTCGCGCACCTGGCGCACCGCCAGGCCCAGCTGCGCGCCGGCGTCGGCCAGGGCAACCGCGGCGTCGGAATGATCCAGCGAGACCAGCGTCTGGCCGGCCTTCACCGGCTGGTTGTCGTCGGCGCCGAGCGCGGTGACGGTGCCGCCCACCTGCGCGTTCACGTAGACGAGGTTGGCCTGCACGTAGGCGTCGTCGGTGCTCTCGCGGTACTGCGCGTAGCCCAGTACCCAGACGGCGT
>Ga0210384_10003124_pt1 | contig 19503 bp, 11 predicted proteins | sample IncBWH2MmetaG_FD_160574 | JGI IMG/M metagenome (GOLD analysis project Ga0210384, IMG submission 160574) | Forest soil microbial communities from Barre Woods Harvard Forest LTER site, Petersham, Massachusetts, United States - Inc-BW-H-2-M | ecosystem: Environmental > Terrestrial > Soil >...
GATTCGCTGGTGAGCCGCCGCCATAACCAATATCAGGAAAGAGAAACAAATCAGAGCATCACGCTCGAAGTCACGACTGCGGTGCACTCACTGGAGGCAGCCAAGTTGGGGATGGAAGCCGCCAAAGTAGCGGTGGATCTTGCGAGAGAGACGCTTCACGCCGACGAACGAAAGTACGAATTGGGCACGGAGCAAATCTTCTTCGTCCTGGACGCGCAAACCCAACTCGCTCTAGCGGAGCTGAGCCTGATTCAATCTCAGGTGAATTTTCAACTAGCCGTTACGCAGGTGGATCACGCGACGGGAGATTTGCTGGAGCATCATCACGTGCAGGTCGTGGAGCCGGCAAAATAAGGTTGTCGACGCCAGTCGAAATCGCCACATGTGATGCGACGCAAGTCGAACAGGACCTGGTAACTCCCATCCCAGAAATCAGTGGAAGGGGTGGGAGGCGCGGGTGGGATTCGAACCCGGAGGCGCTATGGATAGCACGTAACTTAACTTATCGTACTTTCAGCACGCCAAAAACGCTAGATTGGGCAGACTGCACGGATTGAGGTACACGGAAGGTACACGGCTCGATCATCAAGTGGACATAAGAAGTTTCAAACCCGCTGATATTCCCCTTGAAACGACACCTTCATTCCAAAGTGACCGGGGATGTGTTCTTCCTTTGCGACGAGCTTTTTCTCGTTGAACGATAGTTGCAAAATGTAGCCGTCCTTTGTCGCCGAGTGAGCGACCTCCATTTGACTTCAAGCCTTCTTCCATTTCTTGTGCGCAAAGATCGGTTAACGCTGGCGAACTTCCAATTGCACTGGGCGCGCCACCGAACTTACTTCCGGATCGTAATATTCATACACTCGGGACCGGAACGTCCGTGCCCGAATCGGATACTTCGCCCGCAAACGAAACTGCAGCGTCACCGTGTCGCCCGGCGCGAACGAATCGAAGTAGAGAATTGCCTGCGTGGCCGTTAAGCTGAACTTCTCGAGTCGTCCACTTTTCCGGCCCGCACTTTTCTCGTGGTACTCCTGCAGGTCTTCGCTGAGCAGGTCGAATCCCGGAGGAATCCCCAAATCCACCATCACCATGTTGGCGGCCTTCGGCAAATTGTTTCTTACGGTAGCGGTTGCCGTGGCGATGTCGTCCTGCACCAGATGCGCGCGATCGTAAGTCACGTCGATCGAAAGCGCCTCATCTTCCGGCTTCTTATCCCAAGGCAGATAATACTGTCCCACCACCTGGTACGCCAGTCCGCCCTTCCCCGCAAACCGGATCTCCACCGTGTTGCCGCCCTTCGCATCGACGTCCTTGAACACAAATTGATGCAGTAGATCGTTATTCGCCGGCGTCAACACGAGTTTCTCCGCCGTCTTGCCGTTCAACACAACTTCCAGCGTGCCGCGAACGTCCGCCGCGCCTTTCTCCGATGCCAGCAGCAGCGCCCGCAACGCCATGATCGTCGCTTGCGTTGTTCCCCACGCACCAGAAGCATCTTTCTTCGCGGCGATGTACGCCATCGCCTTCCGTGCCGTGCCCGAAGCTCCGCCCCATTTTAGCAGCGCCTGCGCTGCCAGACCGGTCGTCTCCACGCTCGCGCTCGTGCCCGTGGCATACACGCCCGTTTCTTCCGCGCTCCACCACGCTTGCTCGTCCTTCTCCGTGCGCGCATCGAGCAGCAGTTGCATGGCCTGCCGCGTGAGGTCCCGGTCTTTCGCATAGTCGGCCGCAAAGTTGGCCAGTACCGCAAGCGTGTAGGCGTCGCCCTTCTCGCTCATGTGGCTCTCGATAAATTGCCGAGCCTTTTCGACCGCCGGCCCCTGGTAACCGGTATTCTCCAGCGCCCATGCGAGATACGCTGTGATGCGCAAAACGTCTTTGTTGTAGCGGTTCGTCGCACCCTCATCGATGAACGACGTGTCCGGCTTCCAGCTCCCGTCCGGCTGCTGCTGCTCGGCAAGCCATCGCTGCGTTCGCGTAATCAGATTTGGGTCCACGTCGTGGACCTTGGACATGTCGCTGAACTCCATCAGGCCGTACGCCGTAAGGATTTTGTTCGCCGGCGCATTACCGAACCATGAAAAGCCGCCGCTTGGAACTTCAAACGTCAGCAGCCGCTGATACCCGTTGGCGATGAATCCCTCCGCCTTGGCGTGCACTTCCGGAGTCAGCTTGTTCGTCCGTTTCATGTAATCGAGCGCCAGCACGTTCGGGTAAGTGCTCGAGGAAGTCTGTTCGAAGCACCCATACGGCATTCGCAATAGGCTATCCATTCCTTCGATTACCTGGCTCAGCGGCCCTGGATACAGCCTTACGAAAATCTTGCTCGCCTCAGGAATGGACTCCGCCGGGAAAACCACCTCATGCAGCGCGGTGGTTTCCAGCCGTCCGTTAGACACCACGCTTTGTTCGCGCCCATTGGGAATCACTTCGATTTCCCGAACCACGATGTCCGCGCGATTTGCTCCGCCTTTCATCCGCGCGCCCAGGGTCAGCTTGAATTTCCCGATGCGCTTTGCTTCCAGCGTGAACTGCGACCCTCCCACGCGCGCGGATTCCACCGTAACGTTCTTCTCCGCGACGTCATCCAACAACGAAAACCAATCGTCTGCTTGCAATTGCAGGTTCACGTCCCCCGCCGCGCCGGAATAGTTGTAAACCGCCACGGGGATCGAGACGCGGTCGCCCTGCGTGAGTGTCACCGGCAAATCCAGGTCCACGAAGAAATCCTGGAACACTTTGATGCTGGCAGTGCCGCTGCCCAACGCTCCGTGCGCCGTCGATGCCATCATCGCCATCCGCCAAGTCGTAATAGAGTCCGCCAGCGGAATGATGATGCTCGCCACGCCGTCCTTGTCCGTAATGATTTCTGGATTAATGTATAGCGCCTCAGGAAAGTACGAGCGCACTCGCGGCGCTTCCGAACCAGATTCGCCCTTTTCTTTCACGAGCGTGGCGCTGTTGACGGCGACCATCTCGGCTGCCTGGTCGACCGCCACCATTTGAGGCATTGGTTTAGGAACAGCAGGCGGTGCCAGGACCAAAGCATCAAATCCTCGCGCTCGCACGGGTGCGTTGCCCATGCCATCGACAGCCCCACCCATGATCCCGCCCGCAACTCCGCCGGGAACGCCGCCAGCCATTCCTAATCCAACTTTGAAATCCGCTACCATCCGCCCGGTATCACTCACCGCCACAATCGTTCCTGAGTGTTCCCGCCGGAGCAAAACGGAAAGCGTCGCGCGGTCACGCGGGTCCAGTTCGAGCCTGCTCGAAACGTTCCCAGAGTCCGAGGAAATCCCGATTTGGTAAGCACCTGCTGGAACACTTCCCAGCCGGAATTGCCCATTGGCGCTCACCCTAGCCCTGCGTATTCTTCCACTTAGACTCGAGCGCAATTCTACAGAGGCCCCTTCCAGCGCCCCGCCCCACTGGTCCACGGCCGTTCCGATAATCTCCGCACGCTCGTTGAATGAACCGCGCTCGTGCTCGATGTTGACCCCAATCGTGCTGGGGCCCGAACTCGCGGGCCCCACAATCCTCCGGCGCCGTAGTTCCACGTATGTCCACAAATCATCGCCGGTCCCGAACTGCTTGTCCGGACCAGCGCTGCGCACCAGGTAATATGTCTTGTTCGAATCCCACGCCGCGTGTTCCACCCGCAGCGCCGTATCCCATGCATCCCGAAGCCCCGCCGCGCCGTCGTGCGTCATGCCCTCGACGGTCTTGATCAAGTCTCCGGGTTCGGCGCTCTCCGCATACGCATGGCTCAGACGTTCCGATAACCCGCGCACCTGCGCCAGGAAACGTGTTTGGTACCGTTGCGCGTACTCGCCGTACTTCGTTTGTGGCACCGTCCGCCCGAATTCCGTCTCGAACTTATTCCCCGTCACCATCTCCGTGGCAGAGAACAAGGCACGCGCCGCGCGGTCGTGTTGTTCGGCTTGAGATTCTTCCACCGGCGCAACAACCTCTGCCATTCCAATCGAGTGGATCTCATAGCGCGGCTTCAACACTTCCTGCTCCAGGTAAAAGAAAACCTTCGCAAATCCGGGTTGCTTTTCCGCCAGCGCGAATACCGCTTCATCTACCACTTGCAAACCCAGCGCCGCGCTCACGCCCTGTCCTTTCGCGTTGGTCACACGGAAGCGGATGCGTGCCTCGCCGCCCGGTTTGTACACCGTGGCATTCGCCGTAGCGTCGATCTTCAGTTCATCCGCCGGCTGCACAAACACTAGCCGGTGATCTCCCACCGGACGCGCATCACGCCCGAACAAGTAGGCGTTGAAGTCCACCGTTCCCGCCAATTCCGGCGTGGCCAGTAGTGTCAATTCCGCCTGGCCATTTTCAATGTCCAGATCGCGCGTCAAAATCGTCTGCCCTTCCTTGACGATATCCACATAAGCCGTGCCCCGCTTCACGGTGGAGAAGACCTTTAGCCCCATGACCTCTCCCGCTCGGTAAACGGCACGCTCCGTCCGCAGAAGAATCTGATCCTGCCCTCCTCGCGTTTGCAGCGGCACGCTGCTCGCCGCACGGTTTCCTTCGCTATCTGTTGCTTCTACTGTGAGCGTTTGTGTTCCCGCGCCCGCTTTGATTCGAATCACCGCCACTCCGCCGTCGTCCGTCGCCGCGCGTTGCTCAGCGCTGTCCGCGGCATGGATCGTCAATTCTGTTCGCGCCGGTGTTCCGTCCGGATACGAAGCGAGCAGGAATACTTGATTCTCCAAACCGGGGATGAGTGTGCCGCCTTCCGGAACCGCAGTTACAAGCAGTGGCGTTTCGCTGACGGTGATTGCTTCTCCGTGGCTCTCCGCATGCCCCGCGGAGTCCTTCACCGTGGCCTCAACGAGCACCCGTGCTGCTCCCTGGCTCAGCGGCCGCCCGGCAAAGTACGCAGGCAGCTTCAGGTCGAATTCATAACTCCCGTCGCGATCGGTCTTCCCTTGCACGGATCCAACTTCAAACACCGCCACGTCCATACCGGTAGCCTTCACGCTGATTTCTGCTCCATCCACCGGCTTCCCAAAAAAGTAGCTCGCTCTCACTGTTCCTTTGACAAGATCGCCCGGCCGGTAGCCGCGTTTCGTTTTCTTCTCGTTTCCCGCGAACTGCACGGCCACCTTGAATTTCGGCAGAACATATCGCTCGACATTCAGCGCGATCTCCGCTGTGTTTGTGGGCGCCTCGGCTTCGCCCATTAGTGTGCGGACGTGGTATGTGCCCAGGTTCACTTCATCGGCCAGCGCGAATTCTGCCGATGCAATTCCGAACTTGTCGGTCCCCGTCGCTTTCTTGAATACCTTGTTCCCACGCGAATCTTCTATCTCAAACGTGAGCTTCCGGTTGGCAGCCGCTTCGTGATTCGACCGGTCCAGTGCCATCGCCCGCACGTGTATCGTCTGGCTGGGCTGGTAGATGGGTTTCTCCGTCGTCAGCAGGATCGAAACCTTGTCTTCCAGCCGCACTCCTTGCGTGTATTCTGTCGAACCGATCGGCGTATCCACCACGTACCGCAATTGCTGGCTTCCGGTTAGACCAGCTGGAAAACGGAATTGCGCCTCCGTCGTCCCCCGGCGGTTCAGCGCCCCCATAAATAGGACGCGCGGCTTCTGCTCGCCAACCGCAAGCTCAATGCGCACCGTCCCGGCACCGGCGATCGCTTCGTTCTTGGAATCCGTCACGATCACCCGCACCGCCGCCGCACCGCCGCTCAAATATGCTTGCTGCCCCAGGATGTGCACCACCGGCGTCCGGAGGATCTGTGAGATGGATTCCGTACCTTCCAGTGTTGCAGCTTTTTGATCGTCATATTCATACCTGTAACGCACGCGGTGCCAAACCAGGTCATCGACGCCCAGCTCCTTGCCCAGCCTGATGTCTTCCCGCCAGCGCCCATATCCTTCGCCTATGGCCACTTGTGTTTCCGCGCGTCCCAGAACTTTGTCTTCCGGGTCCAACACTTCCACCGTCAGCTTTCCGTCGCCCGAGTGAACAGCGTGATAAGGAATGGTCACGTGCAGAACGCCGCGCGTGTAGGTGATCACGGCTGTATTCCCTTTGGTCGCTTGGAGTGGTTCCCACAGCACTACAGCGACGCCCGCTGCGAATAAGGTCACGATCAGGCACAGCCAAAAATTGCTTGGGCGCACGTCCACAATCGGAGCTTTCATGATCCGTCTCCTTCACGTTTGTTTTCGTCGGCGCCCCTGCGGCCTTCTCGCGCTCCTATCTAGAACGTTTCGTTCGCCGTTTCTTGCAGCCCTTATCTGCTATCGGATAGATTTTCTCGTCACTCGCAAACAACATCACATGGGCAATTGGACACCAGTGATGACTAGGAGTGCCCATCGGCTGCGGGGCTACCGCAGAGAAACCGTTGGTCGGCTACGCGCAGATGTGCCCGTCACAGCCCACAACGGGGTTGCGGGATATCGAGTTTCTGAGCTGACTGCGATGGCAGTATTTGCTGACTACCACGGGTTGGAGTCGAACCCCCGGGGAGAATTGATTCTACGTACGTTATTGATTGTGCGTAAGTTCAGAACTCCTGACAGACCCCCAGTGTTTCTCGTGAAAGTTTTCGTCGACAACTAAATGAGGAGTTCCTGGCGGAAGGACCTGAAGAGTTTTCAGAAACTCAATCAGGGAATCCTGATCGTAGAGCTTCGCGATGATGCTTGCCCGCGGCAAGCCCGCGACGCGGCTTGTGTCCCACAAACCATCTTTCTGACGAGTGAGCCAGCCAAACGAGACTCCTTTGTTCGCGAGCTGCTTGCTTTCGCCAAGCCGCCGGGAATCGCGAATCGCTTGCAGGCCAGCGGTCATCTGCCGCGCCAGCATCTCTCAGATAACCGCCGCCGAACATTCCGGTCGTTGCCCGGAGACTAGCTACATTCTGCATGGTGACAGCTTTCTGTGACTCGTCCACCGCACCGCTTGTCGGCAGGCGATCCGCGGCATCAGACGTGGGGCGTCAAGGAAGTCGCTTTTTCAAGGCTTCCGCGATCCCCGTCTCCGCAAGGGGCGCCATGAGGTCGTATCCGGCTTTGTTGGGGTGCACGCCATCCGGGCTCAACTCCGCGTTGAGGCGGCCGTCGTTGTTGACCATATTTGAGTAGTAGTCCACAAATATGAAACCATTTTTTGCGGCGTACTCTTTGATCCATGCGTTTAGCTCTCTAATCTTGGGGGCAGGTTCTAGCCCCCTGTGCCAATGAAAATCGCTTGCCGGCAATACTGAGCACAATACAACACGAATCCCATTTGCCCGGGCAAGCTCGCTCATGGACGCGATATTGTTCCCAATCTCCTCCAAAGTTTCCTTCCCCGTGTTCTCGGCGATGTCATTTGTACCTGCCAGCACGACTACGACCTTCGGTTTCAAAAGGACGACGTCCTGACGAAAACGGACCAGCATCTGCGGCGTAGTTTGTCCGGAGATACCGCGATTGACGTACGGCTTTCCCGGGAAAAACTCACCGCGATCTGGAGTCGTTGAGGTTGCTTTCTGCCCCCAGCCTTCGGTGATGGAATCTCCCATGAACACAACTCGCGTTTCGTCTGGCAACACTGGTGGCAACAACTTATTGGCCTCTCGGTACTTCGCTAAGAAAGACCAGTCATTGAAGGTCCGCTCCAACTGCGACTTCTGGTAAGGCGTCAACTGTTCCGCGGCTGGTGCTTGTTCCGCAGGCTTCAGATTCTGAACGGGAGACCCCATTGGTGTTCTCTGCGAGAAAGTCAACGGGCCGCAAATAAGAGTCGCCACAGTCAGGAACAAACCACAGAGCGTATAAGAGAGTCTCTCTTTTCGAGCCACCGAGACGCCTCCTTCCATCATAAATGCCCCGATTCTACCGCAGGACTCATGACAAATCCTCAATAAGCCGAAAAATGAGGCATCTTTCCGAGAGCTTTCGAACGTAAACTCTATTTCGGTGGCTTATCAACAAGTTTATGGGCCGCATTGTCAGACAATGGGTCCAGTTGCCGGATCAGCGAATAGATCGAGAAGCTGCAGGTGTCATTTCTTCTGATCCTGTTCATGCACGATTTTTCGCAATGCTGAGCAGCCTAGAGCTGATCTTCAGTACAGCGCGTTCTGCGGCAAATCGGTTGACTTCGCGAATGTGCCGAGGACCCAAGCGGTCCGGGGGACAGTTGAATCGTCGAGCAAAATCTTCGACCGTGTAGATGTAGCTGCGTATGGTATCGTCAGAATAATTACGGCGCTGGAGTTCCTCCAGCATTAGTTTACGCAGATGGGTCACGGGGACCTCCTGTGACCCAACTTTATCTCAGCGGACAGGCAACCACCGGTCCGTACATCCCACGCGAAGCGTCCGCCGCTGGGCGGCTACGCTCAAACGCGCATATCGAAAAAGTTCGAACCAGTTGAGGAGCAGGTGTCGGGCAATGGAGATTTCACCAAGCGTTGCCGCAATTGTGTCGTGAGCGTACGCGCGTCCTGAAGTCAGGTGTTCAGCAGACGGCAGGAGTCAGACTCTTCGTCGAAACGTAGATCTGGCTCTGGGGGATCGGTCTCACGGATCGTTGCTATGGGGCGCCCCTCCGCAGCTGGCTCGGGCGCCGGGGGCTCTGGGAGAGCCGGACTTCTTTCGTTGATGAGGGGCGTGAGCCAGGGACTCTGCAGTGCGGTTAAGGCAAGCTCTTCTTCGAGGTCGTTGTAGAGCGAATTTGCCAACTCCTCTCGTGCTTTGTCCACGTAGTTTTCCCCATGCTTTCTTCGGAGTGACTCAAAGATGGACCGTGCGGTTGTTGCGCCCACCCTTGCTTCGATGAGGTTTCGGGGCTTGGCGGACTTGTAGGTCCTGAGTGCGTTGCGGAACGTGAGCAGTGAATCGCCTTGGCGCTCATCGAGGCCTTCGGCAAGTGCCAGCACAAACTGCATTTGAAAATCGGATCGATCTTTGAGATTCTGCTCGAGTTCCGCGAACTGTGCTGTCAGTGTTTCTTTCAGCTTCTTAACATCGGCCGCATTGGAATCCCACAGTTTCTGGACTTCCCTGGCTAAAGCCCGCGCGTATTCGTTGCGCATTTGAACAGTGGCTCCGGCCGTAGCAGTTTTTGTCTGTTCGTCGATCATTTTCAGGCTGAATCTGGCAACAAGGACAAACACGCCTGTCAGGATCAGTCCCATGATTCCCAGTGTCCACATTTGCGTGTTGAGGACTTTTTGGTAGTAAGACTCGTACTGCTTCTGCGTACGCGTGATGTAGTCCTTTTCCATCACTGCGCTGCTTGCGGCTTTTTCAGCGGCGTCGGCGCGCTCCTCGAGCTTCTTGAGGCGGTCTTCCTGGGCGGGCCGCGAGGCTTTTTGTGGCTGCTCAGATCGGAGGGCGGGGCTGAAAAAAGCGAGAACCGCAGCCAGAACCAGGATGCGATGGCGTATAGTAGTCACGGGTCCAACTCCTGGCTGGGCCTCCCAATCTAGTTGCTGGGGGGTGTGGTGTCACTGTTTGGAGCTGGGAGCGGTGTCCGAAGGGATACCGGCCGGAAGGGCTAGCCGTTTCGATTGGCGATGGCGTCGAGTGTTCTCAACTCCGTTACCGTCCAAATGGATTTCAAGTTTGTGGAGTCGAGGGTAGCGCGGTGGTTGGGTGGAGCCTGTCGGTTGCCGACCCTTTCGTCTGTCGGTGCCTCACTAGCAAGGGGCCCGGCGGGTGGCCGTGGCAAAGCGGAAAGGAACTTGGCTTGACGGCGCGATTCCTGCATTCTTTGATCGAGCAACAGGCAACGGAAGTAAGCCGTCGTGGCAGTGGCGTGGTTTGCAACGCCGATCACTAACGTGGTTTTGCGCACGGACCTTGGAAATTTCTCTTCACTCCTGCCAGAACAACGTGGGTCAGGAGGGACTTGGGTACCGCTTGGGGCAGTATGGTATGCAGTACTGCAATCTTGGGCGTGAGCCGAGGTCGCAAACGCGAAAAGAACTGCAAGGAAGGCGAACCTCAGAATATACCTCATGGCTGGCCTCCATTCTTTACGACCGCCACATGGACTGACAGCATGGAAACCGTGGCATCTTCCCTGTCCACAAGCTGTTTGAGCGCGTCTCGCTTATTGACGTTGCGCGAGGACACGGTTTTGAGTTCGTCGGCCATTGATTCCAACACCACCGGGTCAAGGTCCATTTTGGTGTGTGAATTCCTCCAAACGGTTGCTTTATCCTGTAGTTTTCTCGCGGCAGTCATAGACGGGTCAGTGTCGTTGGGGTCAGCCAGTGCGGTTTTGATGATTTCAGCGGCCATCTTCCTTGAATCTACTGAGGCTTTGCGCTCCTCAACAATTCGTCCCAACCCATCGTTATTGACGGGGGCGTCCGCCGTGCCGTCGATGTAAGTCACAACATCAATGACGGCCTGACAGTTTGTTAGTTCGGGCTGTACACTTAATATTTCATCCCGAACTTCGCCCGGATGAAATGCGCCGTCCCCGAACTGCTTACGGAACGACTCTCCTGCCGCCGTCCCTTGGAGTTCTTTCGCGACAAGTATCTTGCCTACAAGTTCCTCCAGCAGCTCGTGTTGTTCAACATGCCCATCTGCGTAGGTTTCCTTGATGGCGATGTTGAAGGCGGTTATGTCTTTGTGTGAGATATTGACGATTTTGAGCGTCACGATGTTAGTTAGCGGGTCGTAATGCCACGTCTGAACCACTGCTGCAATCGGCGGGGAAGCTCGCAGGGATTGGACTGCAAACGCACAGGCCGAGACCAAAAACGTTAGGACCAAACCACGAAAAACCTTGCGGTGCTTCATAATCAGGACTCCTTTTTCGGCTAAACGTGAGGAATGTCCAATGTGCCGGGCCTGGCTCCAGCTCTTCGGACCATATAACATGGCTTCTACCCCTTATCGTGTTGGTGAGGAAGGGGATAGCACACATTCAAACAACAGCGAGCGATTGGCTGACAGCTACGACAGGATTGCCCCGCTCATGGCCCTCCTCTCTTTGCAGTCCAGCGCGGGCCGAACTGTATTTGAGAAATTCGCTGCCGCCGCTCCTCCGGTAGGAAAAGCACGAAGGTTTCAAAAGCTAGAAGGACTACCACAACGCAGGAGTAGAGCAGGAGGAAAGTGCTCGGCGGGTCGCCTATTGGCTCGGGAGGAATCGGGAGTATCATCATCGGCGTCCTACGCATCGTTGGGCTGTGCGGGACGCTACCGCATAGCGTTCAGCGATTATCACTTGTTATGTCCTCTTTGACACCCCAATCCCCCGGAGGAAGACTGATTGGCCAAAAGAGGGCAGAACGCTCGTCAAATTCGAAAGCGACTTCATACAGACCTGCAACTTTTTCAACTCGAACAACCCGACAGCGAGCTTCTTTTCTAGAGTGTGGGTTGATGAGTACGATTTGTTGATTAGCTCCAAGTTCCATAGGGGATTCCAACACGCCACCGTGCGCGTTCACCACTGACACAAAGGCTTGCACTTGTACGAGCCTACCGTCCGGCATGTTTGCCCTGATGAGTACGACAACCAGGAGGGAAACTCTTGAACTTCTACGTTGGTTCGATAATTTGGATGCCATCATACTTCTCCACACATACCTCCAGAGGAGAAGACACTATAGCAATACTCCGTAATGCTGGAGGAAAGTGTATATTATGGCAACCACTGTCGCAAGCTACATTGTCGGTTGCTGGGTTTCACTCGTTCGGGGAGAAAGAGTGGACGCCTTCAGCTATCGTCCGGCTGACTCTCGACATCCACACTTTGATGGTAGACGAAGCGTTTTTATGCCTTGAAACGCATCTGCGATCAACATTATGACTTCTGAGCGAAATTTATCGGGACTCTTGACAGTTTGTAGCAATGCGATCTCTCCTTCCAATCTCTTGGCCGCTTCGGGAGTCGAACTCCGGTGAGAAAAAAGAAAATGGAGGCGCGGGTCGGATTCGAACCGACGAGTGATGGTTTTGCAGACCATTCCCTTAGGCCACTTGGGTACCGCGCCGTTCCTGAGAATTCAACGACCTACAGCTACTACAGTATCCCCTACGTGCGACTTGCTGCCAAATTTGCTGCCACTTTCGGACCAAGTCTTCCCGGTACCAGAGTCTCGGAAGGCCGCGACACGGCATCAGCTGCGCGCCGCTCCGCTCCCCGTGATAGGTGGACGGAGTGTTTCATGGTTGTATGCGCATCCTGCGCCGCCTCCATCGGAACTCCCTCGTCATGCAGCACGGTCGTGTGCCAGTGACGAAGAAGATGCCAAGCGACGTAGGAAGGCCAACTCTCTTTGCCGCGGACTGGAGCGTTTCAAGCGCCTTCTCGGCGTGAATCGGACCCGTTCCGAAGCGGTTCAAGAACAGCCAGTCATCCTCACCCGCGCTCCCGGTCTGCCGCCGAAACTCGGTCAGCCGCTTCATATCCTCGTCTGCCAGGAAAATCGGACCACGACTACGGTGCGTTTTGGGAGTAGAACCTGCTTCGGTCTACGGCCTCTACCACCCAAAAGCATGTGTGGTCCCAGTCTACCGCGCGCCAGCGAAGGGCAAGCAGCTCGCCTATGCGAACGCCGCTGATACAAACCAACCACACCATTGTACGGTAGGGTTCAGGGAGTTCGTCAAGCAGACGCGCCAGTTCCCTCCGCGCGTTCGCGTGACTCTTTTCCTTGGTCCCTGCTATCCTCTAGCTTCTCAGTTCATTTATGAGGTACATCTCATGCGTAGCGCACTTTTAGCCATTCTTCTTTTTCTTCTCCGTGCCGCCGCTTCTCCAACCCAGCAAACTCCGTCCGACTCACACTTCGATGGCAACTCGTGGTGGGCACACGTCAAATATCTCGCCGACGATTCTCTCGAAGGCCGCGACACGGGCAGCGAAGGTCTGCGCAAAGCCCAGGCTTACGCCGTCGAGCAGATCCAGAAAGCCGGCCTCGAGCCTGCCGGAACGAATGGTTTCTATCAGCTCATCCGATTCAATCAATATGAAGTCGATGAAGCCAAATCCTTTCTGGTCCTGGTCGCAGACAACCAATCGCAGCCGCTTTCTTTCGCCGACGATGCCTTCATTAGCACCCGCGCCACGCGCGTATCCGCCAATCTCATTGCCCGCATGGTCTTCATTGGCTACGGCCTAAAAATTCCCGAGAAAAATCTCGATGAGCTCGCCGGCCTCGATCTAAACGGAAAAATCGTCGTCTATCTCGCTGGCTCACCTTCGGACATTCCCACCGCCCTCGCCTCGCACTATCAAACGGCCGGTGAGCGCTGGAAATTCCTTCGTGCCGCCGGCGCCATCGGCATGATCAGCATTTTCAATCCCGCTTCTATGGACATTCCATGGTCCCGCATTTCCGTCAACCGCAACCATCCTTCTATGGATCTCGCAGATCCCGAGTTCAATGACACTCCCGGCCTTCAACTTGGCGTCTCCTTCAATCCCGCTTCCGCGGAAAAACTCTTCGCCGGCTCCGGTCATACCTTCGCCGAAATCGCCGCCCTCGGAAAAGACCGCAAGCCTCTTCCCCACTTTGTCATGGCCACCTCACTGGAAGCCAATGCTGTCATCCAGACCAAGGCGCTTGAGTCTGCCAACATAGCCGCCAAACTCACCGGCTCCGATCCCGCGCTCAAAAACGAATTCGTCGTCCTCTCCGCGCACATTGACCACGTCGGCATCGGCGCGGCCATCAACGGCGATCGCATTTACAACGGCGCCATGGACGACGGCTCCGGCAGCGCGCTGGTGATGGATATCGCTGCGAGCCTCAAGGCACATCCGGAAAAACTGCAACGCTCGATTCTCTTTCTACTCGTCACCGCCGAAGAAAAAGGTCTTCTCGGCTCGAAGTATTTCGCGGCGCATCCCACCGTCGCGCCGAAATCCATCGTCGCCGATGTAAACGTGGACATGTTTCTTCCCATCGTCCCGCTGAGAATTCTCAAGATCGAGGGCATCGAAGAATCGGACCTCGGCACGCGCGCCGCTACGATCGCCCGGTCCATGGGCATCAAAGCAATCCCCGATCCCGAGCCGCTCCGCAACGCGTTTATCCGCAGCGATCAGTACAGTTTTATAAAGAAAGGAGTTCCCAGTGTCAAAGTCGACGTCGGCTTCGAACTCGGCACGCCCGAACAGAAAGTTTTCAAAGACTGGCTCACCAACCGCTACCACGCTCCAAGCGACGACGTGAACCAACCCGTCGATCTCCAATCCGCAGCGAGCTACGAGGAGTTCACTCGCCGTCTCCTCCTCGACACGGCCAACACCCCCGCGCGCCCGCGCTGGAAGCCCGACTCCTTCTTCCGCCGCTACGCCGCCGACTGAGTTCTTAGCGGAGACTTTTCCTGAAGCGGGTCGGCACATTGCTCCTGCGGGTAATTCCCCGGAAAAGACAGCCACGCCGAATACATTCAGTCCAGCGCTGATGAGGAATAGTAATAGCCGATCAAAAATGCCAGCAGTACGTCGAGAAATGAATTCGTTCTTCCAAAAACCTCTTCACCGGTCGAATGGACATAGCCGCCTCCCTCCCGAAGAGTCCACCAATTCGATGCGAATCTTCCACACTACCGCATACGGAAGGGTGCGTTTCAGTGAACTGGCCAACTTGCAACTAGTTGAGCTTTGTCGTTTTCAACACCCCTGGCCCGTCTTTTCGGCATCGAATATTGGCAAATTCGTTTTCATTTTCTCGCCTCTGACAGAATCAAAAGTCTTTCCAGCATTCAACTACTAGACGATCTGCTTGAGTCAGCCTTAAGGCGCGCAGTTGAAGTAAATGACCCTGACCAGGCTGTCTGGCGTTGGGCACAGGATAGCTGCGCCCTGGAGCATTCACACGCGGGCGGTCGCCTAAGTGCACTTGCGGCCAATTTGCTGCCAAGATCGGACGAACAGTGCGTAAAAGTGCAGGTAAGACCGGTGGAGCCGCCCAGGAAAATCAACGACTTACGGCACTTACCTGCTGCGCCCAAAGGTTTTGCAGACCTCTCCGTTGGGCCACTTGGGTGCCGCGCCAAACGAGTAGGTATAGCAAAATTTTGCCGGTGCCCGGAAACAGGCGGCCCGCAGCGCGCGGACTCCGCGCTATTTTTTTGCGGGTGCCGCAGGCGAAGCGATTTTGGCCTCGCGCAGGAAGCGGGCTGATTCTTCGGGCGGCGTCGGGTTGATGTAAAAGCCGGTGCCCCATTCGAAGCCGGCGACTTTGGTGAGCTTGGGGATGATCTCGATGTGCCAGTGGTAATGATCGTTGATCTCTTCGCCGATGGGCGAGGTGTGGATCATGAAGTTGTAGGGCGGGCGGTCGAGGACGGTGTCGAGGCGCATCAGAGTGTCTTTCAACATTCGCGCCAGGCTTGCGTACATCGTGCTCTGGTTGTTTTCGTACGAGGAGCCGTGCACCTTGGGGAGAAGCCACATCTCAAAGGGAAAGCGCGGGGCATACGGGGCAAGCGTGATGAAATGATCGTTTTCGCCGATGACGCGCTCGCCGGTGTCACGCTCTTGACGGATGATGTCGCAGAAGATGCAGCGCTCTTTCTCGTCGTAGTAGTGCCAGCCACTGTCCACTTCTTCGCGCACGCGCCTCGGCACGATGGGTAGAGCGATCAATTGCGAGTGAGTGTGCTCGACAGAGGCGCCCGCGGCTTCGCCGTGATTCTTGAAAATCAGGACGTAGCGAAACCTTTTGTCGTTCTTGAGATCGAGCATGCGGTCGCGGTAGGCCCAGAGTACGTCTTCGACGGCGCGCTCGGGTAAAGAGGCCAGAGTCGCTGCGTGATCGGGCGTTTCGACGATTACCTCATGCGCGCCGACGCCGTTCATCTTGTCGAAGAGGCCTTCGCCCTCGCGGTCGAGATCGCCTTCGATGCCGAGTGCGGGAAATTTGTTGGGCACGACGCGAACGGTCCAGCCCGCGGTGTTTGCGCCTCCGTTGCTCCGGCCGTAGACGAGAATCTCAGGCGGTGTCTTGGCTTCGGAGCCGGGGCAGAACGGGCAATTCTTGCCGTTGGGAAGAGGAGAGACACTTTCGCGCAGAAAATCGTTCGGGCGTTTTCCACGCTCGGTGGAAATAATCACCCAGCGGCCAGTAATCGGATCTTTTCGCAACTCCGGCAAAGCAATCCTCCTCGAAAGGGGTCAAAGATTTGGGCACGGAAAGCGCCCCCTGGGCTCCGATTGTACCGCGTCTGGCGGTGGTGAGAAGGCGTTCCACAGGATTTTCCTGTGGAATTCTACATTTTGGGGGCTAAAGCTAAAGGCGTCTTTATGCAGGCGCACGACCGGGGGCTTAGCGGGCAAACTGTCGATCGCGATGACGTCGAACCGGCACGGGCGGACGCGGCGCTCGGTAAGGAAGTGTCGCGTGGTGCGAGCCAACCGGTGTTGTATGCCCGGAGTGACGCTCCAGTTCCGGTAAGGTAGACACTTCCTCGCGCACAGGGCGGGCCGGACCTCGACGAAGGACGCTCGGCATTAACTCTCCGCGGAAAGAAGCGGAATCGAGCGCAGCATAGACAAAAACGCCGTGGTCGACACGAAACTCTTACGGCAACCACGGGATTTACTGCCGTTTGATCTGCTCGCGCCGCGAGCGTGCGGCAGTGGGTTAGGCTTTTTTCTCTGCTTCGCGAACGCATTCTTCGAGCGTGCGCACGGCGAAGTCCGCTTGTTCTTCGTCGATGAGCAGTGGCGGCGACAACCGAACGGTGTTCTCGCCCGCTCCGAGGATGCAAAGTCCCTTGTGGAAGGCGAGATCGACGATGATATTGCGGAGATCCGCGGCTTTTTCCTTGGTGCGCTGATCGCGGACGATTTCAATGCCGATCATCAAGCCGCGCCCGCGAACGTCGCCGACGATCTTGAACTTTTTCGTCCAGTCGGCCAGACGGCCGAAGAGGTACTCGCCCATGCGGCTGGCATTCTCGAGGTATTGGCTTTCGATCAACTCTGCCGTAGCCAGAGCCGCCGCGATGCAAACAGGATTTCCGCCAAACGTAGTTCCGTGGGCCCCCGGCTTCCAGTTCATTATGCTGGCTGGCGCGAAGATCGCTCCGAGCGGCATGCCGCTGGCGATGCCTTTGGCGCTGCAGACAATGTCCGGCTCGATGCCGGCGAATTGATGTGCCCACCACTTTCCGGTGCGGCCCATGCCGGATTGGACTTCGTCTGTGATAAGCATGATGCCGTGTTTGCGGCAGATGCGCTGCAACTCCTGCAGGAAGAAGTTTGGCGCAACGACGTAACCACCTTCGCCCTGAATCGGCTCGATGATGATGCCCGCGACTTCTTCCGGATCGAAGAGGCGCTTGAAAATCTGCTGCTCGAGTTGCTCGAGCATTTCTGCTCCGCAGGTTTCTGCAGTGTGGCCGTGGGCGCACCGGTAGGCATAGGGAAAAGGAATATGCTCGATGCCGGAGAGCAAAGCTCCGAATCCCCTGCGCTGCGTGGTTTTCGAGGCGGTCAAAGAGAGAGCGCCCATGGTGCGGCCGTGGAAGCAGCCATAGAATGCGATCATTTTGTCGCGCTTGGTGGCATAACGGGCCAGCTTGATGGCCCCTTCGACGGCTTCGGCGCCGGAATTGGTGAAGAAGGCCTTTTTCGGCGCGTCGCCGGACAAGGTGTTCACCAGTCGTCCGGCGAGGAGCGGCATGCTTTCATAATAAAAATCCGTTCCGGACATATGAATAAGTTCGGCGGCCTGCTGCTGAATGGCGGCTACAACTTTAGGATGGCAGTGCCCCGTCGAACACACGGCGATGCCTGCCGCGAAATCCAAAAATGCGTTGCCGTCAACATCCTCGACAATCGCGCCGCGACCGCGCTTGGCAACAAGCGGGTAGTCCCGCGTGTAAGACGGCGACATGAACTTGGCATCGCTTTCCACAACGCGCCTGGCGTTGGGACCGGGCAGTGCAGTAACCAGCCTCGGTAGCCTCATTTCCATTGTGGTAATCATCTCTTCCTCCTGCGACAAATGGTCAGCGTTAGTGTGGATGGGCTACCGCAAAGCAGGTTTGTGTGCGTACACCAATACCGAGTGCGCGCCCTGCCAGGGAGGAGGATTGCTTAGTCTACGCCGAAGAGGTTGGGACGCAGCTCGGCCGGGGAGAAATTGCCGGGGAACCGATAGAGATTAGCGTGTTTCATTTGCGTTTCCAACGGACGCTGCCGTCCTTTGCATCTTCAATGAGTATACCACGATTCGCGAGTTCCTGGCGGATGCGATCGGAGGCCGCGAAGTCGCGTCTTTGGCGTGCGGCCTGACGATCGGCAACGAGTTTTTCGATTTCCGTGTCGTCCGGGCCGCTGTCTTTGGCGCCAAAGCCGAGCGCGCGCAGCTTTTCCGCATCGTTGTCCTCCATAACGGCGAAGACGCGGTCAAATGTCGCGAGAAATTCCTTGGCGGCGGTTGCGTCGTCCTGGCGGAAGTCGCCTTTGTCCATGGCGATATTCGTTTCGCGAAGGAGATCGAAGGTGGCGGCCAGCGCCCGGGCCGTATTCAGGTCGTCCGAGAGGCCAGCATCAAATTCCTCCGCGGCTTCGGCCACGCGGGCGGCCATGCCTTTCTGCTTCCCCGTGGGAAATTTGCCCTGGGACAGGCGCGCGGAGAAGTTGCGCAGGCGCTCGACAGAGCTCGCCGCCTGCTGCAATCCGTCAAACGTGAAATTGAACTGCTTGCGGTACGGCACGCTGCCCAGCGCGAAACGCAGCGCCGAGGGTTTGTATCCCTTGGCGAATAAATCGCGCAGCGTATAAAAATTGCCGAGCGACTTGGACATCTTCTCCCCTTCAACCAGCAGATGCTCGGCGTGCATCCAGTAGCGCACGAAGCGTTTCCCCGTCGCACCCTCGCTCTGCGCAATTTCATTTTCGTGGTGCGGAAACGCCAGATCGATTCCGCCGGTGTGAATGTCCAGCGTCTCGCCAAGATACTTCATGGCCATCGCGGAACATTCGATGTGCCAGCCAGGGCGGCCCTTACCGATGGGCGTCTCCCAGAAATGCTCGCCGGGCTTTGGCGCTTTCCAAAGGGCAAAGTCGCGTGCGCTCTCTTTTTCGTAGCGATCGACATCGACGCGCGCGCCGGCCTGAATTCCCGTCACGTCGATATTTGAGAGCTGGCCGTAGTGCGGGAACTTCGTGATACGGTAATAAATCGAGCCTTCACTCGGATAGGTATACGTCTTTTCCTGCAAGCGCCGGATGAGCTTGACCATATCGTCGATATGGTCGGTGGCGCGGATCCAGTGCTCGGGCGCCTCAATGCTGAGAGCCTTGCAATCGTCGAAAAAGGCCTGCGCGAACTTTTCCGTATACTCGCGGATGCTCACGCCTGCGGCCGCCGAGTTCGCGATGATGCGGTCGTCGACGTCGGTAAGGTTCATGACGTGATTCATTTTGAAGCCGCGAAGCCTCAGGAACCGCCGAAGAATGTCCTGAAACACAAAAGTGCGAAAATTCCCGATGTGCGCATAGTCATAGACCGTCGGCCCGCAGGTGTACATGCGGACTTCA
>Ga0210384_10003125_pt1 | contig 19502 bp, 17 predicted proteins | sample IncBWH2MmetaG_FD_160574 | JGI IMG/M metagenome (GOLD analysis project Ga0210384, IMG submission 160574) | Forest soil microbial communities from Barre Woods Harvard Forest LTER site, Petersham, Massachusetts, United States - Inc-BW-H-2-M | ecosystem: Environmental > Terrestrial > Soil >...
CGCCGAGCCCTTCATGCAGATGCTTGAACGCAGCGGTTTACGGAAATTGCGTCGTCGCCGGCGCTTTTTGAAGGTTTTGAAGCCATTGGAAGTCGTTGAAGGCGACCGAAGGATCGGAATTTATCCTGCCGACGACTTTCGCGTGTGTTGTTACGTGGATTTTCCGCATCCGCTGGTTGGGCGGCAGCAATTTGAGATCACCGTCAATGAAGAAAGCTTTCGACAATTGTTGGCTCGAGCTCGGACCTTTTGCTTTGAGCGGGATATTCAACCACTCAGAGCTATGGGACTAATTCGTGGAGGCTCGCTCGAAAATGCCATTGTCCTGACGGAGTGTGGGGTTATGAATGGTCCGTTGCGTTTCGCGGATGAGTTCAGCCGGCACAAGGCTTTGGATCTGATTGGCGATTTGGCGCTTGTTGGGTTGCCGCTGCTCGCGCGGGTCGAAGCTTATAAAGCCGGTCATGCGCTGCACACCCAACTGGTGGGTCGCCTGCTCGCGGATCCTTCGCTCTGGACGATAACTACCGCCGAGGCTTCGGTGAGCGAGCTGGAGCTAGCCGGCCCGTCCGTTGCTGCTGCCGATTAGTAACCTGATTAGTGTTTCGCCGCCAAAATCATCTTGGTGCGTTGCGTAATTCTGCTGGCTCCCACAAACTGAACTGGACCTCCATGAAAAACAATGATCTCGCCGTAGTCATTCTCGCCGCGGGCAAAGGAACGCGCCTGAAATCGAGCCTTGCGAAGGTACTGCACCGTGCTGGTGGGCGAACGCTGGTGGAGCAAGTGATTCGCGCGCGTGCGCCGTTGGGCGCGAAGAGGACCATCGTGGTGGTCGGGTACCAGAGCGAAGTAGTAGCGGCGACCGTCGAGCCACTCGGCGCAACAACAGTGCTGCAACAACCGCAACACGGCACCGGTCACGCCTTGCAAGTAGCGCGCCGCGCATTAGGAAACTCTAAATTTGTCATCGTGCTTCCCGGCGATGCGCCTTTGGTTCGCCCTGAAACGCTGAAGGCTTTGCTGGCAAGCCATCGATCAGCCAATGCCGCCGCCACGGTTCTGACCGCGGTGGTCGCGGATCCACGAGGCTACGGAAGAATTCTGCGAAAATCCGCCACGGCGATCTCCGCCATCGTGGAGGAATCTCAACTGAGCGGCGATCAAGCGGAGATCAATGAAATTAACTCTGCTATTTATTGCTTGACGTTGGAAAAACTCTGGCCCGCTCTTGCGCAGGTAAAACCCAACAACAAGCATCGCGAATTATATTTGACGGACGCTGTAGCCGTTTTAGCGGCCAAGGGCGAAATCGTTCTGGCACAAGTGGCGGCGGATTCGCGAGAAGTTCTGGGTTGCAATACTCGCGCGGATCTCGCCGAAGTGGATCGCGTATTCCGTGAATGGAAACGCTTGGCGCTGATGGATGCCGGAGTAACTATTCAGCTCCCGGAAACGGTTTTGATCGATCCAGACGTGGTGGCCGGCGAAGACACCGTGATTGAGTCCGGCGTTCAGTTGCTAGGCAAAACAAAAATCGGCGCGCGTTGCATTATCCGCGCGGGTAGCGTTTTAAGTGACGCAATTCTTGCTGACGATGTGGTGATTGAGCCGCATTGCCTGGTTTTCGACAGCCGGCTGGATGATGGTGTGGTTGTCGGGCCCTTTGCGCGCTTGCGCGGCGGCAACCACCTGAGAGCCGGCGCACGCGTGGGGAATTTCGTCGAACTGAAAAACAGTACTCTGGGAGAAAGCACCAAGGCGATGCACCTTACCTACCTTGGGGATGCGAAAATTGGATTTAAAACGAATATTGGTGCGGGAACCATCACCTGCAATTACGACGGCTTTCAAAAGCATCCCACCACGATTGGCAACAAGGCTTTTATCGGGAGTGATTCAACTCTTGTAGCGCCAGTACGAGTGGGAGATGGCGCGTATGTTGCCGCTGGCTCGGCCATCACCGAAAATATTCCGGCGGATAGCCTGGGCATTGCTCGCGGCCGCCAGATGAACAAACTTGGCTGGGCATCGAAAAAGCGCCGCGAATTGGCCTCCGCATCGGGAGCTAAGAACAAGACCGCGAAAAAATCGCGAGGCACTTTGAAAAAGAGCAGACGCTGAGGGATTCTGCCGGCTCGTGGCTGGTCGGTACGCGCTGTGTTAAAATAAAACTTCCCTCAACGCCACCCGGAGCCGCCTACGCATGAAATTTGGAGTCGTCGTCTTTCCTGGATCCAATTGCGACCACGACGCGTTCTACGCCATAAGCAACGTTCTCCGTCAGCCAGTTGAATTTATCTGGCATCAATCTGAGGATTTAGCGAATTGCGATGCGGTCATTTTGCCGGGGGGTTTTGCGCACGGCGATTATCTTCGCACTGGGGCGCTTGCGCGGTTTTCCCCGGTGATGAAGCCGGTGAAACATTTTGCGCAAAGCGGCGGCCTCGTTCTTGGGATTTGTAATGGCTTTCAGATTCTTCTGGAAGCAGGCCTTCTTCCCGGTGCGGTGATGCGTAATATCGGTTTGCGATATATTTGCCGCCACATTCACATTCGCGTGGAGAACCCTGCGACACCATTTACCCAAGCTGCCGCGCAAGGACAGATACTGAAAATCCCTATCGCGCATAACGATGGAAATTACACTGCTGATCCGCAGACTCTTGCGGAATTACAGAAAAACGAGCAAATCGTTTTTCGCTACTGCAGCGCAGACGGTAAGGATGACGCCGCTGGTAATCCCAATGGCTCCCTCGAGAATATTGCCGGTATTTGCAATCGCGAGCGTAATGTCACCGGGTTGATGCCGCACCCGGAACGGGCTGTGGAATCTGCTCTGGATTCCGCGGATGGACTGGTCATTTTTCGTTCGATGGTCGAATCTTTGGTGACTTCCGCGAAGGCAAGCGCTTAAGATTGGTTTGAGAAATTATTTTCGTGGTTCGGATTCAAACGAATTCTCCCCTTGATTTCTAGGTAGAAAAATTGGCGACGGCGAGCGCGGAAATTAAAGTTACGGCGGAAATCGCCGCGGAGCACGGCCTCTCGGCTCCGGAATATGCGCGCGTGCAGCAAATCCTCGGACGCGATCCCAACATAACCGAGTTGGGCATTTTTAGTGTGATGTGGAGCGAGCACTGCTCTTATAAATCCAGCAAGGTCCATCTGAAGCGCCTGCCGGTGCGCGGAAAACTCGTCGTTCAGGGACCGGGTGAAAATGCGGGTGTGGTGGATATCGGTGACGGACTAGTCGCCGCGTTCAAAATCGAATCGCACAATCACCCTAGTTTTGTGGAGCCGTTTCAGGGCGCCACCACAGGTGTGGGCGGAATTTTGCGCGATATTTTTACCATGGGCGCACGCCCCATTGCCGTGCTTGATTCGCTGCGCTTTGGTCCGATCACCCCCGACCATTCAACACCTTCGGTCTCGCCCGAAAGCATTGCCAAAAATCGGCGCATTCTCGACGGCGTGATTCGCGGAATCGCCAATTACGGAAATTCTTTTGGTGTGCCGACGATCGGCGGAGAAGTTTGTTTCGAACCGTGCTACTCGCAAAACCCTCTGGTGAATGCCCTGGCGCTGGGCATAGGGAAGAAAGCAGATTTGTTTTTTGCTAAGGCGCGCGGTACCGGCAACCCGGTGATTTACGTCGGCGCAAAAACCGGCAGGGATGGAATTCATGGCGCGTCGCTGCTGGCGTCCGCGGAGTTCACTGAGGAATCGCAACAAAAGCGCCCCAACGTTCAGGTGGGCGATCCTTTTGTAGAGAAACTGCTGCTCGAAGCTTGTCTGGAAGCCATGACCACTGGCGCGGTCGTCGCGATCCAGGATATGGGGGCCGCAGGTTTGACGTGTTCCACCACAGAAATGGCTTCTCGAGGCGGCACGGGCATCGAGATTGATCTTGCCCGCGTGCCGCAACGCGAAAGCGGCATGACTCCTTATGAAATCATGCTGAGCGAATCGCAGGAGCGCATGCTGTTAGTGGCAGAGAAGGGCCGCGAGCCTGAGGTTTTGCAAGTTTTCAAAAAGTGGGGACTTGACGCGGTGGTGGTCGGAGAAGTTGCGGATGGCGGGCTCTTGCGCGTCAAGGATCATGGCGTCGTCGTTGCGGAAATTCCGGCGCATCCGCTCGCTGAAGAAGGCCCGGTGTATCAGCGGCCAATAGCGCAACCGATGCAAAACAAAGAATCGGCGGCAGACTGGTTCGTATTTGCTCCGGAACAGAGAAATTTAACAAACAATTTCAAGCGGCTCCTCGCCTCGCCGGTAATTTCTTCCAAGCGCTGGATTACCGAGCAATACGACACCATGGTGCGCACCAATACGCTGGCGGTGCCGGGTGCGGGCGATGCCGCGGTAGTTCGCATAAAAGGCACAAAACGCGCGTTGGCTCTTGCCACCGACGGAAACGGCCGCTGGTGCCGCTTAAATCCGCGATTCGGTGCCATGCATGCAGTGGCCGAGGCGGCACGCAACGTAGCCTGTTCCGGCGCGAAACCTATCGCCGCTACGAATTGCTTGAATTTCGGCAGTCCCGAAAAGCCAGAAGTGATGTGGCAATTCAGCGAAGCGATCGACGGACTGGCGGCTGCCTGCAACGAACTTGAAACTCCCATCACTGGCGGAAACGTGAGCTTCTACAATGAAACTCTGGGGAGTTCAATTTATCCCACCCCGGTGATCGGAATTTTGGGAGTCATTGAAGATGCGACGAATGTGTTGAAGATGGCGTTTCGCAATGACGGCGACATTATAATTTTGCTGGACGGCGCACCAGCTTCCGTGCCCACGGCCGTTAACTCGAACGGGGCAAATTCGAATTTAACGCGTGAATTTTCTTCGTCTGAATATTCCAAGACGATTGGCGGTATCGTCGCCGGGCAGCCCCCGGCCATCGATCTTCCCGGTGAGAAACGCTTGCAACAGTGTCTGGTTGCGCTGGCCTGCTCACGCGCTGTTCAATCTGCTCACGACATCAGCGACGGAGGACTGGCCGTCACTCTGGCCGAATCCTGTTTCGCCTCGGCTCCTACGCGAAAATCCGGCGATAGCCTCGGTGCACGCATCACCATAGAAGACCGCAGTCCTGCTGAATCGGCCCTGTTTGGAGAACGGGGGGCACGCGCGGCAGTTTCCGTTTCACCTGCTTCGCTTGATGCTGTGCTGCAAACGGCGCGAAAATACGGTGTTAGCGCAAAACAAATCGGAAAAGTCACCGCTGATGGCATTTTCAGCATCGAACTTAATAGAAGTGCCATAATCGAAGAGTCCGTTGAAACACTTCACGATATCTGGGCCCATTCGCTGGAGCGCGCACTCAAACAATGAATCCTAAGCTCGCCTACGCCGACGATCATTTCCACGACGAATGCGGAGTATTCGGAGTCTTTGGCCATCCTGAAGCCGCCAATCTGACCTATCTCGGTTTGTACGCCTTACAGCATCGTGGCCAGGAATCCGCCGGGATAGTTTCCAGCGACGGGCAGGAACTGCATCTGCATCGCGCGATGGGCGAGGTGGAAGAAATTTTTCAACCGGCGGTGCTGTCAAGACTTCCGGGCACAGCTGCGATCGGTCACGCCCGGTATTCTACCGCCGGCGACAAAGCATTGCTCAACGCGCAGCCCATCATGATCGATTGCAACAAAGGCAAAGTCGCATTGGGCCACAACGGCAACCTCACCAACGCGGCGGAATGGCGCCGCAAGCTGGAGCATCGCGGCTCGATTTTTCAAACCAACAGCGACACAGAAGTGATTGTTCATCTGATCGCCCGATCACCGGCGCGCAATTTATCAGGAGCAATTGGCGACGCGCTCAACCAGGTCGAAGGCGCCTACTCGTTACTACTGCTGACGAGTGATGAAATGTACGCGGTGCGCGACCCGCGCGGATTTCGCCCGTTGGTGCTTGGCAGACTACCTGCGACGGAAACTGCCGCGGAAGCCTGGATGGTGGCTTCCGAAACTTGCGCGTTTGATCTTCTCAACGCTCAATACATTCGCGAAGTTGAGCCTGGGGAGATGGTGCGCATCTCCAAATCCGGCGTCGAATCGATCCGATTTGCGCCGCCCAAGCAACAACAACACTGCGTATTCGAACATGTGTATTTTTCTCGCCCAGACAGTATTATTTTCGGCCGCTCGGTGAACGAGAGTCGTGAAGCTCTCGGCCGCTTGCTCGCTCAAGAACATCCTGCCGACGCTGACATCGTGGTACCGGTGCCGGACTCCGGCGTTCCTGCTGCTGTGGGCTATGCGCTCGAATCTAAGATTCCTTTCCGCATGGGGCTGATTCGCAATCATTACATCGGCCGCACATTCATCGAACCGTCGCAAGCCATCCGCAATTTTGGGGTGAAGCTGAAACTCAATCCCGTGCGGGGATTGATCGAAGGTAAACGCGTAGTGCTGGTAGACGACTCCATCGTTCGCGGCACCACCAGCCGCAAGATTGTTCGAATGGTGCGCGAGGCTGGAGCCAAGGAAGTGCACGTGCGCATCAGTTGTCCTCCGACGATTTCGCCGTGCTATTACGGCGTGGACACGCCAACGCGGGAGGAATTAATCGCCTCTTCGAATTCGCCGGAACAGATTCGCAAATATCTTGGCGCCGACTCGCTCGGTTACATCTCTATGGCAGGGTTGCGCCAGGCGGTCGACGACCGTGAAGGAAAGTTTTGCACCTCCTGCTATACGGGGGTTTATCCGACGGATCTTGTGCAGCTGGAAGTCCGTGCCGGTAAAGCCGGAGCCGGCAACGGGGTGGTCGGTGACCTGAACGGGAACTCCGCTGATGAACTCGCAATAGAAAGGCCTGTGGTGGTGGAAAGTGAAGGCTGACAAGAAAGAAGAAACGACACACGTGCCGGTAGGCACAAAAATTCAGCGCGAGATCATCGCGTGGTTTTGGGTGGGCCTGGCATTTCTGCTGATTAATGGAACGATTGGACAGGCACGCGTAATTCCGTCTGGCTCCATGGAAAATACTTTGCTGATCGGCGACCACCTGATCATGAGCCGCATCGGATACGATGCCGGAGTTCCGTTCACGAGCTGGCATTTGCCGCTGTGGCGTAATCCGAAACGCCAGCAGGTAATTATTTTTAAGCCACCCTTCGCGCCGGATACCCCGGATTATGTGAAGCGCGTGATTGGGCTACCGGGCGACAGTGTCGATATTCACGATGGAGCTGTGTTTGTCAACGGTCAGAAGCTCACCGAACCGTATGCCGTGGGCGCCAGCGAGCCTTATGAGCTGCATACGCCGTATAAAGTTTCCGACAATTGTTATTTTGTAATGGGCGACAACCGCGGCAACTCGTACGACAGCCGCTTCTGGGGCTGCGTTCCGCGCAAGGATATTATCGGGACACCGGTGATGATTTACATGTCTTTGGATGCGCCATCGGACGCCTGGGAGCCGGGGCAGATTCGGGAGCGTTTTTTTGCGTATGCCAACGCTATCCTGCATCCCGGTAGCGTGCGCTGGCGAAGATTGTTTCACATATTTTGATTGCGGGAATTCCTCCCACGATGAGATTTCCGCTGCATCCTCCGCAGCTGTAATCGCGTCAAAACCCATTATTGCATTCGCTAGTGGGTTGTTAAGTTTTTGCATCAAAGTTCATACCGAATTTGAATCGCAGACAAGGGTTTCATGAAATACGCAGATGCGGGAGTCGACATCGCGGTAGCAGACGACGCGAAGCAGCGGATTCGCCATCACGCCAGCCGTACATTCACGCCCGGCGTCCTCGGCGGGATCGGGGGATTCGGCGGCCTTTTTGCCCTCGACACGAAAAAATGGAAAGAGCCTATCCTGGTCTCCAGTGCCGATGGCGTGGGAACCAAATTAAAAATTGCCATGGCCATGAGCGTGCATTCCACCGTCGGCGGCGACCTTGTGAATCACTGCATCAACGATATTCTGGTTCAGGGAGCTGAGCCACTTTTTTTCCTCGATTATCTGGCGATGGGCAAGCTCGAACCGACGGTTGTGGAGCAACTTGTCGACGGCATGAGCCGCGCCTGCCGCAAGGCTGGCTGCGCGTTAATCGGAGGTGAAACTGCGGAGATGCCGGGATTTTATCCGGCCGGTGAATATGATGTCGCGGGCTTCATCGTGGGTGTCGTTGAACGCAAGAACATGCTCAACGGAAAAGCCGTGAAGCCTGGTGACGCCTTGATTGCGTTGCCGTCGTCGGGCCTGCACACCAATGGATATTCTCTGGCGCGCAAATTGATATTCGAAGTCGCGAGACTCAGGCCGGACACTTACGTTGCGGAGGTGGGGAACAAAATTGGCGCGGAATTGCTGAAGCCGCATCTGTGCTATGCACCGGCGCTGAAAAATATCGTTGCGCGCGGAAGTGTGTCGGCGCTTGCGCATATTACCGGCGGCGGTATTCCTGGGAACCTTCCGCGCGTTCTGCCCAGTGGCGTGAAGGCACAGATCGATCTGGCTTCCTGGCCGGTACCCCCGATCTTTAAGTATCTGGCCAAGATTGGAAAAATCGACGGCGACGAGCTTCTGCATTCCTTCAATATGGGCGTGGGCATGATTCTGGTGGTGCCGCCTGCGCAAGTGAAATTTGTGGAAGGCGATTTAAAGAAGCGCCGCGAGAAGTTTTTCCGGATCGGGCGTATCGAGCGCAGCGACTCCGGCAAAGCTCGCGTAGCCTATTCGGGTGCGCTTGGCTTGTAACCGCGCAGTGCCACTCTTCCGCCAAATTATTTCCCCACTCAAGGCACCTTGCGCAGATTTTACCGGTATGGATGATTGTGCTAACGTTTTCCGTTCATGAAAAAACGCATTGGGGTGTTGCTGAGCGGACGCGGCTCGAATTTTGAGGCTCTTGCGGAGAGCGTTGCCGCGGGCCGAATTCCAGATGCGCACATCGCTATTGTTATCGCCAATCGAGAAGGCACTCAGGGAATTGAGCGCGCCAACGCGCGAGGAATCGCAACGAAGGTCAGCCCTTCGCGCGGGCTTGAGCGCGAAGCGTACGATCGCCAGATTGTTTCCGTTTTGCGGGAACACCAGGTTGATTTGGTCTGCCTGGCCGGTTATATGCGCTTGTTGTCGCCATACTTCATCAAGTGTTTTCCGCAGCGCATCTTGAACATTCATCCCTCACTCCTACCTTCTTTTCCCGGGTTGGAATCTCAGCGGCAGGCGCTTGAATACGGCGTGAAATTTGCCGGATGCACGGTGCATTTTGTGGACGAAAACCTGGATGCCGGGCCAATTGTTCTCCAGGCCGTCGTGCCGGTGCTGGATACCGATACAACGGATACGCTATCTGAAAAGATTTTGCGCGAAGAACATCGCATTTATTCCGAAGCGGTAAAACTTGTTCTAGATGGGCGTTTCAAGATCGAAGGCCGGCGCGTAATGCAATTGACTAACCAGCCTGTTCACAAGTGAGCTGCCGCAAGACTCGATGACTACCACTCCATTCAAGCCTGTCACTGAACAACTCGCTTATCTAAAAAAGGGCAGCGCGGAAATTATTCGCGAAGCTGAGCTCCAGTCCAAGCTCGAAAAATCCGCTAAAACAGGTAAGCCCTTGCGCGTGAAGCTGGGCGTCGATCCCACCGCACCTGACATTCATCTCGGCCATACTGTGGTGATCCGAAAATTGAAACATTTCCAGGAAATGGGCCACACCGCTGTTTTTCTTATCGGTGATTTCACCGCCATGGTCGGTGATCCTACCGGGCAGTCTGAAACGCGCCCCCCGCTCACTCGCGAGCAAGTGAATGCCAACGCGGAAACGTATCTTGAGCAGGTGTTCAAGATTCTGGATCGCAATAAAACGGAAATTCGCTACAACAGCGAGTGGCTCGATAAATTGTCCAGCTACGACATCGTGCGACTGTGCGCGAAATACCGAGTCGCGCGCATGCTGGAGCGCGAGGATTTTCATACACGGCTTACCAATCAGCAGCCCATTTCCATGCACGAGTTGCTTTACCCGCTGCTGGTGGCCTACGACTCGGTGGTGCTTGAATCTGACGTAGAGCTTGGTGCTACGGAGCAAAAATTCAATCTGCTCATGGGCCGCGAAATCCAGCGTGAGTACGGTCAGGAATCGCAGGTGGCTTTCACTATGCCGATTCTGGTGGGACTCGACGGCTCTCGCAAAATGTCCAAGAGTCTCGGCAATTATGTGGGGATCACCGAAACGGCGGACCAAATCTTCGGGAAGATGATGTCCATTCCGGATGAGTTGATGTGGTCTTACTACGAACTGGTGACGGATCGCACGCCTGAAGAAATTGCCAAGCTTAAGAGCGACGTCGCGATCGGAAGTACCCACCCAATGGACGTGAAGATGCTGCTGGCGCAGGAAGTGGTAAGTGGTTTTCACGGGGAGGCCGCAGCGCGCAAAGCGTCAGAAATGTTTCAGCGTGTTTTTCGCGATCGCCAGGCGCCTCAGGAGGCGCCAATCAAAAATGTAGCGGCGGGAGCGCCGCAAATGATCAAGGCTTTGTTGACCACACTGGGTCTGGCAAGTTCTGTTAGTGAAGCTGAGCGACTGGTGAAACAAGGCGCCGTGGAAATCGATGGGCAGCGAATCGACGATCCGCGAAAGGAAGTGGACCTGAGTAAAGGCAGGAATTTTCTGCTGCGCGCCGGTAAGAAAAAATTTGTGCGCTTGGTCGTGGAATGATGGATGGCCTGATGCCAGCTTGTGCGATTCGCAACTACGCGAGAATCTCGCCCACCATCTGAGCCACTTGGCGCGCTACGGAAGGCGCGGCAGTCAAGCCTGGCGACTCCATCCCAACAAGATGAATCATCTGTGGCACCCGGGCATCGCGTTCGATTACAAAGTCGGCCATGCCGTGTTGATCAGGCGGCACGAGCTTGGGACGCAAGCCGGTGTAGGCGAGCTGCAAGTCACCGTCGGTAATTTCGGGCACTAATATCCTGGCTCCTTCTGCGAAATCGGCTACCGTCAAGCGATCTCGCTCGTAATCATCTTTATCTTTCACGTATCGCGCGGTCGGCCCAATCAACACTGTGTCCCAGATTGTTTTTGTGAAATGCATTCCCAGGCTGAGTCCATCGGCATGGGGCAGGGGATATACCAGACCATTAATCAGGGCACGCCGCGGGCCACGCACCTCGCAGTACTCGCCGCGCACGGGATAAATTTTCCAAGAATCGTTGCCGATTAATGAGGCCACCTCGTCGGCATACAATCCGGCGGCGTTTATTACACAGCGCGCTTCGATCGTTTCCTGCGGCGCGATTTCATCTTGCACGGCGAGCGCACCAGGATCCTCGGGTGCCGTCTGTTTCCGTGAAGTTTTCGTCTGCGTGTCCAGGTAGTCGCCGACGCGAATCCCAATGCGTATGGCCTTCGCGGTCGGTTCCAGCGACACTGCTTGCGCGCGAGTGACAATGTTCGCACCTCGCTCCACCGCAACGCGAGCGTAGGTACGCACCAATTCCTCCGCCGAAACGATTCCCGTACTGGGAACGTCCAATGCCGTAACCCCTGCAATGTGGGGTTCGCGCTCACGAATTTCCGCCGGGCCTATCAATCGCAAGCCTTCGACGCCGTTCTTCTGGCCCCGTTTGTATAGCACTTCCAATGCAGCTTCTTCGCTTGCGTTGGCGGCTACCACCAATTTGCCGGTGCGCCGGTATGGCACACTGTGCTCTTCGCAGAAGGCAAATGTGAGTGGATTGCCTTCCAGACAATGGCGCGCCTTGAGCGAGCCGGGCGAATAATAAATTCCCGAGTGGATTACACCGCTGTTGCGCGTGCTGGTGGCCATTCCCACGCGTGGAAAACGCTCCACGACGAAAAGATCCTGCCATTGTTTGGAAAGTTCGGCGGCTATGGCGCAGCCGACTATTCCGCCGCCGATAATTAAAATATTTACTTCGTCCATGAGGGTGAGTTTCGCCAGTTAGGGATCATAAGCCCCATGCTTAGGACTGCCCGCCTGGAGGGACCTCGTCGAGAAATGGCACGGTTTCTACCAAACGCGCCTCTGTCCCGTCGTGCACCGCGTAGGTGGCATGTTTGCCTTTTTCGTACGCTGAGCGCCACAGCGAGGCGGCTCCGTGGATGCCGTCTTTGTTTATTGCGTAGAAAAAGATATGAAAGGTACCAAGTTTTTGCTTATTGTTTTTGTAATTGTGAGCCACGCGGCTCATGGCTTCGAGGCATGCGTCCGAGGGTGATTTGCCGCGGCGCATCATTTCCACGATAGTGTGCCCGCCGGAAATCTTGATGTTCTCTTCACCCTTTCCGGTCGAGCCCGCGGCACCAACTTCGTTGTCCACGAAGCATCCCGCCCCGATGATTGGTGAGTCTCCTACGCGACCGGGAATTTTCCAGGCTAGCCCTGAGGTCGTAGTGGTCGCGGAAATGTCTCCGTTGGCATCCACGGCCATGCAGGGAATGGTGCCCGTGGGCGGATGCGCAATCACGTTTTGAATATGCGGCAGCCAAGCGCGTTTTTCAGGTGTGTCGAAAATCGCGGCGATTTGCTGGTTATATCTCTCGATCGAGGATTTCTGCACGTATTCGGGGCTGTCGATTCCCGGGCGCCAGTTGAAGGAGGTGGAAGCCTTCCATGCTAGCCACGCGAGCCGGGAACGCTCGGTGAGGAGATTCAAATCTTCGAAGCCCTCGTCGAGCGCGAAACGGTGCGCTCCTTCGCCGACAATCATTACGTGATTAGTGCGCTCCATGACGGTTTTCGCCAGACGCGAGACATTTTTGATGCGACGCACGCTGGCCACGGACCCTGCGCGTCCCGTGGGGCCGTGCATACAGCTGGCGTCCAACTCCACTTCACCCTCCTCGTTGGGAAGGCCGCCGTAACCCACGGAATCATCGTTGGGATCGTCCTCTACCACGGTTACAGCAGCCACGACGGCATCCAGCGTGTCGCCGCCTTTTCTGAGAATGTCCATTCCACGATCGAGAGCGTGGAGGCCGTTCGCGCTGGAAATAATCAGGGGGCGCTTGCCTTGAGCGGCGTTACCGCCATTGGGCGAGAACGGAGTCGCCCCTGCCGCTGTATTTGTGTCACGGCCAAAAAGTTTATGGGCGCTGACTGCAGCGCTGCCCGCCAGTGAAGCGAGGAAGAATTTCCGCCTTGACCATAGGTCCATGGAAGTCTCCGTTGTTTTCACTATTCAGTTTTTCTCTTGAGTAAAATCCTGCGGGCATAGTATGTGGCAGCGGCGCAGCTACGTGAATTAAAACTTTTAAGTCTTGTGAAGCGGGAACTATTCGGAGGCGCCCAGCGGCAGAAAATATTGTGTGCCTTTGACGGGGTCCTGCAGGCGACGCAATAATTGCTGCAAATCTTCAGAGCGCTCCACGAAATCGATCTCCGAGGTGTTGATTACCAGCAGATCGGAGGCGGCATAGTGAAAGAAAAAATGTTCGTAGGCGCGCGCAACCTCTTCGATATATTCGGGGGAAATTTCGCTTTCATCGCGAGAAGCCTTTTTCTCGATCCGTGCCCGCAAAACTTCCGGTTTGGCTTGCAGGTAGATAACCAGATCCGGAGCGGGAATGCCTGCGGTAAGCACTTCGTAGTAGCGGTCGTAAAGCTTTAGTTCCTCGTCGTCCAGATTCAGGTTCGCGAAAATGCGATCCTTCTCGAGTAGAAAATCCGATAGAACCGGAGCCGGGGTACCCGCCGCCAGCGCCTCGCGAATACGTTTCTGGCGTTCCATCAGGAAATACATCTGGGTGCGAAGAGCGGAGCCGGGTTTTTCTTTATAAAAATCGGAGAGAAAGGGATTGTCGTCGCAATCGTAAAGGCGGCGGGCATGAAGTTTTTCAGCCAGAATCTTGGCCAGCGTGGTTTTACCGACGCGCAAAGGCCCTTCAACTACGATAAAGCGCGGCGAGTTCGGACTGGGGTTTATTTCGCCCTTGGAAGGTGCACGGGCGTTCAAGGTGTCCGCGTCCCATCCGATCGATGCAGTGGAATGCAAAGGGACGGCGTTCGAATCGTTGGAAGGCATATCTCTCGGATGGATTAAGAGTCGTGAAATCTGTTTTGTGCCGCAAGTTGCGAAGGCATTATACCGCAGCCATGACAACGCTGTGCGCGGATTTGTAGTGCTCGACGGTTCAACATGAAGAGCATGCGGCTAGAGAAACGAAGTAACACGGAAACAAAACAGCTTAAAAAACAACTCCTCGCAGGAGCGGGCTGCGAGGAGCCGATTACTACGCCTGTGAGGTAGATTGTTGTGGTCGTAAAAGCGGCGCGGGTTGAAATTTAGTGGACTACTCCAATATTGTGAATGCCCGCCTCGAACGACACGCTGGCCATTGCGCTTTGTGGCACCCACCACAACTTGCGCATCCAAGGACGCTCGCTCATCATCGCGCGCCTGCCGATAACATCCATCAGCAGCGGGGTGACTTGTGTCGCCAGGTAAACTGTCCAGGAGTGAGCAAACGGACGCATCAACGGATCGGCCTCGCGTCCGTAATTGCCAGATAATGCGCGGCGAGTGGACCAAGCGTCGAGGGCTGCTCCGGTATGTGCAGCGATCATGAGGCTGTACCAGGTTATCTTTTCGGTTCGGCTGATGTGGCCGTGACGGATCGCTGGCTTTATAGGCTGGAACGCGAATGGGCGCGGTTCCGCAACTGAAGAATCAGCAGACGTTGAATCGGCGTCGCTGTTATCTTTTGGCTGGGGCGTGGAAGGAGCAGACGCCGCTTCCGAGGGGAGGAGGGGAGTTGAGGTAACTGGTGCAGGCAAATCCTTGGGGGTCGCCGCAGGTGAAGTTGTTTTTGGAACTTCATCGACGATCGCTGGGGGATTTGAAACCGGAAGGACGACCTTTCCAAGCAATGGAAGAGGGCTCAACAAGAGAAGGGCTGCGAAGATCACGGTTACCACCTCGGACGCGTAGCGGAAACTTTGTTCCCGTAACAAAGTCGAGTTTGCAGCTTCGGACAGGTGGGGCGCACTGGCCCAACGGGCACATTTTTAGTAGTACCTGGCCGTGAGTTTAAAGTTCTGCGGTACTAATGGAGTACCAAGGGGGAGCGGCCAGCGTATGCGCCAGTTTAAGCGTGCCTATAAGATGCCTTGTTTCTATAATTTACGGCAGATCGTTACGCCATCGCGCAACGGGATCAAAACGCTAAACAAATCCTTCGACTGATGCACCAGGCGATTCAATTCCTGTACACCGCGAGTGTCCGCGTCCCCCGCTTTAGCTTTTCGCGCGGCCTTTCCCGACCACAAGGTGTTGTCGGTGATAAACAGCCCGCCGCGACGGAGTCTCGGCAATGCCTGCGTGGCCGCCTCGGGATACTCGCGTTTATTAATATCGTTGAAAATTAAATCAAACTCGCCCGGAGTCTTTTTTAACAACGTCAGCGCGTCGCCAGTTTCCACCCGAATTTGTTGCGTAACGCCGGCGCGTTCGAAATATGCTTTGGCGCGCTTGGCATTTTTCGGATCGCCATCAGTGTAAGTAATTTCTGACTGCGGACCGGCCGCCCGCGCCAGCCATATCGCGGAATACCCGATGGCCGACCCCAGTTCGAAGATTCGTTTTGCTCCGGAGATCTGCACCAGTAAAGCCAGCATCCGGGCGACCGCTGGCCCGATAATCGGAACTTTGTGCTGCGCGGCGTATTCCTCCATTTCGCTGAGAACCTCATCGCGCTTGGGCAGCAATTCGTAGAGATAGTTCTCTACCTCTTCGTTCATGAATCCGCTGCGCAAATTCTCTGGCAGCTTCACAAACTCTCTCCTGGTTTCAAGGCATGAATCTCCAGCCCGGCAATGTCTTTGCTCTCCGCGCGCAACTGTTCGGGCGTCCCGGTGAGAACCGGGAAAGTTCCATAATGCATCGGGATTACGTGCTTAACTCCAAGTAAGCGTATCGCATAAGCGGCCTCGCGCGGCCCCATGGTGTAATTATCCCCAATTGGCAGGCAAGCGATATCCGGCTTGTACAAATCTGCAATCAGTTTCATGTCGCCAAATACTGTGGTGTCTCCGGCATGAAATACAGTCAGTCCACCTGGCATCCTCACGATGAACGATGCCGGTTCGCCACCGTACAGCATCTTGCCGTTATCATCAATCGAATTGGAATGGAATGCATGAGTGAGCGTGACTTCAAAATCTCCAACGCGTAAGGTGCCGCCTTTGCCCATCGGCTTCACTTGGTCGCCGAATCCTTTAGTGCCGAGCCACCTGGCGGTCTCGGCGATGGCCACGATTTTGGGCTTATGGTCCTTGGCCAGGGTCAGTAAATCTCCAAAATGATCGCTATGGGCATGGGTTAAAAATATGGCATCGAGCTTTTTTATTTTCTTTAATTCTGGGGGACATTTCGGGTTGGTGGCCACCCAGGAATCCAGTAACGCCACTTCACCGCTGGGCGTGGCTAGAGAAAACGTACTGTGGCCGAAAAAAGTGATCTGGTTACCTTTCATATCCAGCATGTCTTGTCTCCGGACGTGAATTTAACCTGCTGACGCTCAACAAGATCGGAAAATGGAAGGTACCTGACATCGTTTTCTGCGCTCACCGCGCGGCTGCGCTGCTGCCTTCACCAGAGCTGAGCACCATGCGTATGGCCGCCTCGTACGTGTCGCGATTATTTTCGCCCACCAAATGTCCTATCTGGCGCCCATCCTTGGCATAAAAAACTGAAGCCGGGATTGCGCCATTCCAGCCCGGCAATACCGCCCGCGTAAAATCTGACTCCCCACCCTTCTTCTTTCGATAATTAGGAAACACAGGTTTATATCGGGCAATGAATCGCCGCATCAGGATCAAGTCGCCATCGTCATCGAGGTTGACGCCAACCACGTGCAATCCTTGCGGAGCATATTCCTTAGCCAATTCATTCAGCATTGGATACTCATCGCGGCAGGGCTCGCACCAGGTGGCCCAAAAGGTCACCAGCAATGGTTTGCCGCGATACTGCTCGACCAGCTCTTGATAGCCCTGCGCGTCAATGACTTTCGGATCCTGGCCCGTTGGCTGCTTCGACGCCCGGGGGTCGGCCGCAACAATCGCGAAAGCCATGCCGCTCAAGCAGAACAATAACGTCACGCCAACGATTCTTCTTCTAACCGTCATTTTTTCATCCATTCGTCAGTAGCCGCAGCGTAAGTTGAGAATTCGAATCACGTTAACGTACAATGAGTATGCGTCTTCGCCGAAGCGTCGTCACCGTTGCATATTCCTGTTAGTTAGACGCCCGCGCTGCTCGCCCGTGTTTTGCTTCAAAGGAGATTTTGAATGGCTTACGTAATCGCCGAACCCTGCACCGGCACCAAGGATACCGCGTGCGTGGACGTTTGCCCGGTGGATTGCATTCACCCGCGCAAGGATGAACCCGGCTTCGAAGGCGTCCCGCAACTTTATATCAACCCCGTGGAATGCATCGATTGTGGCGCGTGCGTCCCGGTTTGCCCGGTGACCGCCATTTTTGCTCTCGAGGACCTTCCGGAGAAGTGGCAGAGCTACACTCCCGTTAACGCCGATTTCTTCGCTGCCAAATAGTAAGCCAACGTTATCCGTAGATTTCAAGGCACGCTCATTGCCTGCCTTTTTTATTTCTAGCCTTTTAAATCGCGACAAGCAAATTCTGCGCGAATGGCCATTCCGCGTCGATCCACTGGCCCTCGCAACGGAAGCCGGTATCCGCCGCCATTTCCAAAACCTCTTCCGCTTTGTATTTGTGCGAACTCTCCGTCCAGATGGTTTCGCCTTGATTCAGGATCACCCGCAAACTCGCTGCCGGTATCTCCACGGCTTGTTTGCGCAAGGAACAGAGATGCATCTCAATGCGCCGTTCGACGGTGTTCCACCGCGCTTCATGACGGAAGGAACCAAGATCAAAATTGGCGCCTAGTTCTCGGTTGATGCGCCCCAGAATATTTAGGTTGAATGCCGCGGTCACTCCGGCTGGATCGTCATACGCCAGAATCTGCACTTTGATATCTTTTTCCAGATCGGTGCCCAGCAGCAACGCGTCGCCGGGAAGTAAAATTGCCCGCATTTCGCGCAAAAAGTTGCGCCCTGCATCTCGGTCAAAATTCCCAATGGTGCTCCCCAAAAAGAGCACCAACAGGTGATCCGTTTCCTTGCGACGGTCCGCCACGGCGCGAAGCCCTTCGAGGTATGGCCGTTCGTATCCCACGACGCTCACCAGATCGATCTGTCCCATCTCCTTTTCACACGCAGCCAAAGCCGACGGTGAAATCTCAATTGGGTAGTAATAGGTTTTCTGGCGCTGCGACAGCGCCTCCAGAATCCATCGGGTTTTCTTTCCCGTACCGCTGCCCAACTCCGCCACTTGTAGCGGCGAAGGCAATCGATTTACGATCTCGCGCGCATGATTTTGCAGCAGTCGCGCATCCGCGCGTGTCAACCCGTATTCGGGCAGCACGCAAATGGTCTCAAACAGCGCCGAGCCCACTTCGTCATACAAATACTTCGACGGTAGCTCTCGCTGTCCGCTCTTGGTTAACCCCGCGCGAACTTCAGCGGCGAATTCCGATACGTGTCGAGTTGATAGAGTTTGAGTCGACATAAAGGGCGCGTTCCTTCTGGCTTACTCTTCCACGCAACGGAATGTCGCATATACATACGGATAATGCCGCTGAAACCAGTTCCGAAATGACGGCCGCAACATGCACGCAGCCGTTCGCGGTGAGCCGCCCTTCATCACGTAATGCTTGCCGTCAAAAAAATTCGCTGAATAACCAGGGTAGAAAGACATGGCCTTGAAGCCTGGGAACGGGGCGAATTCCGTGCGCGTCCATTCCCACCCGTTTCCGACAAGGTCCTGCACCTCAAAAGCGCTCGCGCCAGTTGGATGCGTGCCCACGGGCGACGGCTCCCAGGCGCGAAAATCAAAATTGCCGTGGCGCGCGGTCGGCGCTTCATCGCCCCAGGGATAAAATCTTTTTGTTCCCGGTGTTTTGGGACTTCCGTAAGCTGCGCGATGAAACTGCGCCTCGGTCGGCAATTTTCTTCCCAACCAATTGGCGTAAGCAGTAGCTTCCGCATGACTCAAGTAAACTGGCCAGTCTCGTGGCAAGCGCACTTCGCCAAACATTCCACGGTACAGCCACAAATTTCCGTCGCACCTCCAGAACGCGGGATGTTCCACGCTGTTGGCGGTTTTCCAGTTCCAGGATTCGTCGTCCCACAAAGACCGGTTCTTGTAACCGCCGGCCTGGATGAATCGCAGGTAATCGCCGTTAGTTACGTTGCACTTCTCGATGGCGAACGCCGGAACGTCAACGTCGTGAACTTCCAGTTCGTTGTCCCAACCGAATTCGTCGCCGTTTTCCTTCAGCAGGCCCAAGGTCGCTTGGCCTGCAGGAATTTCAGTCAGGTCCGGCTTAACGCGCGTCTTTGCCGGCTTTCTGGTAATTTGGTCGCCAATTTTTTTCTCGCTCGGTAAACGGTGCAGCATATAAGCCAGCGTTTCGGCGTGCATCAAGC
>Ga0210384_10003126_pt1 | contig 19497 bp, 13 predicted proteins | sample IncBWH2MmetaG_FD_160574 | JGI IMG/M metagenome (GOLD analysis project Ga0210384, IMG submission 160574) | Forest soil microbial communities from Barre Woods Harvard Forest LTER site, Petersham, Massachusetts, United States - Inc-BW-H-2-M | ecosystem: Environmental > Terrestrial > Soil >...
TAAAGATCTGGCGGAGAGGGGGGGATTCGAACCCCCGGTACAAGTTTTAGCTCGTACAACGGTTTAGCAAACCGCCGCCTTCAGCCTCTCGGCCACCTCTCCGCTGTTTGCTTTCGATATCTTACCACATGCCCTAACTCACGGGATGCACTCTTGGTGCGCTCGAATTCATGGCTTCGAAACCGGACCGTCCGCCTGGGATGTTGTCATTTCCAATCGCCCGAATTCGAAACTGGATTTGACTGGGAAATGCTTGCTTCTCAAATTCCGAAGTTTTGGCGCTTACCGGCTCCATTTGTGACTGATTTCGTTTCTCTTCTTTTTGTTCCTTTTTGTTTCTCTTACATGTAAACTCAGCGCGAAAGCTCAGTTTGTCTTCCTCGCCCGCCGGCAAATGAGAGGTGAAGAGTTGCCGCCGGGCGCAGTGAAGGGGGAGAAAATGGCGTTATATCGACAGCGGAGCAACTCGGACGGCATGAATCATTTCCGCATATACGCGGGACTTTTGTTCTTTCTCATCGCCTCGGGCAGCTTAGGCAACGCGCTCGGTCAAGATATCCAGTATGCCCAGGATCCGAACGCGAGCAAGCGCATGACCTTGTTGCTGAAGGATTTCGAGCCGCACTCGATGCTGCATGCGGCGGTGCATGAGGTTCCGCGCGCAAAGTTTTCCGTAATTGATGTCCATAACCACGTAAATGACCCCGGCGGAATTCACGGCGAGGAAATTCCTCCAGCGACCGTTGTAAAGACCATGGACCAGGCAAACATTTCCAAAATTGTGATCCTCACTGGCATGTGGGGAGACAAACTCCAGGGCCTCATCGACAAAATGGTGAAGCCTTATCCCGATCGTTTCCTGGTGTTCACGCAAATTGACTGGAGCAAGATTGATGACCCGGATTTCAGCGCAAAGATGGTCCGCCAATTGGATGACGCAGTGCGGCGGGGCGCGCGCGGGCTGAAGGTTTTGAAGGATCTCGGATTGGGAGTGAAGGATAAATCGGGAAAGCTGGTGGCCATCGATGATCCGAGGATTGATCCGGTCTGGGAAGAGTGCGGGCGCCTGGGAATTCCGGTTGCGATTCATACCAGCGACCCGGAGGCGTTTTTTACCCCGGTGGACAAATACAACGAGCGCTACGAAGAGCTGCATCAAAATCCTACCTGGAGTTTCTACGGCGCGCAGTTCCCCAGCAAATCCACCTTGCTGGAGCAGCGGAATCACGTCATCGGGAAACATCCGCAAACCACTTTCATCGCGCTGCACGTCGCCAACTGGCCGGAGAATCTCGACGCGGTTTCCTCCTGGCTCGACAAATACCCGAACATGTCGGTCGAATTCGGCGCACGGGAAGCCGAACTCGGGCGGCAGCCGCGGCGGGCCCGCAAGTTTTTTCTGGATTATCAGGATCGTATTCTCTTTGGAACGGATGCGGAGCCTTCGACCGGGATGTACGCCAATTATTTTCGCTGGCTGGAGACGCCGGACGAGTATTTTGAATATTGGGACTATCCAGGACAAGGGCGCTGGGAAATCTACGGCATGGAGCTTCCCGACGATGTTCTCGAGAAGGTCTATCATCTGAATGCCGAGAAAATATTTGCGCGTTTCCGCGGCCTGAGTGAGTCAGGAGGAGTCAGACCGTGAGGGAGTATCGCTTAACTTTACCTTTTCCAGTTGGATTTTTGCGCCGAGATCTTCCGGCTGCGCACATTATTTTTTTCTGCGTCTCGATTTTCTATTTGTCGGGCTGTCAGAAGAAAGAGGCCTCACCGCCCGCGGCGCAGCTGTCGCCTGCCCAGATTTCTGTCATTCGAATAAAGACAGCCGATGACAGCATTTCCGTGCAAACGCCCACCGCGGAGTTTGTGCTCTCGCCCTCTGGCTATCTCAAGGCGAGCCTGACTCAGGGAAGCACGAAGCGGACGCTTGACGAGCCAGGAAAAGAGTCCGGCCAAACCATTCGAATTTCGCAGAGGGAAGTGAAGGATTTAGCATTTGACCTCAGCCACGCACCAGTGACCGACGCGCAGGGGAAGCTCGGAAAGCTGGGAAAGAAAGTGGAAGTGCATGGCTCGAGCGCTTCCACGGGACTTGAGGAAAGCCTGATCCTTGAAGTCTATGATGATTTTCCTGGCATGGCCCTGCTCTCGGCGTCGTTTCGAAACACGCGACAAAACGATGTTTCTTTAGGCAGCGTCGCCCTTCAACAGCACCGCTTGAATGCTTCCCTTGCGGATCCCGCAGCGGCCCCTCACCAGATGTGGTCCTTTGATGGCGCGAGCCTAAAGTGGGGCAAGGACGAGACATTCCCGGTGCCTGCCAAATTTTCGCAGGAAAATCCCTTCGGCGCGCCGGTGGAAACGAAAGACGATCTTGGCAGGGTAGGCGGGGGCGTCCCGGTGGTAGCGTTCTGGACGAAGAGCGTCGGTGAGGCCATCGGACACATCGAAACGCTGCCCCTGGTTCTTTCGATTCCCGTGGCCACGCAGCCAGACGGGCGAGTCAGCGCTGCCGTCCGCTTGCCTGCAAACGTGACGCTCAAGCCGGGAGAGACCTACTCCACGCCGCGCACGTTTGTTGCGGTATATTCCGGCGATTTCTATGAGCCGCTGAGCGTATGGTCGAACGCCCTTGAGCGCGAAGGGCTGACGAAGCCCGCGAATAACGATGAGAACTACGCCGTTAGCTGGTGCGGCTGGGGCTATGATCACGACTTTACGCCCGCTCAGATGGTCGAAACGATCCCAAAGCTGAAAGAACTCGGTGTTCATTGGGCTACGCTTGATGACCGATGGTTCGACAATTACGGGGACTGGCAACCTCGCTCGGACACTTTCCCGGGCGATGCCATTCAGAAGATGGTAGCCACTTTCCACGCGCAAGGTATGAAGGTGCAGCTGTGGTGGCTGCCACTGGCAGTGGAAGACGGCCACTACCGCTATGAGGAGCACGCCTACGGCATTTCTCAGGTAATGAAGCAACATCCGGACTGGCTGATCCTCGACAAGAGCGGAAAACCAGCGCGTATGGCGCGTAACCTCGCCACTTTATGCCCCGCGCTGCCGGAGGTTCAGGACTATTACAAGAAACTTACGGAGCGTTTTATTCGCGACTGGGACTTCGATGGCCACAAGTTGGACAACATCTACTCGACACCGCCCTGCTATAACCCCAAACACCATCACAAATCGCCTTACGACTCCGTCTATGCGATGGGCGAAGTCTATAAAATAATTTTCGAAACGACGCGCGCGCTCAAACCCGACAGCATCACTCAGAGTTGTCCTTGCGGCACGCCTCCGAGCCTCGCCTGGATGCGCTATATGGACCAAGCGGTTACGGCAGACCCGGTCGGATCGGTCCAGGTTCGCCGCCGCATTAAGATGTACAAAGCCATACTTGGACCTCGCGCGGCCATCTACGGCGACCATGTGGAATTGACTCGCATGACGGGCGCCAACACCAACAACGAACAGGACATCGGCTGGGATTTTGCCTCCACGATGGGTCCGGGCGGCGTGCTGGGAACAAAATTCACCTGGCCCGACTACGGCCCGAAATTCAAGACCGTCTATCTCAACCCTGATAAAGAGGCCCACTGGAAAAAATGGATCGGCCTCTACAACCAGAAAATGCTTTCCAAGGGGAATTTTCTAGACTTGTACGTTTATGGATACGATTTCCCCGAAGCCTACGCCATCGAGAAAAACAGCCATCTCTACTACGCCTTCTACGCTCCCACGAAACGGACGGCTTCCGCAGGGGAGACCACTCCCCCTGGCGCCTTTGCCGGGGAGGTGGAGCTGCGCGGCCTGGCGCCACGGGCTTACAAAGTTCTGGATTATGTGAACGGCAGAGACTACGGAACCGTCACCGGCCCAGCCGCGAAGGTGACCGTGCAGTTCTCGGACTATCTACTGCTCGAAGCCATTCCCGAGCCGGCCACGCCCATAGCCCGGAAGAATTAGGCCGAAAGAGTTTGCGGGCTTATTTAAGATTCGTTCGCGCCGCAGAAGCTGCTGGCGACGCGGCGCTCCAGTGCTCGCGGAGAAACTGCTCGCGGTGTTTCATGTCCCGAAAGGCTTCCGTTCCTCCCGCGCGCGTGGTCGAAAGCGCCCCAGTGATATTGGCGAATTTCAAGCAGTCTTCAATTTTAACGCCGCGAATGAACTGGTGAATGAATCCCGCGTCAAAACTGTCCCCCGCCCCTACAGGGTCAACCACGCCCGTCACCAGCGGGGACGCTGTATATTTTTCTGCTCCGCGGTAGCAAAGGACCGGCTGAGGTCCCCTCTTGACCACCACCAACGGCACCTTTTGGGAAAGAATCTCCGCTGCGCTGTTTACATCTTCCACCTGCGTAATTTTGCAGGCTTCTCGTTCATTGGGCAGGAAAACATCGACGTATTTTAGAAGGTGTTGTACGTCCGCCGACCAGCGGTCTTCCGGATCGTCATTCGTGTCCAGCGAAGTAGTCATTCCGGCCCCCTTCGCTTCTTGGAACAGCTCCACGAGGCCGGGGCGCAATGCGCGCTGCAAGTAATACGAAGAAACATGCAGATGCCGGGCGCTGAAAACGTAATTCAGGTCCAGGTCCTTGAGCGTCATGTCGTACATCGTGCCGGGATAGGTAAGGATGTACCGCTGTTTTTGTTGCGGCAGAATCACCGACAAGCCGGTGGTTTTTCCTGAAAAGCGGCGCACGCGCGACAGGTCCACGCCGCTCTCTCCCAGCCTCTGGACACAAACCTCGCCCAGAGGATCGTCTCCAATGCACGAGCTGAAACCGACCTTGTTCCCGAGAAGCGCGAGATTGTGAGCAAAAATGGCCGAGGAACTTCCCAGCGTAATGCTCAGGTCTTTGGCGAGATGTTCGTGGTCCAGCACAAACTCTGGAGGCGCTCCGTAGAAGATGAGGTCGAGATTCAGTTCGCCCACGACGCTGACTTCAAAGTCGGCCACTCGGCAGTCTCCTCGGCGCCGTCAGTCCAGAATCACGACGCGCGTGAGGTTTCGCGGGCTGTCGGGATTGAGGTTTTTCTTGATCCCGGTGAAAAAGCCCAGCATCTGCGCGGGAACCACTGCCGGCGCGAGCGTGGCAAGCTCAGGCCCGCCGAAACCCAACTCGAACACTAAGTCGCTGGAGCGCCTGACGAGGTCATTTGCGCGGTTGCAAACCGCGATCGTCACGCCGCCAAGTTCCTTCATTTCCGAAAGGACTTCGCTCTCGGAACCCGATCCCCTCTCGCTCAAAAAGAACATCAGGCAAGTGTCTGGACTCACGATGGCTTTCGGCCCATGACGAAATTCCAGCGAATGAAACACCTGGCTATAGGAGCAGGACATCTCCATCACCTTAAGCGCTGCTTCGCGCGCAATGCTGTGGAACGGCCCTTGCCCGAGGAATACATAATCCGCGAACGAGTGCTTCTCTACGAAAGTTTCCATCCGTTCGGCCATGGTGTTCCGCGCGGTAGCAAAATGCGTTGCCATGCGCACCAGGGCGGCGCTGAATTCCTTGTCGCCGGCTCTTAGGGCCGCAAGTTGCTGCAGCGCCAAAAGCATTGAAGTGAAAGATCGCGTCATCACCATGCTTTTTTCGTCCGCGCCCGAGACACACAGGGTCAGATCGCACATTCCCACAAGAGGAGAACTGGCCGCGCAGGTGACGCCCAGCGTGGGAATATGAAATTCCCGTGCGAGAACATTTGCGGCACGCAGCGCTTCGGAAGTTTGGCCGGAGCGTGAAATAATTACCGATTGGAGATTCTCCGCTCCGGCGAATGTCAATTCCGGATAGAGCAATGGCTCCGATGCGGGGAGCGCCCGCGCTCTGTCCCCTGTCAGCAGCGTCCAGGACGCTGCCGCCGCTTCGGCCAGATAGAAACTCGTGCCGCATCCCAGGAAAAGCCATTCGGTGCGCTTTCGCGAATTTTCAAGAATCTTTTCGAGTGCGCCATTGCCTCGAAAATCCGCCAGCGATTCCTGCCAAACTTCCCCTTGCGACGCTATTTCCTGCAGGGTCGCGCTTTGCCTCGCGCTGGTCTTCGTGATCTCCATTCTCTCCCTCGGTGAAAGAGCCGCTCCGTTGAGTCTGATGGATTCGAGTGCTCCAAATCTCCAGCGTCAAACCAGCGTTACTTTCACTTCCGCTTCCCGCAAAGCCTTCAGATCGTGTTTCGGTACTTTCTTGTCCGTGATTGTTTCATGGACGGAAGATGTGGGCATGATCAACGAGAGGCTCCTTCGCCCAAATTTGCTGGAATCGCAGACCACTATCGTACGCCGCGCCGCATCCGCCATCGCGCGGTTCACACGCGCCTCAAGCAAATTGGGCGTGGTCAAGCCATAACGAAGATCAAACCCGTCCACCGCGAGAAACAGCAAATCCGCGCTCAACCGCCGCAACGTTTCCTCCGCGAGCGGGCCTACCAGTGAAAAGGAGTTCTTGCGGAGCGTGCCTCCGGTGAGAATTACCTCCACCGAGGTGCCCGCGAGTTCCGCAGCGATATTGATCGCGTTCGTGATGACGGTCAGGCTGCGGAAATGCCGGCAAGCCCGGGCGATCGCCGTAGTGGTCGTCCCGGAGTCCAGAATGATCACCTGGCCCTGCCGGATCATACGGGCCGCGGCGGCGGCGATCCCCAATTTCTCGTGACGGTGCAAGCGCTCTTTTTCTTCGAGGCTGCGATCGTTCAGCGCGCCCGTGCGTAAAGGCAGCGCCCCGCCGTGCGTCCGCTCCAGGCGCCCCTGATGGTGCAAGTACTCAAGGTCCTTGCGAATGGTAATCAGCGACGTGTGGAACTTCTTGGAAAGATCGCGCACCAATACCCGCCCGTCCGTCAGCAGCAGGTCCAGGATTTCGCGCCGGCGCTCTTCGTTCAACATGGAGCCACCGCTTGCAACCAGGTTTCCTTTCCTTTCGATTCCGTTTCTTTCTCTTCTTAGAAACTCTTGCATGTTTCCACACTGTCCGCAAGCGGCTGCCCGTGGTTTAAGAAAGAATCTCAATCCGGACTTCCTTTTGCAGGCGCCGGATATCCGACACTTGTACATTCCCCGGCGATTCCGCCAGGCAGTTCGCAGCGCCGCATGCTGCCGCGAGCCGTAGGATCTCTTCCGCGGACATTCCCGCACCCGCCCCAAACGCGAATGCGGCAACCGTAGCGTCCCCGGAGCCGACGGCAGACCGTACCGCCACCTTGACCGGATGCGCGCAATAAACGGTTTCGGACTCAGTAGGGCGCCACAACAATCCGGAGTCGCCCAGGCTGATGGCCGCGCTCTTTGCGCCCTCCGCAATCAGTTGCCGGACTGCGCCAGCGCCCGCCGCTGCGTTGCCAAGAGTCGCTCCGGTCAGCCATTCCGCTTCTTCTCGATTCGGCTTCACAAAATAAGGCTGCGCCGCCAAGCCCAGGCGCAACGCTTCACCGCTACTATCGAGAAACATCTTGCAACCATGCGAATTCCCCAGGCGGATCAATCTTGCGTACAAATCCATCGGCGCGTTCTGCGGCAAACTTCCCGAGAGAACTGCAATCTTCGGTTCTTCCGGTGCGGCGAGCGCCGATCCGCAAGCGTCCAACAGATTCTTTATTTCCAATTCCGAACAGGCAGGTCCTGGCTCGAGAATCTCCGTCACGACCCCGTCATCCTCGATAATCTCCAGATTCTCCCTCGTTGCCTCCTTGATGGGAATGCCAAGAACGCGGATATTCCGTTTGCGCAGGCCCGACATCAATTCCTGGCCGTTGGCGCCCCCGGTGAACCCAATCCACAGCGGATCGGCTCCTAACTCGCGCAAGACCATTGCCACGTGTGCCGCTTTCCCTCCGGGCGTCGGCAGCGCCTCAATTGCCCTGTGGACGTGGCCAGGCGTCAGCCTTGTCAATCTCAGGCGTTTGTCGATCGCCGGGTTTGCGCTCACGCAAAGAAACATCGATCTGCGCCTGCCTATAATCCTTACTTACGCTCGACATGGGCTGAAATCTCGTGGTTGTAGTCGAACCAGGGCCGCGCCGCTGCGAGTCTCTCTTTCACATTCTGAAGGTTTCGCGTCCCTTGGTGATTCAGCCACTTTTCCAGCGCCGGCAATCCGTGCTTTGCGAAAATCACTACGCCGTCTTTCCAGATGGCGCGCCCGCAAAGTACGCCCGAAAAACTTGCGCCTGCCTCGGCCGCGAGTTCCAGGCCAAAGTTAAACGCTTCGTTGCTCACCCCTTCTGAGAGATAAATAAACGGGAGCTGCGCAGCCGTGGCGGATTTCCGAAAATGTGCCTTTGCCTCCTCTCGGGAATAAAGAATTTCTCTCGAAGCGGATGGGGAACCTTCCACGTACGCCAAGTTCATAGGCATTCCGACTTTCAACACGTCCACACGGTAACGCGCTTTCGAAAACTCTTCCACGCCGCCGATTGTTGCCTCCGGCTTGATTCGCGCAAATTCGGCGCCTTTTTCGTCCAGACCCTCCTGGTAACTCACAAGCTCGAGAAAGAATGGAACATCGACGGCGGCGCACTCCGTTCCCACGCGCTCCACCCACTCATGTTTTTTGTCGTTGATCTCTCCTCCACTCGATGGCGAATAATAGACGAGAACCTTGATGCCATCCGCGCCAGCATCAACCAGCCGCTTCACGGACCACGAATCGAGAAGTTGGGGCAAGCGCCCCGGAACGTTCCTGTCGTAACCTGTTTTTTCGTAAGCAAGAAGCAGTCCCGAGCTTTCCGCGCGGAGCTTCGCTGCCGGCAGGCCGTATTCCGGGTCGAGCAGAATGGCGCTCGCGTGCGGCGTGAGGATGCGGCTTACGGCTCCTTTGAACTGGGCCAGCATTTCTGCAGGCACGCTGCCCGCATCGCGCTCCATGGCCTTGGATAGCAAGCTGCGCAGCGCGCTGCGTTGATCAACGGCGAGGGCAGCGATCACGCCGCGCGCACTCGACACGGCCTGCAGCCCTTTCCATTTCCCTGGCGAGATCTTCACGAAATTCTCCGAGGAATCGGCGAGTGGGCAATGATTCGGCAAAATGCACCACGCGGATTCTTATTGTGCATTTTCCAGCCAGACTACCGCGCCCCGCTCGATCGGCGGGATAAAAAAGACGAGGCGGCCTGCCATTTGGCGACCGTTCAGAATTTGTGGCTCGCCGAGGAAAGGAAGGAAGTGCAGCGTATAGTTTTTGCTTGCAGGCACGGAGATGCGCACGTTGGTTTGGGGCGAAGGAACAGCAACTTTATGGGGGACCAGACCGGCGAAATTGGCGAGAAAGATATGCGGCTTGCCCTCTACGGCGCCAAAATTAGTGGCGATTAGTGGCGAAGCGTCCACCTGGAGTTCCGCCGAGACACGGAGAGCAGCCAGGAATTCCATTGGATTTTCCGCCACCCCATTCGCAAAATCTTTTTCAAGAGCGGCGAGATACGCTCTGCCAGGGCAATCAGGGAACCGCACGATTTCCGGAGAAGGCGCGAAACCAGTGGCATCTTCTCCTGTAACGACCAGCCGGCCTCCCTTCGATGCAAAGTTTCGCAACGTCGTTTTCTCAATTTCCGCGAGAGTGCTGGCGTTCGGGAGTACGAGAACTTCCCCCTGAAAATTGGGAAGCGTTCGCGGGGTTACAACTTGGAATTCGAGATGTTTCTGCAGAAGCAGTAGAAGGGTGCCGCAGAAGGAAGGAAGAAACCCGTTTGCGTCGTAGTTCCGGCTAGCCGGCGAAAAATAAATGCCTACCGGATGCATTGGAGTGCGCGGCCCGTAAAACGTTTTCTCGTGCTGCTCGATCCATCGAAAGACGGCCGTGCGTGTGGCGAGGTTGTTCGAGCCTGCCATGGAGTGTCCGGGCGCGTCCCAGACGTTCACTCCTGTTATCACCTGAGACATGAAGAGATTTTTCATGGCTTCGCGGGGGTCTACGCCTTTGTCGCCGTCCCAGGAATAGTTCAGAATCCAGGTCGCTTTGCCCTGGGCAAAGGCCCGGAATGACAGCATGCCCGCCTGGTAGAGAAACCAATCGAGCTGCGAGCGCGAGGAAGCCATGTGCTCGCCGGAACCAAATTCGTATTCGTGAGCGATGGCGTCCACGACATCGTACAACTGGTAGACATCGGCGCCGACGCGTACGGCTTCTTCCTCGATGCCCGGATAGATTTCCGGGATCACCATGATGACCGGATTGACGGCGCGTGCGTTGTCTCGAATATCGCGCATGAAGTCCGTAAAGGTCTCGATACGGAAATCAATCCATTTGCGAAAATTTGCGTCGGACAAATCGCCAAGCTTGAGATCGTGGCGGGCGTCGAGCCCGGTTTTGCGCTGGAATGCGGCAACCGTATAGTCGTCAAAACTCGCCCAGGTTTGTTCCCAACCCTCGAAATGGGTCATCCAGTAGGGAATGTCGACGTAGATGCCGTCGATACCGGTCGCTGCAATTTGACGGACGCGCTCCATATACGTCTTTCGCCACTCGGTTGCATAAGGACTGACCCAGACGTCCTCGTCACCTTCACGGATCCAGAATGCGGTACCTCCGCCAAAAATAGCCGTCTCGCCCGTGATCTTGCGCTGTAGCCAATCCGGGTGGTCCTTAGCGAGTGTGTGCGGAGTCTTGTCTGCGTTAGCCGTGATGCACTCCGTGCCGGCGATGTACACGAATGCCTTATTCTTGGCTTCGTGGGCGCGGACAGCGACTGCGTGAATTGCTTTCAGCTTTTCTGTGGGATCGATAAAGCTTTCGTAGCGGCCCGGAATATCGTTGTCCACTTCGATGCCGAAGACGTCGCTGGCCTGGGCATCGCGGACAATGACTTCTGCGTTGTCTGACCGCAAACCGTATGCGCCAATACGGACAAAGTGAGTCCAATTCTGGGCGGGCTCACCGCATCGCGCCGCGCCGACGAGCAGCAAAGCACACCCGAGAGACGCAATCCGTATGTATCGCATCTGGAAAAGACCCTAGAACTCGAAACGCACGCCAACTTGGGTGCGGCGCGGCGAGCCCAGAGTGCTCGTAACCTGGCCGAACGCTGAGTCGCCGAATGTAGTGTTCGGAACGTTAAACCTCGGCGTATTCGTGAAATTGAAGAACTCGCCGCGAACCTGAAGTTTCATCCCCTCGTGAACCGCAAATTCCTTGCTCAACGAAACATCCTCATTGTGAATGCCATCGCTGCGAAGATGCGAGAAGTAGCGTGGTGCGTTTCCGGCCACCTGATCACCAGGATCGGCAAAGCAGGCCGCGTTGAATACCGAAGGATTTCCGACGCCGCTCTGCCCGTTGGAGGCCGCCTGGTGATAGCTGATTCCAGAAGAAAGCTGGGAGCAAACCACGTCGGGACGCTGACTTCCATCGGCGAGGCGCGGTGTTAGCATGCCGATGGTGATCGGGGTGCCCGTCTGGAACGTCACGATGCCGGAAGCGGCCCACCCGCCTACCACACCATCGAGAATGCGATTCATGCCGCGCCCGATCCAGCGGCCGCGCCCCACGGGCACATCGACGATAGTTGCTACGACCATACGGTGGGTGGCGTCGTTCGCGCTGATGGAGTGTTCGGCTTTGAGATTGTCTAGGACTTGGGGATTGCCGGAACTTAGACTTGTTGTGATAAAGGAATTCGCGCCAGCCGACGAGTTGTCGGTTGCTTTGGAAAGCGTGTAGTTGCCTTCGAAACTGATGTAATGGTTCGCGCGTTTCTGGAAGCGTATCTGGAGGGAATTGTAGAATGAGCTGGCGGTCAACAATGTAAGACCGCTGAAGGCCCCATCGAATTGAGGGAACGGGCGCAAGAGATTAATGAGCGGAATGGTCGGGTCATTGTAGATGGATGTAGGCTCGTTAAATTTCTGGCTGGGTCCTGGCACAAATAAGGATTGGAATGGGTTGGTAACCTCCGCTGCGAGACAATCGCTGGGCCCGAGACCTGCACACTGTGGCGGCACGTTGCCGTTAACGATTTGCTGGCGAATGGAAGATGGTAGAAAGTTGCGATTGGCCGTGTTGGAAAAAGAGCTGTAGGGAAGGTGTGTGCTCCGGCTGGCAGAATAGTCCACACCAATCACGATTTGTCCGGGGAATAAATGTTGAATTCCGAGATTCCATTGGTAGATTTCCGCATTACGAGCCTCTCCAGTGTCCAAACTATTGTTGTTCGGAAGACCCCAGAGTGCCAAAGCCCCGTACTTTTGACCTTGCGGGGGAGAAAATCCCTGTGAAGGCGGGTTAGGATTGGCAAGCGTGGGGCACTGCGAAGGAAAAGGATTGGAGAGCGTGGCACATCGCGTCACAAAATTGTCCTTAGTAAAGCGGATCGGAGTCGTATTGCCGAAGGCTGTGCCTGTAAATTGAAAATTCGTCTCTACGTTCAATCCGTAATAGACACCTGCTCCGCCCCGAACGACGGTTTTGGAGTCCAGGGTATAAGCGAAGCCCAAACGAGGCGCCCAATTGTTCCTGTCCACGGGCGCGTTGCGCATGCCGGAGGTCGGAAAGACCGTTGTGCCCGAGAGCGTGCCCGCGCGATTGACGAGACCCTGTTCTACAATCGGGACGGAAACTCCGCTGTTGCCCGTAAAATCACTAAACTGAATCAGATTGTGGCGCTCGTTGTAGGGCGTGCTCCACTCGTAGCGCAGCCCAAGATTAATTGTCAGCCGTGAACTGATTTTCCAGTCGTCCTGGAAATAGAACGCCGTCTCTTTTGACTTGTTGGCCACGGGCTTAAAAACGGTCAGGCTCGAATCTGTGTCGCCGTATCCGAGTAGAAGACTGGCGAAGGAGTTTCCTTGGGTTGGATCACCGTTGTTAACAATCTGTTCGGTCACGCCGGGCGTAAAGTGGAAAAAGCCTGTGGGCCCGTTGGGTTGATAGAAATTATTGAAGAAAAGCCGCTGCTCCCCGCCGAATTTCCAGATCTGCCGTCCCTTCACCCAGGACATGGACGAGCTGTAGGAATAGAGCGTGTGCGCAAATGTGGTATCCGTGCAGCATTGGTTGAATAGTGAGGTCGCATTGTTATCCATCTGAATGGTCGGCATCCGAGTCAGGCCATTCGCCTGAGAAAGGACGGCAGGAAGACCGACGCTGGCCAGGCTGGGGTAATTTTCGGTGACCGGAGAAGCCGCCCTATCCAGTGCAAAGCGGTTTGTCCACACCGTTGTTGCCAAGGGACTCCAATTGTCCTCGAGGAGGACGTTGTGCACATCGGTGGGTTCGCTGAGTCCGTCGTTGAAGTCACCATCTCCAAACACCGTGGGAACGTCAAATGAATTGTGAAGATTGCTGTAGCGTCCCGAAATGCGGTGTTTCTCCGAAAAATGGTGGTCCAGCTTGACGTCCCACTGTCGGGTTGGGGATTTGGACAGAACGACTTTGTGAAAATTTTGCACCCCTGCACCTGCGTTGGCGACTGTGGGCATCGGATAAAGATTAATGATTTTCTGGCCGATAGGATCGATAAGATTTGCATCGATTACGTTAGGAATAGTAAAGTCCTGCCGAGTTATTGTCTTTTTCCCCGTTATGGGGTCGACGGTAACTATAACGTTGAAGGGGTTGAAAATCTGCTGTTGAACGGGATTGCCGTTCTGGTCTAGCACTTGCGTATTGCGGAAGTCTCCAGCGCGTTCCTGAGCTGTAGGTACGAAGGCGTCAATGTGGACAGGATCACTCTGTCGGGTCTTCTCGAAATCCACGAAGAAAAATGTCTTTCCCTTTTTAATTGGCCCACCTAGAGAGAAACCATACTGGTCGCGCACGTGGTCAGGCCTTGGAATACCTTGCGCATTGCTAAAAAATTCGTTGGCGTCGAGCGCGGAACGCTGTCCGAACCACCAGCCGCTGCCGTGAAATTTGTTTCCCCCCTCTTTCAGGACGATGTTCACCACGGTGCCGCCGTTGTTCCCGAATTCGGATGAGAAGCTGTTGTTCTCGACCTTGAATTCCTGGACGATTTCCACCGACGGCTGCCAATAGACATTGGTCGTCGCGCCCTCGCCCTGTTCGGGCGCGCTGGTGAGCGCGCCATCGACGCGTATTTCTGCGGTCGCGTTGCGCTGTCCGTTGGAAACGAAATTCGTGCCGGACGGATAAGTATCCGTTGTACCGGAGCCAGCCGTTTCGGTCACGCCGCCCGCAAGAAACACCAAGCTAAAGAAACTCCGGTTCACCAACGGAATATCGCGCACGTATTCATTGGTGACATCGGTGCCGAGCGAGGCGCTGCCGGTATCGAGCAATGGCACTTGTTCGGTCACGTTAACGGTTTCTGAGATGCCCCGCGGCGCGAGAGATAGATCGAGCGTGGTCTCCTGGCTGACAGCCAGGGTGATGCCGCGACGCTCCGCGGGATTAAATCCCGGCGCTTCAATGTGAAGCGTGTACTTCGCCGGGCGCAAGCCGGTCAGTACGTAGATGCCTTTATCGTTCGTGGTGGTAGAAAGCGAGACGTTCGTTGCCTCGTCCGTGAGAATGACTTTGGCCGAGGGGACTACGCCCCCGGAGGAATCCGTGACCACGCCCGTGAGTTGCGCCGTGTAGGTTGACTGCGCGCCGAGCGCGGGAACAGACACCACGCAAAGAATCAAAATGACTGCTCCGAGAGCAAATGACTGCCGAAGAATAAGCTTCATACCACACACCCCCTGAGGAAATCGCCCGGGCGCCTGGCATTTCGCCGCCCTTACGATAGGTTACGACTTCTTTCGCTTTCGTTCTTTTTATATTCATTTTGCTTCCCTGTCAAGGCGCTGCCTTCGCCCGGCTACTTTCGCTCCGGCGAAGAAGAAGAATAGAAAGCCTCTGGCATAAACGCCATACATCAACAGGGGATCCTGCTAGTTTTACCCACTTGCCTGCCGAGCCCCGCGCCTAACCCGGCGCCGCACGGGTATTCTTCCCTTTACCCGAATTTGAACTTAAAATAGCCCTGAGGGTGACCCCCCATAGACTGGCTCGGGGCTAGTTCTGTCACAGGCATTTCGCGGTACAGAAATATTGCCTTGAAGCTTCTCTATGCACACTGTGAAGACAAACCTTTAGGTGGAGACTCGCGGCGAAACATTTCCACTGCCCTAGGCGTATCTAAAGCGAGAGCCGCCGGGGATAAACGGAGAGATTCGTGTCCCCTTTGGTCGGGGATGCCGGGCAGAACGCCCGGGAAGCAAACTATCGGAAGGAAATAGCATGAAGACGTGGCAGAAGGTAACCATTGGAGTCGGCGCCGTAGTCGTCTTGGGCGCGATTGTCTTGATCAGCGTGAACCAGGCCAACAAGGGAGTAGTTACCGTCCAGACCGCAAAAATTGCCAAGCAGGATAGCCTGGTCTCCCAGGTAACCGCTTCTGGCGAGGTCAAGCCAACGACCTACACGAACGTGACCGCCCAGGGTTTTGGCAGGATCACGGAGATTTTGGTCAAAGAAGGCGACCACATCCAGAAGGGCCAGCAGCTTCTGCTTCAGGAAAACGTCCAGGCAAGCGCTGACGTGGACGCGCAGTCGGCCGCGATTAATTCCTCGGAGGCAGGCGTGCAGGCAGCGGAGGCAAGCTATCGAGCTGCTCAGGCCGACCTGGTTTCCCAGCAAGCCAACCTCGACAGAGCCAAACTTGATTGGGAGCGCGGCCAAGGGCTGTTTAAGGGCGGCCTGATTCCCAAGCAGGATTTCGATCAGCGCAAGTCGACTTACGACGCCGCCATTGCCGCGGTGGATTCCGCGAAGGCTCGGGTGCTCTCGCTCAACGCTCAGCTCGACCAGACCCGAGCGCAAGTGAACCAGAATCGCGCCGTGCTGGTCCGCACCAAGGACGTTCTGCGGAAGACCGCCTATACTTCGCCCATCAACGGCATCGTCAGCTATCTTCCCGTGCGTCTCGGCGAATACGTTGTGCCCGGCATTCAGAATTCGCAAGGCAGTTTCCTGATGACCCTCTCGGATATGTCGGTGGTGACTGCCGAAGTAAAAGTCGATGAGACCGACATCGTGAACGTCAAAATCGGGCAAGACGCCGACGTAACGATAGACGCGGTGCCGGGGAAAATTTTTAAGGGAAAAGTGACGGAGATCGGTTCGCAAGCGGTCCTGCGGAGTTCAGGATTGGCCACCACGCAAAGCACGACCAGCACTCAGGAAGCCAAGGATTTCAAAGTTGTCGTGACCCTCGCCAGCCCGCCGGAGAATTTGCGGCCAGGGCTCTCTACTACGGCAAAAATCAGGACAGCCGAAAGAAAGAACGTCCTCGCCATACCGATCCAGGCCCTCGCCGTCCGTACGCGGAAAGATCTCGAGGAAGCCGCCAAACACTCCAAGAAAGACTCCGGCGGGAGCGTTACGCTAGCGGCCCCTCCGCCTCCTGCTCCTGGCGATCCACAGAAGGACGAAGTTCAGGGCGTGTTCGTGGTCAACGGCAAGAAGGCCATTTTCCGGTCGGTGGAAACTGGAATCAGTGGCGTGACGGATATCGAGATTACAAAAGGTCTGCAACCGGGCGATGAAATCGTCGTCGGCAGCTACAAGGCTCTGCGCACTCTGAAGCCTGAAGCCGACATCAAGATAGATAACACCGCGCCGAAAAAGCCCGACGATCAGCAGAGCTGAGTTCAAAGAGCGCAAGGAGCTTGGAATGCCCGTAGAAACGCCCGCAGCGGATTCCTATCGCGAAGACCTGGTTTCTTCTGGCTTGGTGATCAAGACGGAGGGACTCACCAAGGTTTACGAGATGGGTTCCGAGCAGGTGCACGCCTTGCGGGGCGTCGATGTCGAGATTCATAAGGGCGAGTACGTGGCTATCATGGGGCCCTCGGGCTCCGGCAAGTCTACCCTGATGAACCTCATTGGATGCCTTGACTCGCCTAGCGCCGGGAAATACTGGCTGGCCGGGCGCCTGGTCAGCGACCTTGACGACGACGAGTTGGCCTACATTCGCAACAAAGAGATTGGCTTCGTCTTTCAGACTTTTAATTTGCTGCCGCGCGCAACCGCGCTACACAATGTCGAGCTTCCCCTGATTTACAACGGCACCCCGGCCGAAGAGCGCATCGAGCGCGCGAAAAAAGCCCTCGAGCGCGTTGATTTGCTTGACAGAATGACCCACAAGCCGAACGAGCTCTCCGGCGGTCAGCGGCAGCGGGTGGCTGTTGCGCGAGCGCTCGTGAATTCACCTTCCATCGTGCTTGCCGACGAGCCCACCGGGAATTTAGATTCGAAAACCGGCGAAGAAATCATGGCCTTGTTCGCAAATCTCCATCGCCAGGGCAATACCATCATTCTCGTCACCCACGAAAACGATATCGCCCAGCACGCCCACCGTATTATCTACATCCGCGACGGAAAAATCGCCTCTGACGAAGCCGTCGTTAAGCGATAGCCGGAACGTTTTACATTTTTCCCATTGTGAATGAATTCGAATCTCTCGCAACAAATTCGGGGGAGCCGTCGATTCAGGCGTCGGTCCAGAACTACTCGCGTTTCCGCCTGATCGCCAGCGCCGTAGGTGCGCCAGAAGTTAGCCCAGCGCGTAAGCGCTGGGTACGTGGAGCGTGGAGACCACTAGCGCCGTAGGTGCGGCACATACTCAACGGCTCTGCGCCGCTCCATGCGTTTCCAAATCCGCCAAGATCTTCGTCGAGCTCAAATACGTCTGTGATAGACGGTCGTGCCAGGTCAGCTCGTCTTCATCCCACATGGACCACAAGAACCCCATGAACAGAGTTCCCGCCGACAGCACGTACCCGGCGCTTCGCAGCAGCATTTGCCGTGGAGTGGGCGGTTCGCCGGAAAAACTTACCACCTGCAAACCTCGCAGCATCATGCCGGGAGTTGTGCCCCCGAAAATCGTGAACAGTGAAAAATATTGCAAGTAAACGATCGCGAAAGTGGCCACGTACACCGCGGCACTGAGTTTGCTCAATGTGAACTGTCCCCCCATCGAGCCGAATAACGCAAGGAAGCCCCCATACGCAAAGAGCAAGCACGCCGCATCAATGACCGCCGCCAAACGCCGGTCGTCCAGCGAAGCCACCGGATACATACCGGACTCTGCATCATTCGTTCCGGCAGAGGACGAACGGGGCGCAACCGACTCTCCTTTGGGCGGCAAAGACACGTCGATGAGCATCCGCGCGTCTTCGCGAGTGCGGCTCGGAGCGCACCGCCCAATCGCGACGGTGAAGGAAAACTCTTCGTCGGCCGGAGGCTCGCTGACAGTTACGCTGGCGCCTTTGGGCGGCGCTTGCGCGGAATCACGGAAAGGAAGCTGAGATTGCCCCACGGGCGTCGCGAGCTTTTTGCGCCGCGATCGATACGCTTCGAGACGGTTCGCGAGTTCCTTCCGCCAGGCGGCGTCCGGAGAGGGATCGGTGCCCGAATCCAGAGCTAGGTTGCCCTGGGTTTCGAATGCCAATGATTTTTCATTGGATGCGCGGTCCGCCTCAAGAGACGAATCGCAAAAGTTGCAGACGCGTACGCTTGAAGGCAGTACCGCGCCACACTGCAAGCATGTTTTTGTCACCGGTGCGTTTTGCGCTGCGGACGCTTCCACTCCGGTGAGGAGGGAACATTCGAAGCATAGCACGGTCGGGAAAAGTCAAGAGAAGATTCGCGCTCTTTTGTTTCGAATCAAGCAGCCAGATCTGGTGCGGCAGGCACGTTTGGTGAAAGGCTCGGCGTTCGAATGAGGAAGATTTTACGAGACTCAGGTGTGCATCTGTTCCGCAAGCATGTCGCGGCTGAAGGCGATACGCCGTTCCAGCGCGACTGCAGCAAAGTAAGCGCATTGCCCGCGCTCGGTCTCCGTCCAACTCACCAATGATGGCATGAGTTTCCCGGCGCTCACACGCAGGAAACCCAGAAGACGAAAATAAGTCCCGATGGCCCGAATTTCACTCCGGTCATGGGGATGGGCGGGGCAGAGCCGCAAAAGCTGAATGACCCGCTCGAAATCTTCGCCGGAAGCAGTGCGGGCAATTCCCGTCACATCCCGCACATCTGCGGAAATCGGCTGCTTCACCGATGCGGCAATCAGCGAACGGCAATAGGAGATGAAAAATTGCAGCAGCGCCGCCAGCGAAACGACCAGGATGATTCCCGGCATCATGGCCGCGAGCGAAAAATTGAAAGTGAGTCCCATCATCATCGCGGGATCACCGCCAGGCGCGCGGGGGCAAAGCGAGCGTCATCATCGAAGCGTAGATACGCGAAATTCCATGCCAGAGGGAGCAGCAGATCGGTAATCTGCGATGTGTACATCAAGACGGAGGCTAAATTCGGATAACTGGGATAAAGGTTACGCAGCGCATAAATCGCCGCGGATATGCTGAAATAAACGCCTAGGGAAAGCACGAATTGCACGACTCGTGCGCGTGTTTCTCGCAGCTTCAGCACCGCGCCCCACAGCACGTAAGTGAGGACTAGGCCCACAAAGTAAAGATTCTGGGAGATCTCCGCCACGTACCGCGTAACCATCCGGTCTTGCGCCTGGTGAACCACAGCGTACGTAAAT
>Ga0210384_10003127_pt1 | contig 19488 bp, 17 predicted proteins | sample IncBWH2MmetaG_FD_160574 | JGI IMG/M metagenome (GOLD analysis project Ga0210384, IMG submission 160574) | Forest soil microbial communities from Barre Woods Harvard Forest LTER site, Petersham, Massachusetts, United States - Inc-BW-H-2-M | ecosystem: Environmental > Terrestrial > Soil >...
TTTCAGCAGGTGCTGTTCGACGCGCGAGACGATGCTTCGGTGCGCGTGCTGATTCTCACCGGCTCTGGCGAGAAGGCTTTCGTGGCCGGCGCGGACATCAACGAGCTGGCGCAGCAGACCCCGGTGAACGGAAAAGAGTTTTCGATTTTCGGGCAGGGCGTTTTTCACCTGCTCGAAACCATGGGGAAGCCTTCGATCTGCGCGATCAATGGATTTGCGCTCGGCGGCGGGTGCGAGCTGGCGCTTTCGTGCACGATTCGCATCGCCAGCAAGACCGCGAAGCTGGGCCAGCCCGAAGTGAAGCTCGGCATCATTCCCGGTTACGGCGGTTCGCAGCGCATGGCTCGTTTGTGCGGCAAGGGCCTTGCGCACGAGCTCTGCCTGACCGGTGAAATGATCACTGCGGAAGAGGCGCAACGCGTCGGCCTGGTCAATCACATTTACGAGCCTGCGGAGTTGCTGCCCGCCGCCGAAGCCCTGGCCAAAAAGATTATCGAGAAAGCGCCGCTGGCCGTGAAATACTGCATGGAAGCGATTGAACGGGGCGTGGAAATGCCGCAGGAAGAGGGGCTGTTCCTGGAGGCAACGTTGTTCGGTTTGTGCTGCGCGACGGAAGACATGCGCGAGGGCACGAAGGCGTTTCTGGAGAAGAGGCCGGCGCAATTTAGCGGGAAATAGAGGAAGTTAAGCAGATGAGGTAAAGGAACGGAATTGCGAAAGGTTCGGCGAACGGGGAAGCGAGTGCGATGATCCAGCCCATGAAAATTGACGGAGGATTGAGCGGCGAAGGATTTCGCTTTGGCATTGTCGTGAGCCGCTTCAATAGTTTTATTACGGAGCGGCTGCTGCAGGGCGCCGTGGATGCGTTGGAACGCGGCGGCGCGGCGAGCAAGGATGTGGATGTGATTCACGTACCGGGCGCTTTTGAATTGCCGCTGGCGGCGAAAAAATTGGCGGTGACGGGACGCTACGACGCGCTGATCGCCATCGGTTGCATCCTGCGTGGGGAAACCGCACATTACGATTACGTCTGCTCGGAGACCTCACGCGGTTTGCAACTTGCGCAGATGGACACGGGCATCCCGGTGATGTTCTGCGTGCTCACCTGCGACACGCTGGAGCAGGCCATCGACCGCGCCGGTTTAAAGGGCGGCAACAAAGGATTCGAGGCTGGGCTGGGAGCGATAGAAATGGCGCAGTTGTCGCGCAAGCTGCGGGCTTCTTCGAAATCAACCTCCGCACCAGGCAAACCTGCCACGACAGGTAAAGGGCGGCGCAAATAACGTGAGCCTGCGGACAAAATCACGGGAATTCGCCATGCAGATGCTGTTTCAGTGGGACATGAGCCAGCAGATGACTGAGAAACTCGAGCTCTCCTTCTGGAAAAGCGCGAAGGCCGCGGAACAGACGCGCACGTTTGCCAACCAACTGTTCGAAGGCGCCGCCCATGATGCCACGGCCCTCGACGAACTGATCAGCAAGCACGCCGACAACTGGCGCCTCGACCGGCTGGCTGCCATTGATCGTGCTATTCTGCGCCTGGCGATGCACGAAATGCGCGCCACGGACACGCCGGTGAAAGTCGTCATCAACGAAGCCGTGGATCTCGCCAAGAAATATTCTTCCGATGATGCCGGGGGTTTCGTCAACGGCATCCTCGACGCTTACCAAAAAACTCTCAAGTCCAAGTAGTCGTTGTTGGGGTTTCGAAATCCCGCCGCCTCAGAAGGTGGCCGCTACTTCGTGTCAAACTCACTGCGTGTCAAACTCACTGCGTTGACTTGGCGGGTGGCGCGACCTAAGATGTGCGGCACATGTCCGGCAACGATTTGCTGATCGATCAGACCTTCTCCCATTACCGCATTGTCGAACGCCTGGGAGGCGGTGGCATGGGCGTTGTCTACAAAGCGGAAGACACGCGTCTACACCGCTTCGTGGCGCTGAAATTCCTTCCTGACAATGTGGCGAAAGACCCGCAGGCGCTCGCGCGATTTCAAAGAGAAGCGCAGGCCGCTTCGGCCTTGAATCATCCCAATATCTGCACGATTTACGACATCGGGGAAGCGCAACAAAAAGCGTTCATCGCGATGGAATTTCTGGACGGCCAAACGCTGAAGCACCTGATTACCGGCCGCACCATGGAACTCGAAAACCTGCTGGATCTGGCGATCCAGATCGCCGACGCGCTGGATGCCGCGCACAGCGAAGGAATCGTCCACCGTGACATCAAGCCTGCGAATATTTTTGTGACCAAGCGCGGGCACGCCAAAATTTTGGATTTCGGCCTTGCCAAAGTAGCGAACGCGAAAGTTTCCGCCGGGCGATCCGATACCCTGGCCACGATGGGCGTGGACACGGCGCAATTGACCAGCCCAGGCACTTCGATGGGCACGGTTTCTTATATGTCCCCGGAGCAGGTTCTTGGCAAGGAACTCGACGCGCGCACCGACCTTTTCTCTTTTGGAATTGTGCTGTACGAGATGGCCACAGGCTTTCTGCCTTTCCAGGGCGAAAGCTCTGGCGCCATTTTCGACGCGATTCTCCACAAGAATCCGATTGCGATGGCCCGCCTCAACAGCGGTATTCCCCTCGAACTCGAGCAGGTGATCTCCAAGGCGATGGAGAAAGACCGCGACCTGCGCTACCAGAGTGCGGCGGAAATGCGCGCGGACTTGAAGCGGCTGAAACGCGACACGAGTTCCGGACGCGCCATCGCGCAGAGCGGCTCGATTGCCTCGGCAGCGGAATCGGGAGCGAGCGGCCAGATCGCCCGTGCGCCATCCGGTTCTGCTGCCACGCATGCGGTCCCCGCGAAGCGCGGGCTATCGAAATCATTAGTGGTGGCAGGTATCGTCGCGCTTGCCGGCCTGGCGTTTGTCGGTTACAAATTCCTGAACCGGCCGCATGAACTGAATCTGCAAAACATGCAGATCGCCAAGCTGACCGACAGCGGCAAGGCGCACTCGGTGGCCGTTTCTCCGGATGGGCGGTACATCGTGTACGTCCTGGTGGATGGCGAGCAGCAGAGCCTGTGGGTGCGCAACGTGGCCACGAAAAGCGACGTTCAGGTCCTGCCGCCGGACGCGGTGGCTTTCCACGGAATTACATTTTCCCCGGACGGCAATTACCTCTACTTCACGCGCTCTGACAAGACCACCACGTTTTACAGTTACCTCTATGTGATGCCGGTGCTCGGCGGTACACCCCGGCAGTTGATTCGAGACATTGACAGCGCAGCCAGTTTCTCGTCCGACGGCAAGCAGATCGTTTACATGAGGGGCGTTCCGGATCGAGAGGCAATCGAACTCCGGATTGCCAACACCGACGGTGGGGGTGATCGCTTGTTTAGCACCCTCCCGTATTGGCCAGGCTTTATTTTTGGCGCGGTGTGGTCGCCGGACGACAAAACGATTGTGGCGCCAGGGTTGAGGAGAGACAAGGAATCGCGGTGGGTATTGACCGCGATTAACGCGGCCGACGGCAGTTCCAGAGAGGTGTTTTCTGGCCCCGAGCAAATCGGCAGGCCGGCTTGGTTGCCCGATGGTAGTGCCTTGCTGGCTCCCATCGCGCTGTTGCCGGAGAATCGCACGCAATTGTGGCTTGTTTCGTACCCTGGTGGAGAGAAGCGCCGCTTCTCCAACGATCTTTCGAATTATGGCTTGGAGGTCCAGTTGACTCAGGATGGAAAGATGCTAGTAGCGCTGGAAAGAAGGCGGAGTTCCCACATCTGGATGCTGCCACAGGGAAAAACCGACCAGGCGAAAGAGATCACCGTGGGAGAGACTCCGGATGATGGAGTATCGCCCGGGCCGTCAGGCAAGCTGCTGGTACGCAGCCGCGGCACGGATCTTGTATTGATGAATTCCGACGGCACCCAGCGGGTGCTGCTGCGTCCGAATCTGCGCAACTACATCTCGATGTCCGCATGCGGCGACCGCTATCTGGTGTTCGATTCCTATGAGGAAAATAGACTTCGCCTGATCCGGACCGAGGCTGACGGCTCAAATCCCGTAAAGCTTAGCGACGCGATATTAAATTCGGAATGCTCGCCCGATGGCAAATGGATTCTGTATAGCGCGGGAAAAAAGCTAATGCGCGTTCCCATTGAAGGCGGCACTCCTACGGAGATCTTCAGCTCAGTTTTTGGCGTCATGGGTGTTGTTTCGCCCGACGGAAAATGGATTGTGTGCGAATACGTGGAGCCCGGTCCTGTGCCGGTGTCCAAGCTGGCCGTAATTCCCGCGGAGGGCGGAGTACCCGTTCACGTTTTTGCTCGCCCCAGCGGGGCGGCAACCTTTCACTGGTCCCCTGATCAGAAAGGTCTGCAATATATCCTGAGCAGGAAGGGTGCGGCGAATATCTGGGAACAGCCGCTCGCCGGAGGAGTCCCGCGGCAGGTGACCACGTTCACTTCGGGGCGAATTTTTGATTTCGCGTGGTCCCGCGACGCGAAGCAGTTATTTCTGGCTAAGGGCGAAGAGACCAGCGACGTCGTGCTGATCAGCAATTTCCACTAACCGCGAAGCTAACGACACCGTTTGCCGGCGAGTAATCTGGCTACGTGCGGATCGTGCCTTCGAACACTTTTACCGCGGCACCGCTTACGCGCGGGGTCAACTTTTTTCCGTTCTGCGAAACTTCCACTTCGATTTCGCTGGGGCGGCCCATCTCCACGCCTTGCGCGATGTGCAGCGTATGCCCAGCGCCGAATTTTCCGTGCTTCACGAGATATGCGCCCAGCGACCCGGCCGCCGAGCCCGTTGCCGCGTCTTCATACAGTTCCCAGGGCATCATGCCGCGTGCATACGCCGAAGAATTACCGCCGAGCGCGAAGCAATACGCCAGCGCGCCCTCTTTGCCGAAGAGCCGGGCGAGTTCCACCATATTGAGTTGAATTTTCCCGAGCGCCTGGCGATTCCGCAGCGGCACCATCAGATTGAAAATTCCGGTGGAGACGAATTCCGGCTCGAGCTTGGGAGCGAGATCTTTTAGTGACAGTCCCAGCGATTCCGCCAGCTTTTTCTTGTTGATCCTGGATGGCTTGAAGGCGGCTTCTTTCTGCGTCATGGTGACGCGCTGGGGACGTCCGTCCTTGAAGCGAATCTCGACCGGCAAAATTCCCGCGCCGGTCTGCTGAAGCACGTGGACGCCACCCTCTTGCGCGGGAACCACGCCGAGTTCGGCCAGCAGGAACCACGTGCCGATCACGGGGTGCCCGGCGAGCTTCAACTCTTCTTTGGTGGTGAAAATGCGCAGGCGGGCCAGCGCACGGTCGTCGGTCGGCTTCTGCACGAAGACCGTTTCGGAAAGATTCATCTCGCGGGCAATAGCCTGCATCTGGTCATCGGAAAGGCCGTCGCCGTCGGTAATCACGGCAAGCGGATTGCCCTGGAAACGCGTGGTGGTGAAGACATCGAGCGTGTAGAAGCGATGTTGCATGGCTGAGTCCTGTCTTTCAGGCCGCCGAGCGGTCAAATCTAAATCCGCTCGAGCTGGCTGACTGTCCTTTCGTTCTGGATATTGCCCGTATTCAATGTCGTTTTTGGTTCGATCAAGACAATGTGCACTTCTTCGTCGGCGACGGGAAGGTGCTCGATGCCGCGGGGCACAATCACGAATTCGCCTTCGCGCACGACGGCTTCGTGATCGCGGAATTTTATGCGCAGCGTGCCTTTGACCACCAGGAACAGTTCATCCTCGTTGTCGTGGTGGTGCCAGATGAATTCGCCCTTCAGCTTGACGGCCTTCACCTGGCAGTCATTGACCTCTCCAATCACGCGTGGGTTGCAGTAATCCTGGAATTTGCCGAATTTGTCTTTCAGGTTTACGGTTTCCATGCCTGCTCCCTAAAGGGCGTTGACCGCCGCGACCGCCGCCTGCAAAACGCGCTTGGTCGTCTCTGGCCGCGAGGTTTCGGAATAAATGCGCAAAAGATTTTCAGTGCCAGATGGGCGCAACATCACCCACCCGGTATCGCCGAGATACAGCTTGATGCCATCCATGTTTTCGCGGCGCGTGACGTCCCAATTATCGACGCGCTTGGTTTTTTCATTCGCGAAATAGGCGATCACTTTTTCTTTCTGTCCCGGCGTCACGTCCAGATCGATGCGGCCATAATGGAATTCGCCAAATTCCGCGTGCAGCACGGAGAGAAGCTCGCCCAGCGATTTGCCGTGCCAGGCCATCAGTTCCGCCAGGAACAGTGCGGAAACCGAGGCGTCGCGCTCCGGCAGATAGAGGCTGGTGCCGATACCGCCGCTCTCTTCGCCGCCGATCAGGATGTCTTGTTGCAGCATCAGCTCGCAGATGTACTTGAACCCGATGGGCACCTCATAAAGCTTGCGGTTGAATTTAGCGGCCAGCTTGTCGATAAGTTTGGTGACGGAAAACGTTTTTGCGATATCACCCGGGAGATTGTGCGTCCCGACAAGATGCCACACCATCAGGGCGAAAATCTGATGGGGATTGATGAAGGAGCCGTCGCGGTCGATGGCCCCGATGCGGTCGCCGTCACCGTCGGCGGCAAATCCCGCGTCGTATTTTCCGGTGCGCACGGCCTTCCGCAGTGCCTCAATGTGCGGCTCGATGGGTTCGGGATGCACGCCGCCGAATCGTGGGTCGCGCGTCCCGCGAATTTCGTCGCATACAACGCCATTGCGCTCGAAAAGCTCGTGCAGGAGGCCCGCTGCCGAGCCGTGCATGGGATCGACGACGAAGCGAAACTTCGCATCGCGCAGGCGTTGCCAGTCGATCAGTTTTTCGATGGTGTCGAGGTAGGGCGCGCGCGGTTCAAGCGCGTGAATCAACTCTTTGCGCGGTGGCAGAGGCGGGACACCGGATGATTCTACGGTTGCGAGTTCCTTCTCAATTTGCGCGACTATGGATGGCAACGCACTGCTGCCGTAGCTCGCCTTGTACTTGATGCCATTCCACGAATACGGATTGTGGCTCGCGGTGACGACCACTCCCCCGGCTGCTTGTCGCTGGCGGACGAGCAAAGAAATCGTGGGAGTGGGACACGGCTTGTCCGCCAGCCAGACTGGCGTCCCGGTGGCGCTGATGACCTCGGCCACCGTGGCGGCGATGCGATCCGAAGCAAAGCGGTGGTCGTAGCCGACGAGCACGCCCTTGCGTGTCTCTTCGTCGCGCACCACGTAACGTGCAATCGCCGCCGCCACGGTGCGCGCGTTCGCAAACGTAAAATCCTCAGCGATGATGCCGCGCCAGCCGTCGGTGCCAAATTGAATCGAAATCATTGTTAGTGAGTATACGCGAGGAAGGCAGGGAGCCAAAGATTGCGGGGTTAGGTACCGGTAAAGAAAAGGGATTAACCGGGCCATTTTGGCCGCCGAACGATTCCTTTCCGTCACACATTTGATCGACGGTGGAATTCCTTCGCGACTTAAGAAAGCGGTCTGGGTGTAGATAAATGCGTACAAGGATAGTTACTATTGCAAGAAATCAAGCATGGTTGGATTGACACGTGGAAGCCGATGCCGGATTCTGTTGGCAAAGTCGTCTGTCTGAAGAGAATATACGAGGTGGCCGGGAATGGGAGGACTTAGTTCCCTCATCTATCCGTGGGGATTTATTGTGCAGGGTGTGGCGCTCTGGCACTTCGTGAAGCGGCGTCCTGAGGGCTATTGGCTCTGGATCATTATTTTCGGCGGGGTGCTGGGCGCCGGAGTGTATGTGGTCGCCGAGATGATCCCCGACCTGGGATTGCTGCGCGGGACGTTCCAGGGATTCGGCAGGCGCTCGCGGATTCAGAACCTCGAAATACAAATACTGGACAATCCGTCGGCGGGAAATCTGGAGGAACTGGCGGAGCTGTATTTTGAACAGAAAAATTACGCGAAGGCACGGGAATTGTTAGACCGGGCGATCTCAGTGCGCAGCGACTCGCCTCACGCGTTTTACCTTCGGGCGAAATCGGCGCTTGGGATGGGAGATTTTGCGGGCGCCATTCCGGACTTGGAGTATGTCATCGGGAAGGACCCGAAATTTGATTATTACCGGGCAACGGGATTGCTCGGGGACGCCTATACGCGCGCGGGCGATCTGGAAAGGGCTATGATCTATTTCGCGCCCGCCGCGCAGTATTCCACGACGCCGGAAACGCTGTACAACTACGCGAACTATCTGAAGCTGGCGGGGAAGAAAGAGGAAGCGCGGGAGTGGGCACAGAAATTGGCGGCGAAGAAGAGGACGCTGCCGAGATATATGCAAAGAGTGGAGCGGCCGTGGTTCCGGAAGGGAAAGGCGCTCCAGAAAGAGTTAGCGGGCTGACGCCGGCGCGAAAAGGCAAGGGCGAACTCCAATCCACAAAGACAACAGCCCTCTTTTTCGGCACAATCCCTTTGCCCCAAAGCCCATTCGTTGCCGAACGCGGTGCTGAGTACTCAACCTGGAGGCGACGCTAGTCAGGGGTGTGTCCGAGGAACTCTTCATGGCCCTCGAACACCGAAGCCAGGTTGTCAAGCGGAACAGTCCCTTCAAGCGTTGATTCAGATTGATGAGTTTCAGCTTGGAATTCTGCCGTTTAGCGGAGAAGTACAAGCCAGCGACCGCACCAAGGCCAGAGCTGTCCATATAGCTCACGTTGGTCAAATCAAGCACGACACATTTGGTCTCCGGGATCAGACTGCGAACCGTCTTCGGAAGCAAGGCAGAGCTGTTCGATGTGATTTTCCCAGAGCAACGAACTATCGTTTCCTCCGGGCCTTTTGTTGTTTCAAGATTGAATTCTGAGATTGGGCTAGTGACTAAGCGGAAGACTGCGGGCCTCAACAGTTTGGCAATTACAGAAGTTTCTTGTGTTTGCGGTCTTCGAGGGCTTTGACGATTTTGCCGACCTCCTGGGCGCGGTCGCGGGGGCAGATGAGCAGCGCGTCGGGCGTTTCGACGACCACTAGGCCGCTGACACCAATGGCAGCCACGAACTTGCCGGGGCTCCAGAGGAAATTGCCTTCGGCATCGAGCGAGTGACCTGGGCCAGCAAAAATGTTTTCGGCGGGATGCTTGGCGAGAAGTTCGTGGACCGCGGCCCAGGAGCCGATATCGCTCCAACCCATTTCCGCGGGAATCACGAAGACGCGCGGCGGGCCGGGATGCTGCGTGGCGCGTTCCAGGATGGCGTAGTCCACGGAAATGTTTTCGAGTTGCGGATAAATGCGCTTTAATTTGGCGGCGTAGCTTCGTTTCCCTATGTGGCGCGCGAGCTCTTCAATCAGCGTGTGCGTCTTCGGCAGGAATTCCTTCAGCGCGTCCAGGAAAGTGGAGACGCGCCAGAAAAACATGCCAGCGTTCCAATGGAAATTCCCGGAGGCCACGTATTCTTTAGCCACGGCGAGTTCCGGCTTTTCTTTGAAGCAGCGCACAGCAAAAATCGGGGCTCCCTGTGCGGTGATGGAATCTCCCTGCCGTTCGATATAGCCATAGCCAGTTTCCGGCCGTGTCGGCGGAATGCCGAGGACCACCATGTGGTCGCGCTTGCGCGCTTCGTCTAGAGCAGCGCGGACGATTTCGCGATAGCGCTCCGGCTGGGCGATATAATGGTCTGCGGGAAGGACTGCGAGCAGCGCGTCGCCGCCGGCTGTGTGACGCACATGGATCGCCGCCAGTGCGATTGCCATGGCGGTGTTTCTTCCGACCGGCTCGGCCAACATATGTTTTCGTGCCGCCGCGGGCAATTGTTTTGCCAGCGCAGCGGCTTGTGCGGCGTTGGTTACCGTCCAAATGCGCTGCGCGGGCACCAGAGGCTTCAACCGCGCTACCGTTTGTTCGAGCATCGAGCCTTCGCCGACAATATTCAGAAGTTGCTTGGGCGTGCGCGTGCGGCTGCGCGGCCAGAAGCGCGTGCCGCGGCCTCCGGCAAGAATCACTGCGTGAGTCACGAGCGCTTTTTCCTTTTTCACGCGGCACCTATGACAACACGCGAAATCGCCTGATCTTCAAATCCCTGGTTGCGCAACTGCCGCCGCAGCGCGCGAGTGTCGGGCACGGTCACTCGCAGGACCGAACTTGCTCCATCCGGTTGCAGCAAAATCGTCGCCAGATTGGCCGGCAAAAACCAGGCTTCGCCGGGACGGTACGGAAAGGCCCGGTCGGTATCATAGAACGCGCCGGTGCCTTCGAGAATCACGAAAATCTGAAACTCTTCGGGATCGCTCTCGATTGGCGTGGTCCGGTTGCAATCCCAGCGCTCGGAGGCAAAATACTCGCACGCCGCCAGGAGATACTTTTTCGCGTCGGGAGAGTGCAATGCCAGCGGCTCGATCTTGCCGCCGCACGCGCCGTTGAAATTCGTCACTTCCAATGCTTTCTCAATGTGGAGTTCGCGCGGCTTGCCGGAGGAGTCCACGCGGCCAAAATCGTAGACGCGGTAAGTGAGGTCCGAATATTCCTGGATTTCACAGACCACAAGGCCCGCGCCCATAGCATGCTGCGTGCCTGCTGGAACAAAGTACGTTTGGCCTGTCTGTACGGGAATATGCGGCAGCAGATTTTCCACGGTGTTGTCAGCGAGAGCCTTGAGAAACTCCTGCTTGTTCACGCCGGGCATCAGTCCAAAAAGAATTTCCGCGCCATTCTTTGCCCAGACGAGGTGCCACATCTCCGTTTTTCCGCGTCCGCCGGCACTCTGCTCATGTTTTGCGGCGTAGGCGTCGTCGGGATGGACCTGGATGGATAATTTGTCGTTGGGAAAAATGAATTTGATGAGCACCGGAAATTCGGCAACGGAAGCGTGCCGCAATCCGCGCGATTCCGCCGGCAGGGCGTGCCACATTTCGCGCAGCGTTTTCCCGGCGAAAGGCCCGTTCGAAACGCGCGAATCGAAGGCCGTGAGCCACGCCTCGCCGATGGGCTCTTTCAGATTCACTTTATCCGGATACCAGGGAGCGAGCGAACGCTGACCCCAGATCCGCGGGCTGAAGAAGGGCTCAAGTCGCGAGAGGACAGGTTGCATCACGGTCTAGGAAGCGGCCTCCGCGCGCGAAAAGAATTTTTCCAGACGCCGGAGCCCCTCCTCGATGCGCTCGATCGAAGTCGCATACGAAAGACGGAGGAATCCAGGCGCGCCGAACGCTTCGCCCGGCACCAGCGCCACGTGTGCTTTTTCGAGCAGTAGCTTCGAAAGCTCGGTACAGTTTTTTGCCGCGGCGTTCTTGCCTTCGCCCAGGTGCGCGGAGACATTCGGGAAGGCATAGAAGGCGCCGCCGGGCCATTCACAGGTGACGCCGGGAATTGCGCGCAGACCTTCCACGATGCGCTTCCGGCGCTTGGCGTATTCGGTGAGCATCGTCGGCACGGTCTCCATCGAGCCGCGCATCGCTTCGAGCGCGGCGTATTGCGCGACGGAAGTCGGATTCGAGGTGGACTGGCTTTGCACCTTGATCATCGCCTGGATGAGTTCCTCAGGCGCCAGCGTGTAGCCGATGCGCCAGCCCGTCATCGCAAACGTTTTCGAGACACTGCCGATGATGATGACATTGTTTTTGGAATCCTTTGCACTGGCAATCGAAAACGGCTTGTGTGGCTCGTAGACGAAGTGCGAATAGCATTCATCTCCCATCACCCAGATGTTGGGCCTCTTGCAGACCGCCAGGATTTTTTCGAATTCCGGGCCGTCCACCACCCCGCCCGAAGGGTTGCTGGGCGAGTTGATGATCACCATTTTCGTTTTCGGCGTGATGGCCTTTTCGATGTCGGCGGCCTTGGCGGCGAATCCGTCTTCCGCGCGGGTCTGCACGATCACCGGCGTTCCGCCAGCATACTTGATGATGTCCGGAAAGCTGACCCAGTAAGGAGCGGGCAAAATCACTTCGTCGCCATTCTGAATAAGCACGCTGATGGCGTTGAAGATGGAATGCTTTCCGCCCACGGTCGCGACGCATTCTTTTGCCGCGTAGTCGGAGCCGAGTTCGCGCTTGTGCCAAGCGGTGATTGCCTCGCGCAGCGGCATGATGCCGCCCGTCGGCGTATATTTCGTGCGGTTCTCCTCGATGGCCTTGATCGCGGCTTTCTTGATGTGGTCGGGCGTCGGGAAGTCCGGCTCGCCGGGGCCGAAGTCGGCTATGTCCACGCCTTTGGTTTTCAATTGTTCCGCGGCGTTGATGACCAAAGCAGTTGGCGACGTCTGGATGCGGTTGATGCGATTGGTTAGTTGCACGTGCTCTCCCTGGAGCGAGGCTGTAACTAACTAGTTTTCAGGAAAAGCCCGGGAATTTCAATCGGGAACCGATGGCGGGGAGGAGGAAGGGGATCATGGGGCGGCGATGGCAAGTTTCGCGCGGATTTTTTGTTCGACGAGCGGCGGGACCAGGCCAGTGAGCGGGCCGCCAAGTTGTGCGATTTCGCGGACGAGTTTCGCGCTCAAATAGCTGTAGGATTCGCCAGGGAGCATGAAGACGGTTTCGAGGCGAGGTTCGAGCTTCCGGTTCATCAGCGCCATCTGCAGTTCGTACTCGTAGTCGGAAATGGCGCGAATGCCGCGGAGAATCACGGCGGCGTCCCGCTTGCGCGCGTAATCCACCAGCAGGCCCTGAAAGACGTCCACTTCCACGGCCGGCCATTGTTTGGTGACTTCACGCAGCATTTCGACGCGTTCGGGAACGGTGAAGAGTGGCTCTTTTTCCATGTTTTTCAGGACCGCGACGATCAGGCGGTCGAACATTTTTTCGCCGCGCCCGATCAGGTCGAGATGCCCATTGGTGACGGGATCGAAGGAGCCGGGGTAGATGGCAATCGAAGTTTTCATGAAGGTTGCACGCGCTACCGCGGCACATTCTAACTCAATCGTTCGGGAAAACCAGAATGAACTTGTGCCGCGGTTGCTACAAGAAGGAAATTTTGGAAAGGGAATTGTCCTCCTGCAAGAGTTATGACACCCTTACTTCGGTGGGTACAGGGTATTTGACTGCATTGAATCGATTTAAACCTGTGAGGGAGAATTAGGGATGAACCGCGTGGGGCCACGGGCACAACGTATTTTGCCAGCGCTTATCATAGTGGCGACGGGAGCTTGCATGGCACACGCACAAGCGGACACGCCGTTGAACATCATGCCCCTGCCGGCGAAGGTGGAGCGCGCAGATGGCTCGCTGAAAATTGATGCAAATTTCCGCATCGCATTTGCCGGATACCGCGAGCCGCGGCTTGAGCATGCCGGGCTCCGTCTGGAGCGGCAGATTCAGCGGCAAACTGGGCTGGTGATTCTTCACACGAACAAGAGCGTGGGGCCTGCGACGCTCGAAGTCGCCACGGATCACGAAAGCAAAGCCGTTCAGGAACCTGGTGAAGACGAATCGTACTCACTCGACGTTTCTTCTTCCGGCGCAAAGTTGCACGCCGCGAATCCGCTTGGCACGCTCCACGGATTGCAGACATTTCTCCAGTTGATTGCCATCGAGCCGGACGGTTTCAGCGTCCCGGCACTGCACATTGAAGATCGCCCACGCTTTCCGTGGCGCGGACTGATGATTGACTCCGGAAGACATTTCATTCCGCTGGACGTGATTAAACACAATCTGGACGGAATGGAAGCCGTAAAGATGAACGTCTTCCACTGGCACCTTTCGGAAAATCAGGGCTTCCGCGCGGAGAGCCGGAAATTTCCCAAGCTGCACGAGCAGGGCTCCGACGGCCAGTTCTACACGCAAGAAGAGATTCGCGATGTTGTGGAATTCGCGCGCGACCGCGGCATTCGCGTGGTGCCGGAGTTCGACATGCCCGGCCACAGCACAGCATGGTTCGTTGGCTATCCCGAACTTGCCAGCGGTACGGGTCCATACGCGATTGAGCACCTGTGGGGCGTCTTCGATCCGGCGATGGATCCGACCGACGAAAAAACCTACAAGTTCCTGAACGAATTTATAGGTGAAATGGCCCGGCTGTTTCCCGACCAGTTTTTTCACATCGGCGGCGACGAAGTGAACGGGAAGGAGTGGGGCGCGAATTCGAAGATCCAGGCGTTCATGAAAGCGCATCACATCAAGAACAACGCGGAGCTGCAAGCGTACTTCAGCGGCCGCGTGCAGGATCTGGTTAACAAACATAAGAAAACGCCTGTGGGCTGGGACGAAGTGCTGGTGCCCGGCGTGCCGAAAACGATTGTGATTCAATCCTGGCGCGGCGTGGATTCGCTTGCTGCCGCCGCGAAGCTGGGATACCGCGGCATCCTTTCGAATGGCTACTACCTGGACCTCGGGTGGAGTGCGGCACGGCACTACGCGATGGATCCGCTGGGTGGTCCCGCGGCCACGCTAACGCCGGAGCAGAAGCAACTGATTCTTGGCGGCGAATCCTGCATCTGGTCCGAATATGTGAACGCGGAAAACATCGATTCGCGCATCTGGCCGCGCAATGCGGCGATTGCCGAGCGGCTATGGTCGCCCGAGGGCACGACCGATGTGGCTTCCATGTACGCGCGGATGGACACCGAGACCACGCGCCTTGAGTGGCTGGGACTGACGCACGGATCGTTTCAGCGCACGATGCTGCAGCGCTTTGCCGGCTCATGGTCGCCCGCGGAATTCGATGCTTTGCGTACGCTGGCGCAGGCGCTCGAACATGAGAAAGACTATGCGCGCGAGGCGAGCGCCGGCACGCCGCCGACCAACCTTACTCCGCTAAACCGTCTGGTGGATGCGGTTTACCCGGAGAGCGACGTTTCCCGGCGATTCTCGCTCCTTGTGGATCAATTCGCTGCGTCAAGCTGCAAAGATCCGGCCGTGGCGGCGGAGATTCGTGCGCAGTTGGCGGAGTGGGCGACGATTGATGATCGCTTGCAGGCGCTCGCGCAACGCTCTCATCTTGTGAAGGAGACAGCGCCGGCGTCCGGGGCTCTTTCGCATTCCGCCAAGATTGCCCTCGATGCGCTCGATGCTATCGGCAAAGGCGCGCCGCTTTCAGACGACCAACGAAAGGCTCAGACAAGTTCCCTGAATGCTCTGGAACAGCAGGCCCACAAATCCCAACTAACCATGCCTGAGCTTCCGGCGTTTCAGAAACTGATCGAAGCCGCATCCGCCGGCGGCTCGTGCGCCACCCAAAAGTAACGCCCCTCAGCTTTCCCAACCTGCGCGCCTGCATCTAAAAGGGTACCCTGGGGAAAAAGCCTCTCGCAAGACGGAGGTAGTATATGCGAGCGGCAATTCCTTTGTTCGCGGTCATCTTGATTCAGAATCCGCAAGCTCGGAACCCACAGCAAGGCGAGATTGAACGTGGTGACCATGGTGCCATCCATGCATTCCTGCTTTTCCAGATCATTGACCATCAAACGGGCGATAGACCGTCCATCATGAGCGGGCCTCAGAAGTAACCGCGCACCGAGTTTTTTAACCAATCTATTTTGTGGACGGGCCGCTTGAGTTGTGGCAAACGCCTTCGCCGGAATCGCGGAAGGGTTGTCCGGGGACGGGGATGAATTCCCAGCGGTATTTCCCAGGGGAGAGAGTGAGTTTTAGGACGCCATAGGTTTTGTCGTTGCGAACTTCGCTGTTGGGCTTGGCGTAGCCGAGCGGCGTGTGGCTGCGGCCGCCGGTGCCAACGACGATTTCGCGGATGCCGCGTTCGGGATCGGGACTGCCTTGTGGATCTTGCGGAGCGAAGCGTTCGTAGGAATGCTCGTGCCCGGCGAGGATCAGGTCGGCGTGCGTGTCATACAAATCCTGCCAAAAGGCGCGCAATTCGGGATGCTCGGCGTGTTTTGGCAAAAGGCCGCTGCTAAAGAGTGCGTGATGGCCGTAGGCCAGCGTGCAAACATTCGGGTGCGCGGCGAGATCCTGCTTCAGCCAGGCTTCTTCGGGCGAGCCTTCGGCGCAGCCGCCTAACTGGCTTGAGCCGCAGTTGGTGTTGAGTACCACAATGTGCCACGCGCCGAGGTCGTAGCTGTAATAGCCTTTTCCGGGATCGCCGGCCCGGCCATCCCAGTAGCGAAAATATCCGGTCGCGGTGGCTCCATCATATTCGTGGTTTCCCGGCGTGGGGCGAGTCCGCGCTTTGAAGCGGCCCCACGTGGGGCCATAACACTTGAGGAACTCTTCGTAGGTGCCGCGCTGGTAGGCCAGATCACCGGCGGCGAAAACCGTGCCTGGAATCGCGTCAATCAGTTTGGCGGTGGCTTCGGCGGCGGAAAGGTCCGAGCAACCCACGATATCTCCCGCACCAATCAGCGTGAATGTATCCGGCGACTGTTTCTTGGTGGTCTGCGACGAAGTTTTTGGAGTTGCCGGTCGCTTGGTTGCTGGTTCCTGTCCGAGCGTCCTACATGCCCCGATAACGATCAGCAGAAAACAGATAGGAAGTGTCCAGGCGAATCCCCGCAACCTTCGAATTGGCCCCATATCGGTCAGCGCGCCTCCAAAATTTAGTGCGGTTTTCAGAATACCCCGGAACAAGGCAGGAGACGGAGCCATTCAGGGCCGATTAAACACCGTTCAAGAGCGGAATGGGGCAGTTAAGTGGAAAAAGCTCTATGTAAGACCAGACTAGTCGTAGTCTAAGTGACGGAAAAATAAAGATTTGTCACAAAATTGTCTCTTAGCGCGGGATTGACAAAGGGCGAGATAAAGTCGTATAGTAGATATGCGACTGGTTCAGTCGTAATTGGTTCTGCTCGGTATCACTGCGTTGGGGACGCCCGATGTTCAAATTATCCAAAAAGGCCGATTACGGCCTGATCGCCATGAAGCATCTGGCCAACCATCGCGAGAAGCATGCATGCAGCGCCAGCGAAATTGCCGAGGAGTACGGGATTTCTTCCATGCTGATGGCCAAGGTGCTGCAAAAGCTGGCCCGGCAAACCCTGGTGGTCGCCAAGCATGGCTCCAGCGGAGGCTACCAGCTGGCGAAAGAGCCGACGAACATCAGCGCCCTGGAAGTGATTACGGCGATTGATGGGCCGGTGCTGATTACTTCTTGCGTGACGAGCCATGGAAATTGTGACGCAACCGACCGCTGCTCCATCAAAGAACCATTGCAGCGGGTCAACGAAAGTATTCTGGGAGTTTTGAGCACGGTGACTATCGCGCATTTGAGCGAAGACAAGCACGAACCACCGGCGCTCGTGGAATTGAAAGGGATGGACCAACTGGCGGCAAGCCGCTGAGCGGAGAGTCCCTAGAGTTAGAGGAGAACACGGAGATGGCCGTCAAGCTGCCGATTTACATGGACAATCACGCCACCACCCCGATGGACCCGCGGGTGCTGGAGGAGATGCTGCCGTATTTCACCGAGAAATTCGGGAACGCGGCGAGCCGCAACCACTCGTTCGGCTGGGCCGGCGAAGAGGCGGTGGAGAATGCGCGCCAGCAAGTGGCTTCGCTCATCGGCGCCACGGCGAAGGAAGTCATCTTCACCAGCGGGGCGACGGAATCCGACAACCTGATGATCAAGGGCGTGGCGGAGATGTACCGCGAAAAGGGCAACCACATCATCACCCAGGCGATCGAGCACAAGGCCGTTCTCGATACCTGCAAGAACTTGGAGAAGCACGGATTTGAAGTGACGTACCTGCCGGTGCACAAAGATGGCCGCGTGGATCCCGAGGATGTGCGCAAGGCGATTCGGCCGACCACCATCCTGATCGCGATCATGTATGCCAACAACGAAATTGGGATCGTCAACCCGATGCAGGAAATCGGGAAGATCGCCAAGGAACACGGCATCATTTTCGCGTCGGACGGCGTGCAGGCTGCGGGCAAGATTCCGATTGACGTGCAGAAGGACAATATCGACCTGCTGGCTATTTCCGGCCACAAGTTTTATGGCCCCAAGGGCGTTGGCGCGTTGTATGTGCGCCGCCGCAATCCCCGCGTGCAGCTTTCGGCCATCATTGATGGTGGCGGCCACGAGCGCGGGATGCGTTCCGGCACGCTGAACGTGCCTGGCATCGTGGGGCTTGGCAAGGCCTGCGAGCTTTGTCAGCAGGAAATGGCGCAGGAATCGGCGAGGATCAAGGCGTTGCGCGAACGTTTGCGCGTGGGCCTGGAGGCCAAGCTGGACGAAGTCTTCATCAACGGATCGATGGAGCATCGTCTGCCGAACAATCTCAACATGAGCTTCGCCTATGTCGAAGGCGAATCGCTGCTGATGGGGATCAACGACGTCGCAGTTTCGAGCGGCTCGGCTTGTACTTCGGCAACCCTCGAACCCAGTTACGTACTCAAAGCTTTAGGCGTGGGCGAGGATCTGGCGCATACGTCGATCCGATTCGGCCTCGGGCGGTTTACGACCGAGGAAGAAGTTGATTACGTGATCGACAAAATGGTGCAGGTTGTAACCAAGCTGCGAGAACTCTCGCCGCTATACGAAATGGCCAAGGAAGGTATAGACATTTCCAAGGTCAAGTGGCAAACCGCCTAATCCCGTGAAGACTGGAAGGAAAAAAATGGCAAGCGCTATTGCAAGCGAAGGAACACTCAGAATTCACCGCTCGATCGCGGGTACGTCCGCGCCGTTTCGCGTGACGTATCAGGCGTACCAGGATGGTGATGAGCCGGCCCCAGCCGCGGAGCGTTCTTTTCATCATCTTCAGGATGTCCGCGCGTTTTTGAACGTGCTGGGCCTTGGAGCAGATTATGTCCGCGACGCACTGCGGGAACTGACCGCGGGGCGTTCGGCGTTTTTGACCAACATCGCCCTGACCGAAAAGGCCATTAAGAATGCAGGTTTTGGCTCTCTCGTTGCGGCGAAGGGCTAATTGTTACTGGAATCGAATATTGAAGGAGCACCCCGTCCATGGCATATAGCGAAAAAGTAGTCGATCATTACAACAATCCCCGCAACGTCGGCAGCATGCCCAAGGAAGATCCCAATGTCGGGACCGGCCTGGTCGGCGCGCCGGAATGCGGCGACGTCATGAAGCTGCAGATGAAGATCAATCCGGACACCAAGATCATTGAAGAAGCAAAGTTCAAGACCTTTGGGTGCGGATCGGCCATCGCCAGCTCTTCCCTGGCCACGGAATGGGTGAAGGGAAAGACCGTCGAAGAAGCGCTCAACATCAAGAACACGGACATCGTCCGCGAGCTTTCGCTTCCTCCGGTCAAGATTCACTGCTCCGTACTCGCCGAAGACGCCATCAAGGCAGCCATCGGCGATTGGAAGAAGAAGCACGGTATTGAAGTTCCCGCGCACGAAAAGTCGTCGCACTAATTGCGAGGCAGCGCGGGCGTAGTGGCGTCTTCCGGCGGAGAATTGCAACCGTCGGAGGATGCTGTCCAGAGGTCGCTCCAGAGAAGTTTTTGGAGAAGCGGGATTATGACGTCGGAAACCACAACGCAGACTGTAGAAAAAGAAAAGACCGGGCCGGTGATTCATCTTACCGAGCACGCGGCGAAGAAGATTATTGCGCTGCTCGAAAAAGACGGCGTGTCGCCGAAGAGCGGCGGGCTTCGCGTGGGCGTGCAGGGCGGCGGCTGCTCGGGATTATCGTATGCGATGCGGCTGGATACCCAGGCGCGCGACCGGGACAAAATTTTCGAG
>Ga0210384_10003130_pt1 | contig 19486 bp, 21 predicted proteins | sample IncBWH2MmetaG_FD_160574 | JGI IMG/M metagenome (GOLD analysis project Ga0210384, IMG submission 160574) | Forest soil microbial communities from Barre Woods Harvard Forest LTER site, Petersham, Massachusetts, United States - Inc-BW-H-2-M | ecosystem: Environmental > Terrestrial > Soil >...
GCTGATTTGACAGTTCTGCGGTCGTGCGGCTCATGGGGAGAACTCGCTCTGTATACCCAAAGCAGGATCGCGCGTTGCCTGGATCATATGTTCCCGCACCTGAGCGCGAACCAACAGGAGGCAGCTCGATGAAACTCATCTCCGCGAAGGTGGCGATCGCGGGCGCGTTGCTCGCCATCGCCGTGTCTGCATGCGTCGTCGCGCCCGCTCCGGGCTATCACGCCGCCATCGCCTGCGAGGCCCCGCCGCCGGTGCGGTTCGAAGTGGTGGGCGTGGCACCCGCTCCGGGATATTTGTGGGTGAGCGGTGCATGGTTCTGGGAGGGCAGCCGCTACGCCTGGCATCCCGGTTACTGGCAGGCCCCGCGACCCGGCTACCGCTGGGTCGCGCACAGCTGGCATCCCGTGGGTCACGGGTGGCGCATGGAGCCCGGCCACTGGGTGCACGGATAGCGCAGTCCCAACCTCAGCGTAACCAACACACAGCGATTTGCACTGCATGCCGGGGCGCTGCACACTGCAGCGCGCCGGCTTTTTCGCCGGCTCCGAATCCGGGGAGCGACCGCCATGAAGCTGCTGGCGTGGAGCACACATGTCTCGCTCGCTGCACTGGCCGTCGCTGCAACGACACTGCTCGCGGCGGCCGCCTCCGCCGCCAGGGAGACCGGCACAATGGCCAAGTTCACTCTCACCAGCATCGACTTTACCGAAGGCGGCACGCTCGCCAACGCCCAGGTCTTCAACGAGTTCGGCTGCAGGGGCGGAAACCTGTCCCCAGCCTTGGCCTGGAGCGGCGCCCCGGCAGATACCCAGAGCTTCGCATTGCTGGTGCACGATCCCGATGCGCCGACCGGCAGCGGCTGGTGGCATTGGGTCGTGTACAACATCCCAGCCGGCACCAGCTCACTGCCGGCGGGTGCCGGAGATCCGAAGAAAGGGCTCACGCCCAAAGGCGCGGTGCAGGGACGCACCGACTACGGCAGCGTCGGCTACGGCGGACCCTGTCCGCCGCCCGGTAAGCCGCATCACTACAATTTCACGCTGTACGCGCTCAAGGTGCCGAAGCTCGAGGTGCCCGAGGGCGCGAGCCCCGCGCTCATCGGCTTCAACGTGCGTGCGCAGGCGCTCGGTGAGGCACACCTCACCGGGATGTATGGCCGCTAGCGAGCGCCGGCCGGCGGTCTGGCCGTGGCTCGTCATGCCGCTCATCGTGCTGCTGGTCTTCTACGCCCTGCACCGGGTACAACATCCGCCGGCCGCCCCCGCGACCGCCACGGGAGGCCCCGCATCGAGCTCGCCGCAGCGGTAATCGCCGCAAGAACTGGCGCCAGCGCCACCGCGCGGCTAGCAGGGTCCCGCGAAATTTCGCGTCTTGTCCGTCGGGTTGCGCCTGCCGAGCGCGGTTAGCGAAATTTCGTGGGGTGCTTTAGCATAGCCGCCCTTTTTCAGCCCGGTCCGCAAGGCCGGTCCTCAATATGTCCGGCCGCCCCAGCGCCTCCACCCGAAACCGACCGCAGCCACGCGGCCACCCTGCTTCTCGCGCTGGGTCCCGCGCGGCGGCGCGCGCTCCGAGGGTCGGGTTCGTGAGCCTCGGTTGCCCGAAGGCACTCGTGGACTCGGAACGGATACTCACGCAACTGCGGTCGGAAGGCTACGAGGTGGCGCCGACCTACGAGGCGGCGGACGTCGTGGTCGTCAACACCTGCGGCTTCATCGACGCAGCGGTGGATGAATCACTCGAGACGATCGGCGAAGCGCTCGAGGAGAACGGGCGAGTCATCGTCACCGGGTGCCTCGGCGCACGGCCGGAGCGGATTCTCGAGCGCCACCCGCGCGTACTCAAGGTGACGGGGCCGCACGCTTACGAGGAGGTGGTGGGCGCGGTGCACGAGCACCTGCCGCCGCGACACGACCCGTTTCTCGACCTCGTGCCGCCGCAGGGTGTGCGGCTCACGCCGCGACACTACGCGTACCTGAAAATCTCCGAAGGGTGCAACAACCGTTGCAGCTTCTGCATCATTCCTTCGATGCGCGGGCGGCTCGTCAGTCGCCCGATCGATGAGGTGCTGCGCGAAGCCGAACGGCTCACCGCCGCGGGGGTCAAGGAGCTGCTGGTCATCTCCCAGGACACGAGTGCCTACGGCGCGGACCTGCGCTACGCGCGGCGCAGCTGGCGCGGTGAAGCGCTCGAAACCCGCTTCATCGATCTAGCCCGTAGTCTGGGCGAGCTCGGAGTGTGGGTGCGCCTGCACTATGTCTATCCGTACCCGCACGTCGATGCCGTGATTCCGTTGATGGCCGACCGACGGGTACTGCCGTACCTCGACATTCCGTTCCAGCACGGCAGCCCCGCGGTATTGAAGCGCATGCGCCGTCCGGCGCACGCTGAGGATACGCTCGGGCGCATCCGCGCCTGGCGTCGCGAGTGCCCGGAGCTCACGCTGCGCAGCACGTTCATCGTCGGGTTTCCCGGCGAGACCGAAGCCGAATTCCGTCAGCTCCTCGTCTGGCTCGATGAGGCGCAGCTCGATCGCGTCGGCTGCTTCAAGTACTCCCCGGTCGAGGGTGCGGCTGCGAACGCGCTGCCCGACCACGTGCCTGCGGAGGTGCAGGAGGAGCGTTACGCCCGCTTCATGGAGCGTGCCGCGGTCATCAGCGCACGGCGCCTCGCCGGCCGGATCGGCACGCACATGCGCGTGCTCGTGGATGAAGTATCGGGAGATGTCGCGATCGCGCGCAGCGCCGGGGATGCGCCGCAGATCGATGGGGTCGTACGGATCGCGGCCGCCCGCGACAACAGCCGGCCGCGCGCCGGGGACCAGAGCATCGCCTCGCTACGCGCGGGAGAGTGGGCCGATGTCGAGGTCGTATCCGCGGATGCGTACGATCTCGCCGGCCGCCTCATCGACAGCCAAGGCGAGGCGGCCGGCAGCCGCTGACGAACCACCCCACGAAATCACCTCGCCATCTCGGGAGGATGCGCACCTGCAAGTCAGATGCGCGATTTCGTGGGGGACCCCGGCTCAGCTCGAGGTCATTCCCAGGGAATGCATCACCTGGGACGCCTGATCCTTGACGGTCTGACCTTTGCTCACGGCGGTGCTGTAGTCGCCGGCCGTGGCCGCAGTGGAGGCGTCGTTCCACACGGCCTTCATGCTGTCGACACTCGACTTCGCGGCGGCGAGCGTGTCCTTGGTCACGCCCTTCGGCAGATGATGCGACTTCGAGAGGATGTCGACGCGACTCTGGATGGCGTCGACCATCTTCGGTACGTCGGTGCTCATCGGCCCCCAGGCGTCCTTCGCCTTGTCGTTCGCCGCCTGGACCTCCTGCTGCTTGGCGGTGGCGGTGTCGCGCAGGTTGTTGATCGCCGAGTTGATAGCGGGGATATCGGCGAGTACACCCTTGTAATCACCCTTGGCGAGTTTGTCCTTGGCGCTATTGAGCTGGGTGTCGACCGCCTGCAGCTGGTCCGGGGCATAGCGCATCGCCATGTCACGGGTGCTGGTGAGTGAGGAATCCGCCGCTGCGACCGCCTGCTCGGCCGGTGCCCGCTGGTTCTGGCAGCCGGCGATGAGGACGGCCGTCAGCGCGGCCAGCACCCAAAGCGATGATTTCTTCATTTTTGAGTTCCTCTTGGCATGTGGTTGCGACAATCAGGGAATGCGCAGCTTCTGGCCGGGCTTGATCTTGTTCGGATCGCTCAGCACATCGCGATTCGCCTCGAAAATCTTAGTGTACAGCGAGGCGTCGCCGTAATACTTCTGCGCAATCTTCGACAGCGAGTCGCCGGACTGCACGACGTGAATCTGGGTGTAGGGGTTGTCGGCTGCCGGGTTCTTCTCATCTGCCATGGTGTACTCCGTGTCTGTTTACGCGGCGCGGCACGGCGGTCACGCACCGTGTTTGTTCTGCTGACACGGCACATGGAACCGCGGCAGACCAGCTCCGAGTCTGCCTGACATGAGTTGGAAGGGTAACATGAAGTACCCGCTGCGCCATCGCCGCTTGCAAGTAAACACGTAACTTCCAACCCGTAAGTAATTGATTCGGCTCAAGGCATAACGCGTCGCCCGCCTACCGCGTCGTCAACGCTCGCGTAATGCAGGGCGCTCTGCGGAAGCTGCGCTAGATTGGCGGGCGCCAGGGCTTCCCGCGCCGAGTCCTTGAGCCTCGCCAGGCGCAGCTCCACGCCGTGTCTGCTCAGCCAACTGCACAGCTCCCCGAGCGCCTCGAGCGAGGTGCTGTCGAGGTCCGGGGATTCCTCCAGGCTGAGCACCACGACCTTGGTCGCGGGCGCCGCGCGCACCTGCTCGCGGACCTGCGCGAGAAGGGGTTCGGCGTTGGCGAAGAACAATGGCTCCTCGGGGCGCAACACCAGCATACCCGGGACCGTAGCCGCCGCCGGAAAGCTCGCCACGTTCAGGTAGTCGTGCGTGCCGACTCGCCCGAGCACCGAGAGACGTGGCCGCGCCAGCGAGCGCAACAGCAGCGCCACCGTCAGAACAATCGCGGCCAGCAGCCCATGCAGCACACCGAGGAGCATCACTGCCAACACCGCGGCAACGGCCACCAGGCGGTCGCGGTGCCACTGGAAGTAATGCCTGAAGATACTGAAGCGCAACGACTTGCCGACCGCGTGGATGACGATCGCCGCTAGCACGGGCTGCGGGATGCGCTCGATCCAGCCGAGGAACGCCACCAGCAGCACGAGCACCACCGCCGCCGCGCTGAGCCCGGCGAGGCGGGACTGCGCGCCGGCGGCCTCGTTGGCCGAAGTGGCGGAGTAGCCGGCACCGACCGGCGTGCCGCGGCCGAGTCCCGCCAGGATGTTGGCCATTCCGAGCGCGAAGAGATCGCGGTTGGGCTGCACGGTCTCGTCGTGCTTGAGAGCGAACGTGCGGATCGAGCCGTAAGACTCAGCGTACAGGATGAACATGATCGCGAGGGAATACTCGACGATCGGCAGGGCGCGGATACCGGGCGCAGCCGTGAAGGCCGGCGGCGCGAGCGTGAGGTGGATGGGACCGGTGAGCACCACGCCGTGCGCGGCGAGCAGTGGCGCTGCCAGGATGCTCGCGACGATCACGACGAGTGCACCGGGCAGGCGCGGCACGCGCTCGAGCAGGAAGAGTCCGGCGAGCGCCGCCAGGCCGCACGTGAGGCTCGGGAGCTGCCACGCGCGGTACCCGCGCACGAGCTCGACGATGAGCGCAAACACGCCGCTGCTGTCTGCCTGCACGTTGGCGAGGTGCGGCCATTGCCTTACGGCGATGACCAGCGCGAGTCCGAAGGTGTAGCCACGCAGCACGGGGCGTGCGATCAGGTTGGACATGGCCCCGAGCCGAAATGCCGCGCACAGCGTGAATGCCAACCCGGTGCCGACTACCAGGATCGAGGCGATCGCTAGGCGCTCGGCGACGGTGCTGCCCCCGAGTGCCGTGATGGCAGAGGCGAGCACGGCGGCGGAGGAGGAGGTCGCACTCACGATGGCGAAGCGGCTGCGGCCGATGAGGCCGTAACACGTGAGACCCGCGAAGAGCGCGATCACTGCGGCCTGCGGTGGCAGACCCGCGAGACCTGAGTAAGCCACCGCCTCCGGCAGCAGGAGACCTGCGATCGAGAGCCCAGCGAGGAGGTCGGCGACGGTCGTTCTTGTCGTCAAACCGTCATCCTACCGTAAATAAACAACCCGCCGCCCGGCGCAGCGCCGCGCCGTGCGGGCGCGAATTATTCGACCGTCACACTCTTCGCGAGATTGCGCGGCTGATCGACGTCGGTGCCCTTGAGAATCGCCGCATGGTAGGCGAGCAGCTGCAGCGGAATGCTGTAGACCACCGGCGACTGGACGTAGGTCACCTGCCGCGGCATCTCGATCACCGTGACCCCATCGCTTCCGGAGATTCCAGACTCGGGGTCGGCAAACACGAAGAGCTCGCCGCCGCGCGCCCGCACTTCCATGAGGTTCGACTTCAGCTTCTCGAGCAGGTCGTTGTTAGGAGCGACCGCCACCACCGGCATGTCGGCATCGACCAGCGCGAGCGGCCCGTGCTTGAGCTCGCCTGCCGGGTAGCCTTCGGCGTGTATGTAGGAAATTTCCTTCAGCTTGAGTGCGCCCTCGAGTGCGATCGGGTACAGAGCGCCGCGGCCGAGGAAGAGCGCATGACGCTTGTCGGCAAAGCGCTCTGCCAGACGGTGGATGACAGGATCGAGCTCGAGAGTGCGCTCCACCATCGCGGGCAGCTCGATGAGCCGGCCAACGAGGGCACGCTCGCGCTCGGCATCGGCGCCCTGGTGCCGCGCGAGCGCCACCACCAGCATGCCGAGTGCCGCGAGCTGCGTGGTGAAAGCCTTGGTCGACGCGACGCCGATCTCGGGACCGGCGCGGGTCAGCATCACGAGCTCAGATTCACGCACCAGTGAGCTCTCGGGAACGTTGCAGATCGCGAGCGAGGAGATGTACCCCGACTGGCGGGCGAGGCGCAGCGCCGCAAGCGTGTCCGCGGTCTCGCCCGACTGGGAAATGGTGACGAACAATGTGTTCTGCGGCACGAGCGGCTTGCGGTAGCGATACTCGCTCGCGATGTCCACGGCGCACGGGACCTTGGAGATCTGCTCGATGAAGTAGCGCGCGACACAGGCCGCGTGATAGCTCGTGCCGCAGGCGACGATGTGCACGTTCTGGGTGCGCGCGAGGATCTCGGTGGCCGCCGGGCCGAAGGCCGCTTCGAGGAGGCGTCCGTTGGCGACGCGCTCCTGCAGAGTGTTGGCGATGGCGCGCGGCTGCTCGTGGATCTCCTTGAGCATGAAGTGCTGGTAGGGACCGCGCTCGGCGGCGTTTGCCGAGAGCTCGCTTTCGCGCACCGGCCGCTCCACCCGCGTGCCGTTGCGGTCGATGATACGGATCGATTCGCGGCGCACCTCGGCGACGTCGCCTTCCTCGAGGAAGATGAAGCGCCGCGTGACTGGGAGGAGCGCGGCGACGTCGGAGGCCACGAAGTTCTCATCGACACCGAGGCCGATGACTACCGGGCATCCCTCGCGGGCGAGGATCAGCCGGTCCGGGTCGTGTTCGCTCACCACGACGAGCGCATAGGCGCCCTCGAGCTCGGCCACCGTGGCACGCACTGCCTTGAACAGGTCGTGCAGCGTCTTCAGGTGCAGGTGCACGCGATGCGCAATGACCTCGGTATCGGTTTCGGAGACGAACTCATAGCCGCGGCGGAGCAGGTCCGCGCGCAGCTCCTCGTGATTCTCGATGATGCCGTTGTGCACGATGGCGATTCCGTCGCGCGAGATATGCGGATGGGCATTGCGCTCGCTCGGCACTCCGTGGGTAGCCCAACGGGTGTGGGCAATGCCGATCTTGCCGTCCGTCGGAGTTTGGGTGAGCGCCTCATCGAGCATGCGCACCTTGCCGACCGTGCGCAGCCGGGTGAGGTGCTTCGTTCCATTGAGTACCGCGATGCCAGCCGAGTCGTAGCCGCGATACTCCAGGCGGCGAAGTCCCTCCATGAGGATGGGGACGACGTTACGCTCGGCGACTGCTCCAACGATTCCGCACATAGTTCCGTCCTCGATTGATCCCCGACGTCCCAAGGTGCCGGTGTCTGGATCGACAAGTTTGCCCGAAACTGACGGATTAAACTAATTTCCCTTACAGAACAGTAAGTTGGATCTGCAGAGGGCCGTTGCAAGGACCCTACCCGGTGCGCAGACTCGCCTGTGGCGCCTCGCCCGCTGCCTGCAAGCCATCCGTGTGCTCGAGGCAGAACCGGGCGAGACGCCGCACAGCGTCGCGATACTCCTGGTCGAGCCAGGAGAACTCCAGCCAGAAGTCGCGTTGCGCAATGAGCGTAGTGGATCGACGGCTGGCCGCCACCATGCGCAACGCCACGCTACGCGGACCGCCAAGCGCCTGGACCTTCTCCTGTAGTGCACTCAGCTCTTCCAGAGCCCGTCGAGAGGGGAGCCTCATGGAACGAGGCTGCCGGTTCGGCTCGCGCACCTGCGCAGCGATTCGATTGCCGCGGTCGCGCGGTCGAGCTCGGCGATCACCTCGCAGTAGCGCTGCCAGGCCAGGTGCAGCTCCTCGGTCGCACCTCGCGGAAGTCGCTGCAGATCGCGCTGGGCAAGGCGGTGTTCCCACTGCGCTCGCCGGTGCCGGCTCTCGAGCCGTCCGAGCCGCTCCCAAAGACCCGCGTCGAGCCATTCGGCCCGCTGAAGTTCCGACGCACTCATGACCCTCACCTGGCGAGTACCGATCGAGCGACGCCCAACGGTAGCTCGTGAGTGCTACAGACACGTTGCAGGCGCAGGTCGGCTTTACTTCGCAGGTTTGGTCGGCCGACGCCAGCCTTCGACGGTCGTCTGGGGCGCGCGCGCGATGGTGAGCTTTCCGGGCGGCACCTCGCGGGTGACCGTGGAACCCGCGGCGATGGTGGCGCCGGCGCCCACGATGATCGGCGCAACGAGCACGCTGTTGGAGCCGGTGTGCACGTCATCGCCGATGGTGGTGCGGTGCTTCGCGGCGCCGTCGTAATTCGCGACGATGGTCCCGGCGCCGATGTTGACGCGGCTGCCGACCTCGGCATCGCCGACGTAGGCGAGATGGTTCGCCTTCGAGCCCGCGCCGAGCTGCGAGTTCTTCACCTCGACGAAGTTACCGATGTGCACTTGCGGGGCGAGCGTCGCCGTGGGCCGCAGCCGCGCGAAGGGACCGATGAGACACGCAGGCCCGATGACGGCGCCCTCGATCAGGCAGTGCGGATGCACGTGAGTGTCCGCGCCGATCTCGCTGTCGCGCACCACGCACCCCGCGCCGATATGCACGCGGTCGCCGAGCGCGACGCGGCCCTCGAAGATCACGTTGACGTCGATGAAGACATCGCGCCCGTGCGTCAGGGTGCCGCGTACATCGACCCGTGCGGGGTCGGCGAGCGTCACGCCGGCGGAGAGCAGCTCGCGTGCACTGCGCAGCCGGCAGAGGCTTTCGAGCTGTGCGAGCTGCGCCTTGTCGTTCACGCCGAGCACCTCGCTCGCTTGCGACGCGAGCAGCGCTTGCACCGGCACCTTCTCCTTCACTGCGAGCGCAATGACATCGGTCAGGTAGTACTCACCCTGGGAATTGGCGCTGGTGAGCCGCGTGAGCCAGCTGCGCAATCGCCGAGCCGGGCTCACGAGCACCCCGGTGTTGCACTCGCGGATGGCGCGCTGCTTCGCGGTCGCATCCTTTTGCTCGACGATCTTCTGCACGAGTCCGCGCGCGTTGCGTACGATGCGCCCGTAGCCCTCGGGCTCCGCGAACCGCGCGGTGAGGAGGCACACCGCATCGCTGCCGGCAAGATCTACGAGCTGCAGCAATGTCTCGCGGTTGATGAGCGGCACGTCGCCGTACAGCACCAGCACGCGGTGCTCGGGCGGAATCTGCGGCATGGCCTGCAGCAGCGCGTGGCCGGTGCCGAGCTGCTTCTCCTGCAGAGTCCAGCTGACCGGCGCGCCCGCGAGCGCCGAGCGCACGCACTCACCGCCGTGGCCATAGACGACGTGGATGGCGTTCGGGGCGAGCGTGCGCGCGGTGTCGATCACGTGCCGCAGCAACGGGCGGCCGGCGAGCGGCTGCAGCACCTTGGGGAGCGCCGACTGCATGCGCTTGCCTTCGCCGGCGGCGAGTATGACGATCGACAGCGGTGAGGCGCGCGCAGCTTCGGGGCGCACGCGCTCGCCTGCGGGGCGGGGGCTCCGCCCTGCGTCGCGGCGGCGCCGCGCAGCTGCCGGTGAGTCACGCTTGCGCATCGGCACGATTGTACTCAGCGCCGCACGGTGTAGGCGTGGGAGTCGTGAGTCGGCTTCTCTGGCGGGAGCTCCGCGAGCTTGCGCTGCATGAGCTCACCGACGTAGAGCTGCGGGTTCGAGTGCACCTGGTGCTCCGCCTCTTCCCGGCGCGTGATCAGGTCCGCGGCCTTGTGGAAGGCAGCCTCGAGTGAGCCGCTGACCGGCAGTGAGTCCTTGAGGAAAGCCTCGCCGAACCAGGTGAGCTCGCGGTCATCCTCGCATCCGAATGATTCGTGCGCGGCGTCCGATGCAGTGACGATGGCCGCGGTGTCGCTCTTCAGCGCATTGAGGAAGACTCCCGAATGGCACGCCGACACCACCACCACGCGCCAGCGGATCCCGGAGGCATCGAGCGCTTCGCGCACATCCTCGGGTGCGAGCTGCGCGAGCGGCAGCGTGCCATTTTCCACCTCGAGTCCTTGCTCCGAGCCGTGCGAGCTCAGGAACAGTACCAGCACGTCCTGCTCCGGGTTCATGCGCGCAGCGAGCACCTTGAGGGTCTGCTCGAGTCCCGAGACGCTCGCGATCGGGTAGGAGTCGCGGTCGTCGATGTCGTTGATGAGCAGCACCGAGCGCTCGACCGAGCCGAAGCGTGCCGCGAACACTTCACCCGCGAAAACGGTCTCGCGCCGGAACACTCCCTGGCTGCCATCGCCGGCGAACCCCACGAAGTAGACGGCGGGCTTCCCCTGCTGCGAGGGCGTGACGCGAGCGACCCCAGCGGCGATGCGCGAGGGCTGGTCGTAGAAGAGCGCCTCCGCCTGGTCGGCATCGTCGGCTTCCTCGCCGGGCGACTGCTCCTCGGGCACCCACAGCCTCGTGTCGAGATCGAGGAGTCCCAGCACCGAGGGAGCGGCGACCACCAGCACGATGGCGGTGAGCGCGGGCCGCCAGCGTACCGGGCCATAGGCGGCCCCGAGCACCCGCACGACGAGGCTAATCAGGTAGGCGAGCGCAAGCAGCGTGACCATGACGGGGAAACGGGCGATCCACGGCAGGTCGGAGGCGAGTGAGAAGATCACCACCACATAAGGCGCCACGGCGAGCAACGGCACGAGGAGCGCGCGGATATCGGCCGCGGGACTCTCGGCACGCGCGGTGAGCGCGCAGGCGGTAAGACCCAGCAGCAGGTAGCATGCCCAGCCGAAAAGGCCATCGAGAGCGAGCGGCGCATGCACGGGTGCGTGCAGGAAATCGAGCAGCACCCACACCACGAGGTTGACCGCGAGCAGCGCCGCCAGCTGATCGAAGCTCACGACGAAGCGCGGTGGCCAGCGCCGGCGCAGCAGCGCGAGCTCGAATCCACCGGTGAGATTGCGGCCGAGACCTGCGACGGAGCTGCGCCGCGCGGATGGCGGTCCGGGGTCCGGCGCTTGCGTGCCGGCAGGCGGCGCCGAGGGGAGCGCCGCAGGTGGGACCGGGCTGTCCGCCGAGGGGTCCAGCGCTCTAGCCCCGGAGCTTCCGCAGCCGCTCGATGAGTTTCAGTTGCGCCGCGGCGCGGGCGAGCTCGGCCTGGGCTTCGGCGATGCTGATGTGGCCGACCTTGTCGCGCAGCGCATCCTCCGCACGCTGTTTGGCGGCAAGCGCCGCCGCCTCGTCGATATCCTTCGCGCGCAGCGCGGTGTCGGCGAGTATCGTCACCTTGCTCGGCTGTACCTCGAGCACTCCACCGCCGACGAAGAAGTGCTGCTCCTCGCCGTCCGGCGGTTGCACGCGGACCTCACCGGGCTTGAGCAGCGTGAGCAGCGGTGCGTGCCGCGGGTAGATACCGATATCGCCCTGCGAGGCGGCCGCAAACACCGCGCGCGCGGCGCCGGAGAACAGCTCGCCCTCGGCGCTTACGATGTCGACGTAGATGGTGGCGGCTTCGGCCATTGATCTGATTCGTGCTGGTAAATTACTGCAGAGTCTTGGCCTTCTCGACCGCTTCCTCGATCGTGCCCACCATGTAGAAGGCCTGTTCCGGGAGCGAATCGAACTCGCCGCTGATGATGCCCTTGAAGCCGCGGATGGTGTCCTTGAGCGCCACGATCTTGCCGTCCTGGCCGGTGAACACCTTGGCGACGTTGAAGGGCTGGGAGAGGAAACGCTGCACTTTGCGCGCGCGGAACACGGTCAGCTTGTCCTCCTCCGACAACTCGTCCATGCCGAGGATCGCGATGATGTCCTGCAGCTCCTTGTAGCGCTGCAACACCGCCTGCACGCCGCGTGCGGTGTTGTAGTGCTCTTCGCCGACGACGAGCGGGTCGAGCTGGCGGCTGCTGGAATCGAGCGGATCCACCGCCGGATAGATGCCGAGCGAGGCGATCTGGCGCGAGAGCACCACGGTCGCATCGAGGTGCGCGAAGGTGGTCGCCGGAGACGGGTCGGTGAGATCGTCCGCTGGCACGTACACCGCCTGGATCGAAGTGATCGAGCCCTTCTTGGTGGAGGTGATGCGCTCCTGCAGCACGCCCATCTCCTCGGCGAGCGTCGGCTGGTAGCCCACCGCGGAAGGCATGCGCCCGAGCAGCGCCGACACCTCGGTGCCGGCGAGCGTGTAGCGGTAGATGTTGTCGATGAAGAACAGCACATCGCGGCCCTTGCCGTTGGAATCCGGCCGAACCTCGTCGCGAAAGTACTCCGCCATCGTGAGCCCCGTGAGGCCTACGCGCAGACGGTTACCCGGCGGCTCGTTCATCTGGCCGTACACCATCGCCACCTTGGAGTTGGATAAATTCTGCTTGTCGATGACGTTCGACTCGATCATTTCGTGATAGAAGTCGTTGCCCTCGCGCGTGCGCTCGCCGACGCCGGCGAACACCGAGAGTCCGCTGTACTGCTTGGCGATGTTGTTGATGAGCTCGAGCATGTTGACGGTCTTGCCGACACCTGCGCCACCGAACAGCCCGACCTTGCCGCCCTTGGCGAACGGCACCAGCAGGTCGATGACCTTGATGCCGGTGACCAGCAGATCCTGTCCGCCGGCCTGCTCTTCGAACGACGGTGGCGGGCGATGGATCGGCAGGTATTCCTTGGCCTTCACCGGTCCCTGGTTGTCCTGCGGATGGCCCAGCACGTCCATGATACGCCCGAGCGTGCCCTCGCCGACCGGTACCGAGATCGGCGCACCGGTCGCCTGCACGGCGAGCCCACGCTTCAAGCCTTCGGAAGAGCCCATGGCGATCGTGCGCACCACCCCATCCCCGAGCTGCTGCTGCACCTCGAGCGTGAGGTCTACGTCCGTGAGTTTCAGTGCTTCGTAGACTCTCGGGATCGACTCCCGCGGAAACTCGACGTCGATGACAGCGCCGATAATCTGGGTGATGTGTCCTTCGGGCGTACTCATAGTCTATGGATCCTCAAACCGCAGCCGCACCGCCTACGATCTCCGAAAGCTCCTTCGTGATCGCAGCCTGGCGGGCCTTGTTATAGATCAGTTGCAACTCGTTGATCAGTTCGCCGGCATTGTCGGAGGCCGCCTTCATCGCGACCATACGCGCTGCCATCTCGGAGGCGACGTTCTCGACCGCCGAGCGATAGACCTGCGACTCGATGTAGCGCATCAGCAAGCCGTCGAGAATGGCAGCGGCGTCGGGCTCGTAGATGTAGTCCCAATGCTCCGGCAACCCTTCGGTGTCGATCGCCTCGATCGGCAACAGCTGCTGGAGCGCCGGCCGCTGCGTCATGGTGTTGACGAACTGCGCGTTCACCAGGAACAGCCGATCGACCTTGTGCTCGCGGTAAGCATCGAGCATCACCTTGACGGTGCCGATCAGGTCCTTGACGTGCGGCTTGTCGCCGAGGCCCGTGACGCTTGCGAGTATCGGCGCGCCGAGCCGGCGGAAGAAATTGAGCCCCTTGGTGCCGATGAGACACAGGCTCACGGTCGCGCCCTTCCCTTCCCACTCGCGCATCAGGTGCAAGGTCTGCCTGAACACGTTGGCATTCAGCGCTCCAGCTAGCCCCCGATCGGTGGAGACCACGATGATGCCCACAGCCTTCGCCTCGCGCGCGACCAGGAACGGGTGGCGATAATCCGGGTTCGCCTCGGTGAGGTGGCCGATGACATTCAGCATCTTCTGCGCGTAGGGGCGCGCAAGACGCATGCGCTCCTGCGCGCGGCGCATCTTGCTGGTCGCCACCATCTGCATGGCCTTGGTGATCTTCTGAGTGCTCCTCACACTCGAGATCTTGGAGCGGATTTCCTTGGTGCCGGGCATGTAGTCAATTCTCTGGCGTGCCTAATAGGTACCCGTGGAGACGAAGTCCTCGATGCACTTCTTCAGCGCCGCCTCGTTCTCCTTGGAGAACTTGGGCGTGCGGTTGATGTCATCGAGCATCGCGCGATAGTTCGTCAGCGCGAAGCCCTGCAGCGCCGCCTCGAAGGCCACGACCTTCTTCAGGTCAACCTTGTCCATGTAGCCGTTGTTGACGGCGTAGATGGACAGCGCCATCTCCGCCACCGACATCGGCGCGTACTGCTTCTGCTTCATCACCTCGGTCACGCGCTGCCCGCGCTCGAGCTGCCTGCGGGTCGCCTCATCGAGATCGGAGGCGAACTGTGAGAACGCCGCGAGCTCGCGGTACTGCGCGAGCGCCAGGCGGATGCCGCCGCCGAGCTTCTTGATGACGTCGGTCTGCGCCGCGCCGCCGACGCGCGACACCGAGATGCCGGCGTTCATGGCGGGGCGGATGCCGGCGTTAAACAGATCCGTCTCGAGGAAGATCTGCCCGTCGGTAATCGAGATGACGTTGGTTGGCACGAACGCGGTCACATCGCCGGCCTGCGTTTCGATGATCGGCAGCCCCGTGAGCGAGCCGGTCTTGCCCTTGACCTTGCCCTGGCTCACCTTCTCGACGTACTCGGCGTTGACGCGCGCGCTGCGCTCGAGCAGGCGCGAGTGCAGATAGAACACATCTCCGGGGAACGCCTCACGGCCGGGCGGGCGGCGCAGCAGCAGCGAGATCTGTCGGTAGGCCACCGCCTGCTTGGAGAGGTCGTCATAGATGATGAGTGCGTCCTCGCCATTGTCCATGAAGTACTCGCCCATGGTGCAGCCGGAGTACGCGGCGATGTACTGCAGCGCGGCCGGGGTCGAGGCGGAGGCTACGACGATGACGGTATGCGCGAGGGCGCCGTGCTCCTCGAGCTTGCGCACCACGTTGGCGATGGTCGATTGCTTCTGACCGATGGCGACGTAGATGCACTTAATGCCGGAGGTTTTCTGGTTGATGATGGTGTCGACGGCGAGCGCGGTCTTGCCGGTCTGGCGGTCGCCGATGATGAGCTCGCGCTGCCCGCGGCCGATCGGGACCATCGAGTCGATGGCCTTATAGCCGGTCTGCACAGGTTGGCTCACCGACTGACGGTAGATCACGCCCGGGGCGACGCGCTCGATCGGCGCGGTGCGCACGGCTTTCACCGGCCCCCTGCCGTCGATCGGCGCGCCGAGCGCATCCAGCACGCGCCCGAGCAACTCCGGTCCCACCGGCACCTCGAGGATGCGCCCCGTGGTCTTGACGGTATCGCCCTCCCGCAGGTGCTTGTACTCGCCGAGCACCACCGCGCCGACCGAGTCCTGCTCGAGGTTGAGCGCGAGACCGAAGATGTTGCCAGGGAATTCGAGCATCTCACCGTAGCGTGCATCGGCCAGGCCGTGAATGCGGGTGATGCCATCGGTCACCGAGACGATGGAGCCGATGTTGCGGGCCTCGGTGACCGACTTGAAGTTCTCGATCCGCTGCTTGATGAGATCGCTGATCTCGGTTGCCTTGATCGCCATGTGGTCGGTTCCTCAGGCTGTCAGTTCGTAAGCGATGCGCTCGAGCCGCGTACGCAGCGAGCCATCGATCACCAGGTCCCCGGCGCGTAGCACGGCACCGCCGATGAGCTCGGGGTCGATTTGAAAGTGCATGCGCACCTTGCGCCGCAGCCGCCGCTCGAGTGCTGCGCCGATCCTGCCGCGCTGCGTCTCATTGAGTGACGCCGCGGAGGTCACCGTGACGTCGGTCACGCCCTCGGCGTCGTCCTTCAACGTGCCGAAGAGCTGGGCAATCTCCGGCAGGTAGCCAAGCCGGTGGTTGTCGGCCAGCGTTCGCACGAAGTTCGCGCCATGCTCGCCGAGTGAGCTGGCTGCGATCTCATCGACGAGCTGCGCCAGCTCGGCCGGCGTCACCCGTGGGTTGTCCAGCAGCCTCGCCACACGCGGATCCTTCACGACGATTGCCGCGGCCTGCAGTGCCTCTGACCAGGGCGCGAGGCCGCCGTTCTTGCGCGCCTCCTCGAAGGCGGCGCGTGCGTAGGGTCGGGCGATGGTGAGGCGGTCTGCCATCTTTGAGCGCTCAGATCTGCTCGGCCAGCTGCGCGAGCAGATCGGCGTGCGCACGCGCGTCGATCTCGCGTCCGAGGAGCTTGGTGGCGGCGCCGACGGCGATGCCCGCCACCTCCCGGCGCAGGCTTTCCTTGGCACGTGTGGTGTCGAGCTCGATCTGCTGCTGGGCGGCCGCTACGATGCGTGCGCCTTCGGCGCTCGCCGCGCCCTTGGCCTGCTCGATCAGCTCACTGGCGCGGTGTTGTGCATGGTCGATGATCTGGTTGGCGCGCTCGCGCGCCTCGCGGATGATGGCGTCCGCCTTGTCGCGCGCCTGGGACAGCTCCTTCTCGCCTTCCTCGGCGGCCGCGAGTCCCTGCGCGATCTTGCGCTGGCGCTCGTCCATGGCTTTGAGGATCGGCGGCCAGATCCACTTCATCGTTATGAGGATGAGGGTCGCAAAGACGATCATCTGCACGAGCAGCGTGAGGTTGATATTCACGGTGCGTATCTCCCGACGACGGAAGCGTAGTCGCTCGCGCTCAGTGCTGCACCGCGCCGAGGAACGGATTCGCGAAGGTGAAGAAGAGCGCGAAGCCGATGCCGATCATCGCCACCGCGTCCAGCAGGCCCGCGACCAGGAACATCTGCACGCGCAGCACCGGCAGCAGCTCGGGCTGTCGAGCCGAGCCCTCGATGAAGCGACCGCCCAGGATGCCGAAGCCGATGGCGGTGCCGAGAGCACCCATGCCGAAGATGATGCCGACGGCCAGCACGGTCATGGCCTGGATGTGTGCAACGTTTTCCATTCAACTCTCCTAACGAACTCGATAGTCAGGACCGAAACCCGTAACGGCGGGATCCCCGCCCCTCAATGGTGCTCGCTCGCCATCGACAGGTAGACGATCGTCAACACCATGAATATGAAGGCCTGCAGCGTAATCACAAGCAGGTGGAACAGCGTCCACACCAGCGCCAGCAGGTACTGCATGACCAGGAAGAACCAGCCGCTGAAGTGCGACAGTGCACTGATGCCCTGCAGCGTCAGCACCGCGAGCAGCAGGAACACCATCTCGCCGGCATAGAGGTTGCCGTAGAGACGCAGCGAGAGCGAGATCGGGCGCGCGAGAAACGTGACCAACTCGAGTATGAGGTTGACGACCGACAGCGGTATCTGCAGCAACACGTTCTTGGCTCTGAAGGGTTGCAGGGTGAGCTCGCCGAGGAAGCCGAGCACACCCTTCATCTTCAGGCTGTAGAAGATGATGAGTATGAACACCGTCAGCGACATGGCGAACGTCGCGTTCAGGTCGGTGCTCGGCACCACCTTCAGGTGCTCGACCCCGGCGCCACGAGCGACCAGCGGCAGCAAGTCGACCGGAATGAGATCCATGAAGTTGAAGAGGAAGATCCAGCAGAAGATGGTGAGGGCCAGCGGCGCCACGAGGCGGCTCGCGCCGTGAAAGGTGTCGCGCACCTGTGTGTCGACGAAGGACACGATCGTCTCGATGAAGTTCTGTACCGGACCCGGTATGCCGGCGGTTGCGCGGCGCGCCACCAGCCCGAACAGCGCGAGGAAGAGCAGCCCGAGCGCGACTGAGAAGAAGATGGTGTCGTAGTTGATGACCGAGAAGTCGACGATGCCGTGCGCCGACTTGTTCGAGAGGAACGTCTGGTGGTGGAGGATGTAGTCGGTCGCGCCGCCGCTTTGTTCCGCCGCTGACATCATGATCGCCAATCCATCCACCACGCTTCAGGCGCCGCGGCGTGCCCCGCTGAGGGCGGGCAGCGCGCCAAGCAGCGCGATCCAGTACACGAGGAAGGTGGCCGCGAACCCGGCGAACATCGCCAGCGGCGCTACCCTCATCACCTTCAGCACCACCACCAACAGCGCGACCACGACGGCGAGCTTCACCACCTCACCAAGGTAGAACCTGTTCAGGGCCTGCTGCGCTCCCCCCGAGCCACCGAACACAAGGCCCGCCATCACGAGGCTGCCGGCTGTGGCGATCGCACCGCCCGCGAGCGCCGAGACCGCTGCCACGCGGCCCGCGAAACCGAACGCGCACAATGCCGCCACGACACTCACCGCCGCCTGACTCACGACGACGCCAAAGGCCAGCCGCCGCGCACGGGGCAGATCGATCGCCGACACCTTATATAAGTCCCGTTCGAGGGGCTCAAAAGAGCCGCTTGCCTTGCGTCTTGAGCGGACGCAAGTGGCTTCACATTACTTCGGCCGTTCAGTCACTTACGTGACGACGGCGAAAAAGCCGCGGGATTATAGAGACCGCCCGCGCCCCCGTCCACAGGGGTACCAGCCCCAGCCGCCGCGGCTTGATTGAGCCAGCCGCCCGGATGACCGGCCTACTGGATGTGCGCGAGAATCCCGTCGAGCTCGTCCAGGCTGTTGTAGCTCACGACGAGCTTCCCGCGACCACCCTTGCCAGGCTGGATCGCCACGCGCGCCCCGAGCTTCTCTGCCAGCTCCTGCTCGAGTCGCGCGACATTCGGGTCACGGTCACCCGCGCCATCGGGTGCGGCGGTGCCAGGCGGAGCCTGCAGTCGGCGCACCAGGGCCTCGGTCTCGCGCACGGACAGTCCCTTGCGGGCCACCAGCAGGGCGACCTCGGTCTGCTGCCGGCGCTCCGTGAGGGCGAGGAGCGCCCTCGCGTGACCCATCTCGAGCGTGCGCTTCTCGAGCAGCTCACACACCTCGGCCGTGAGCTCCAGCAGCCGCAACAGGTTGGTGACTCCTGCACGGGAGCGGCCCACGGCCTGTGCGGCCTCCTGGTGCGTCAGGCCGAACTCACTCACCAGCCGCTCGAGTGCCCGGGCTTCCTCCAGCGGGTTGAGGTTCTCCCGCTGGATGTTCTCGATGAGCGCCACGGCGATGGCCGCTTCGTCGGGGATGTGGCGGATGACAGCCGGAATCTCGCTGAGGCCAGCCATCTGCGCCGCGCGCCAGCGCCGTTCCCCGGCAATGATTTCGTAGCGCTGGGATTCGCCGTTGCCGGGCGGCTCGAGCGGGCGCACGACGATCGGCTGCACCACGCCCTGTGCCTTGATGGAGTCGGCGAGCTCGCTCAGTGTCTCGGGCCGCATGTCGATGCGTGGCTGGTAGCGGCCCCGCTGCAAGAGATCGAGCGGCAATCTCGTGAGCTCTTCCCCCACCGGCACAGGAGCCGCCGCCATTGGGGCGGCACGTGAGCCGAGCAGATCCGCAAGGCCTCGGCCGAGAGAGGGTTTTCGGTGCATCATCGGGATCGGTCCTCAGCCTGTGGGGCAGGCGACGCGGTGACCGCCGGCGCCATCGGGCTCCCTCCCACTGCGGTAGTGGCCGCGTCTCCGGCCGGGGTG
>Ga0210384_10003132_pt1 | contig 19480 bp, 15 predicted proteins | sample IncBWH2MmetaG_FD_160574 | JGI IMG/M metagenome (GOLD analysis project Ga0210384, IMG submission 160574) | Forest soil microbial communities from Barre Woods Harvard Forest LTER site, Petersham, Massachusetts, United States - Inc-BW-H-2-M | ecosystem: Environmental > Terrestrial > Soil >...
CCTGCCGGTCGCGCTCGGCTTGGTTCTCGTGCTTGTTGGCGGCGCGTTGCTCGGCATCGTTACCGAGATCGTCGCCGTGCGGCCGGTGCTCAAGAGCCTGGACCAGCATCTCTACGTGCTCTCCACGCTCGCGCTGGCGCTGATGATCCAGCAGTTCACCGCGATCCAGTGGAGCACTGAGCCGCAGCCGTTTCCGCGACTCCTCGACATCACCCGCAGCGAGTTCGATCAACAGTTCTGGTTGCCGATGCTCGCCTGCGCCGCTGTCATCGGCGGCCTCGAACTGCTCTATCGGCACACCCTGATCGGCCACGCCTTTCTGGCGATTGCCGAGGATAATTATGCCGCCCGCGCACTCGGCCTGCCGGAACGCGGTCTGCGCATGACGAGCTACGCGCTCGCAGGCGTGATCGGCACGCTGGCGGGCTTTGCCGGTGGTGAGATGTTGCTGGCCTTCTTCGCCAACGCACCGATGCTGACCTTCTATGGTTTCGTGCCGGTGGCGCTCGGCGGGATGGGCAATAATCGCGGCGCCGTGGTTGCGGGCCTTCTGCTCGGACTGTTTCAGCAAACCGCGAACTTCCTGGTGGGCGGCATCTTCGCCTCGGTGGCGGTCTTCACGGTCTTCATCATCGTGCTGCTGGCGCGCCCCGAGGGCCTCGTTGGCGCCGCCCTGCAGCGTCGCGTCTGATGGATACACAGGCCACACCCGAGCCGACCAAATTGCGCGCGAGCCGCGCCAATCTGCCCGGCTCCGCGAGCACGTTCGGCGCGGCGCTGCCCTTCCTGGCGCTGCTCGCTATCGGCGTCGCGTTCCCGCTGTTCGGTGGCGGCTACTGGGGCGTGATCGCGACCCGCGCCTGCGTCTATTGGGTGCTGGTGTCCGGCCTCAATCTGGTCGTCGGGTTCGCGGGCCAGATCGCCATCGGCTGGGTGGCCTTGCTCACGCTCGGCGCGTATACCACGAGCGTACTTGCCGCGGGCAACGTCATGCCGGCGCTGCCGCCCTATCTGGCGCTGGCGATTGCGGCGCCGGTCGGTGCCGTCTTCGGCCTGATCGTCGGCCTGCCGGCGCTGCGGCTGCGCACGTTCTATTTCGCCATCACGACCCTCGGCTTCGCCACGATCGTGACGCAAGTGGCGCTGGCCTGGCAGAGCGTCACCGGTGGCGGCGTCGGGGTGCCGGGACCGGTATTCCCGGAGCCGTTCGCCTCGCAATGGGGCTTCTACTATCTCTGTCTGGGGCTGGCTGCGGTCTGCACCTGGATGACGGCGAATATCGCGGCAAGCCGCTTCGGCCGCGCACTGACCGCGATCCGCGATGCGGAGGTCGCGGCCGAAGCCAGCGGCATCGCAAAGCCAGTGCTGCTCGGAACGGTGTTCTTGTTCTCAGGCGCCGTCGCGGCAGTCGCGGGCGGGCTGTTCGCTGCGTTGCAATCCTACATTACCCCGGACGCATTCACGCTCGACCTGTCGGTGCTGTTCTTCATCGCCATCCTGATCGGCGGGCGCAGCTCCGTTCTAGGCCCGCTGCTCGGCACGATTCTCTTGACCGTGCTGCCGGAATTCGCAGCACCCCTGGTCGCATGGTCCACGTTTCTCTATGCGGTGCTGCTGCTCGTCATCGTGCTTGCGATCCCCGGCGGAATTGCCGAGCTGTTGGATTTCAGGAACCGCCGCCCGCTCGAAAGCGACCGCGCGATCGTTCCGCAACCCCTGCTTGTCGCGCGGCTGCTCGACGCGGCGCCCGCCGCCGGCAGCCTGACGCTGGATCAGGTCGGCTTGAGTTTTGGCGGGGTGCGTGCGATCGACGGACTCGACCTCGAAATCCGGGCCGGCCAGGTGCATGGGCTGATCGGCCCCAATGGCAGCGGCAAGACCACGACACTCAACGTGATCTCGGGTTACTACGCGCCGCAGCGCGGCGCGGTGAGGCTGAACGGTGCGGCGCTGCCCGCGCTGGCGCGCCACCTGCGCGCACGCATGCGGATCGCGCGAACGTTCCAGACGCCGCGCATCGTCGGCTCCGCCTCGGTGCTGCAGAACGTGATGATCGGCGGCACCATCCATGGCCACGGCACGTTCGCCGAATCCCTGCTGTCGCTGCCGCGGCATTGGCGCGACGAAGCCATGTTGCGCGACACCGCGATGCTGGCGCTCGCGACGGTCGGCCTGGAGCGGCTTGCGCCCGTGCGAGCCGACCGGCTGCAGCACGCGGAGCTTCGCTTCATCGAGATCGCCCGGGCCCTGATGCTGCGGCCCGCGTTCCTGCTGCTCGACGAGCCGGCGGCCGGACTGTCGGTTGAGGAAATAACCCGGCTCAGCACGCTGTTGCTGGCAATCGCGCGGGCCGGCACCGGCGTGCTGCTGGTCGAGCATCATCCTGATCTCATCTTCGACGTCTGCCATCACGTCACCGTGCTCAACCTCGGCAAGATGCTGGCGGCCGGCAGGCCCGCCGAAATCCGCTCGCATCGGGAGGTGGTCAATGCCTATCTCGGCGGCTGATCCGCTGCTCGATGTCGCCGGCCTCTGCAGCGGCTACGGCAAGATCCGCGTCCTCACGGGCGTCGACCTCAAGGTCGGCGCGGGCGAAGTCGTCGCCCTGCTCGGGCCCAACGGCGCCGGCAAGACCACGCTGTTGCGCGCGGTTTCCGGACTCTTGCCCTGGTCGGGGTGCGTGCGTTTTGATGGCAGCGACCTCACGGGCTGCGGCCCGCGTGATACGGTCAAGCGCGGGCTTGTGCATGTCGTTGAGGGCCACCGCGTGTTCACCCAGCTGTCGGTGCTCGACAACCTCAGGCTTGCGGCCTATGACCTGCCCCGCAGCGAGCACGCCGCACGCGTCGAGGAGGTGCTCGAACTGTTCCCCGAAATCGCCGCCAAACGCCGCGAACGTGCGGCCTGGCTTTCCGGCGGCCAGCAACAGATTCTGGCGGTTGCGCAGGGCCTGGTGCGGCGGCCGCGACTGCTCATGCTCGACGAGCCCTCGGCCGGCCTGTCGCCGGTCCTGGTGGATCGCGTGCTCGTGGTGGTGCAGCGGCTGCGAGAGGCCGGGACCGCGGTGCTGCTGGTCGAGCAACTGATCGAGAAGGCGCTGGCGCTTGCCGATCGCGTCTATGCTCTCGCGCGCGGATCGATCGTGCTGGAAGCGAAAACGAGCGAGGCCGATCTGCCGCATCGGCTGGAGCAGGCCTATATGGCGACATCCAGTCGTCCCGGCTGAGGCGCTGCGCGTCAGGTCGCCTCCAGCGCGTGCATCCAGGGTTCGGGATGAAGCTCATAGGCGTCGCCTCGCCGTGCAAGCCGCGAGAATGACGGGAAGTGCAGGTGCATGCCGGCAACGAGGACGCCGTCGGCGGAAACGCGATCGAACATGCGTTTGCGCGCCGCCGCGGCAGCAGCGAGGTCGGTGTCGAAGGCCATGCCGGCCTCAGGGATCGCGGTCTGCACTTCCGGCACGTGCACCGTGTCGCCCCAGATCATCAGCTGATCGTTGCCCGAGGCGACGAGATAGGCGCTGTGGCCTGGCGTGTGTCCGAGGCTCGGTATCGCCGTGACACCCGGAAACACCTCGCCTTGCGTGAACAGCCGCGTCCTGTTTTTGTAGGGAGCGACCTGCTCGCGCCCGGCTTGAAAATAGAGCTGTCTTGCCCGCTCGTCCGCGCTTGCCATCGCGCCGTCGTCGAACCAGTGTCTTGGCTCGTTCTCATGCATGACGAGCTCGGCGTTCGGAAACAGCCGCTCGCCGTTCGACATGTCGGTGAGCCCTGCGGAATGATCCGGATGCATGTGGGTGAGCAGCACGGTGTCGATCGATTTGGGATCGACGCCGGCCGTGGCGAGGTTGCGTTGAACGAAGCCGGCGGTCGGCAGCAGATAATTGCCCGATCCCGTGTCGACGATCGCAAGCCGGCCCTTCGAATGGATCAGGAAGGCATTGACGCTGGTTCGCCGCGCCGGCCGGAATGCATCGCGCAGCAGCCGATGCGCCGCGTCGAGATCGACGTTGCGCATCACATCGAGGCTGCCGTCCAGATAGCCGTCGCTGACCGCGGTGACGACGATGTCTCCGATCTTGCGATGATAGATGCCGGGTATCTGCTGGGCGGGTTGCGGGATCATGGAGACACCTTTGGATGAGGACGTGGGATCAGGCGTCGACCGCGCGCAGGAAGGCGTCGATGCGATCGAAGATGAGGTCGGGCGTCTGCACCGCCATGTAGTGGCCGGTGCGGACTTCGTCATAGGCGGCGCGCGGGATGGCGTCGGCCACGGCTTTGGCGAGATGGGGCGGGCGGGTGCGATCGAGGCTGCCGCCGATCACGAGTACCGGACAGTGGAGCCGCGCCAGCTCGTCTTGCATCTCGGTCGCGGCCAGCATGCGGTAGACCACAGCGTAGCTCGACGGATCATTGCCGAGCCATCGCGCCCGGTATTGCTCGAACCGGGCGATGTCGGAGCGAAGCTCGGCGGGATATCCGTTCCGCATCGATTCCTCGACGGCGAACGCCATGCCGGCGGCCTCGATCTTCGCGACGTATTCGAGCACTGCGGCGCGGCGATCCGGCGCTATGCCGGTTGCGGGGCTGCCGACGGCGATGGCGCGGGTGCGATCGGGATGGCGGGCAGCGAAATGCAGTGCGATCGCGCCGCCGACGGCAACACCGGCCAGTGCGACCGATCCAGCGACGCCGGTGTGATCGAGCAGCGCTGCGATATCGTCGGCCATCGTGTCGATGGCAAGCGTCCCGCGCACCTTCTGCGACAGCCCTGCGCCGCGGCAATCGTAGCGCAGCACGCGCCGGGATTCCGCAAACCGCCGCGCAGCGTCGTCCCAGCTTTCGAGCGAGCCGCCCATTTCGTGCACCAGCACCAAGGTGCGCTCACCGCTGCCGTTCAGCGCGTAGCGCAAGCCGGCTCCATTGATTTCAGCGAATTCCATCGCGCTTCCCTAATCTCTTGCTTCAATGCGCTTCGCCAGCCAGCCATTCTCGATCGCGCATTGCCGTGCTTTCTTATGGTCGAAGCCGTTGCTTCCATCTGACAACAGGCTGGCAGGCGGCACAACGGGAGGCGCCGCAGGGCGATGCGGCATTTTTGCCGCAGGCGCGACTCGACGACGACCTGCGCTTGACGCCCTGCTCGACGACATCGGTCTTGAGGGCATGGCGGCGACCGTCTTCGTGCCGTCGTCCTGGGATGATTGAATCGCTCTCGGTCCGCCTTGACGGACTCCTGGATCCAGAGGCGACCGCAACGGTCATTGCCAAAATCGCATTTCTGCAATTTCCCGCTCTTGCTTAATTCCGGCAAGTGTCGGAAGCTGGCTGCCAACCGAGCCGATAGAGCTCGACGGCCAGACGCCATTGAATCGGGCGCCTTCAAGAAAGTGCCTTTCGGGAGGACGCGTTGCCTGTTCTTGAGTTGCAAGGCATTACCAAGCATTTCGGTGCGATCCACGCCCTGACGGGGGTGGACATGTCGCTCGAGCCCGGCGAAGCCCTGGGGCTGATGGGCGACAACGGCGCCGGCAAGTCGACGCTGGTCAAGATCATCGCCGGTAACTTTCCGCCCTCCGGCGGGGAAATCCGCATCGAAGGCCAGCCGGTGCATTTTTCGAAGCCGATCGAGGCGCGCCAAAAAGGCGTCGAGATCGTCTACCAGGACCTCGCGCTCTGCAACAATCTGACCGCTGCCGCCAACGTGTTTCTCGGCCGCGAGATCAAGTCGGGCATCGGTCCGATCCGCTGGCTCAATCACGCCGCCATGGTCAAGCGGGCCGGCAGGCTGTTCTCCGAGCTGAAATCGGAGACGAGGCCGCGCCATTTGGTGCGCCTGATGTCGGGCGGTCAGCGCCAGGCGGTCGCGATTGCCCGCACCCGCCTGTCCAATCCGAAGATCGTGCTGATGGACGAGCCGACCGCGGCGATCAGCGTGCGCCAGGTCGCCGAAGTGCTCGATCTGATCCGCCGGCTGCGCGATCATGGCATCGGCGTGGTTCTGATCAGCCACCGCATGCCCGACGTCTTCGCGGTCTGCGACCGCGTCATGGTCATGCGGCGTGGTCGCAAGGTGGCGGACAAGATGATCAAGGATTCTTCGCCCGAGGAAGTGACGGGCCTTATCACCGGGGCGATCCATGGCGGTTGAAACACAGGCTTCCATCGGTCAGGACGCCGCCTCGCTTGCCGAGGCCGGCCTCGATACGCACGAGAAGTCTTTTCTCGAACGGATGTTCGGCAACCAGGCGTTCTGGGTCACGGTCGCGCTTGCTGCGATCTGTGGCGTGATGAGCTATTTGGAGCCGGTGTTCGCGACCGAGGACAATTTTTTCAACATCACGCGAAATTTCGCTTTCATCGGAGTGATGGCGCTGGGCATGACGCCGGTGATCATCACCGGTGGCATCGATCTCTCGGTCGGCTCGACCATGGGACTGGTTGCGATCGTTTGCGGCCTCGTGATTCTCAAGCAGCCGATCAGCTACATGCCGGACTGGTGGAACGCGGCGGCCTGGACGCATTCCTGGTGGATGGCGCTGACGCTTGGCCTTCTGGCCGGCGCGCTCGTCGGCTGGGTCAATGGCGTGCTCATCGCCTTTGTCGGCCTGCCGCCTTTCGTCGTCACCTTGGGCATGCTCTCGGCCGTTCGCTCGCTCGCGGTAATCCTGTCGCAGAACCGCATGCTCTACGATTTCAGGCCGGATCAGGCGGTGACGTTCAAACAGATTGGCGGCGGCGAGAATTTCGGGATTGCCCTGGCCGGCGGGTTCCGGCTGTCCAACCCGTTCCTTATCCTGGTGATCCTGACACTGGTGCTCGGGCTGGTCCTGAAAATGTCGAGCTGGGGCCGGCACATCCTCGCGATCGGCGGCAATGAGCAGGCCGCCAATCTCACCGGCGTCCCGGTCAAACGCGTCAAGGTCGGCGCCTATGTGCTGTGCTCGCTGTCGGCGGCGCTTGCCGCGATCCTGAGCGTCGGCTGGTCGGGCTCGGCCAACAACAGCCTGGGCCAGTCCTACGAACTGCTGGCCATCGCCTCCGCTGTCATCGGCGGCGCCAATCTGATGGGCGGCGAAGGCACCGCCTATGGCGCCTTCATCGGCTCGGCGCTGATCTTCGTCATCCGCAATTCGCTGTTGATGGCGGGCGTCGATTCCAACTGGCAGGGGCTGTTTGTCGGCGCTTTCATCATTCTCGCCGTCGTGCTCGAAAAGGTGCGCGGCAGGAGACGCGAGTGACCCGGAACGCGGGCGTCGCGATTAGGGAGAGACCTCGGAAAAAAATGGGAGGAAGCTGATGTTGAAATACGCTCTGACGACCGCGCTCGCCACCGGTGCTCTGCTCGCGCTTGCGAGCGGAGCTTCGGCCGCGGACAAGAAATACACTTTCGCGCTGGTGCCGAAAAATACCAACAATCCGTTCTTCGATCAGGCTCTCGCAGGCTGCAAGAAGGCCGAGAAGGAGCTGAACGGCAAGATCGAATGCCTCTATATCGGCCCGGGCGAGCATGGCGGCGGCGACGAAGAGGCGCAGATCGTGGCCGATCTGATCACCAAGAAGGTGGACGGCATCGGCGTGTCGCCGTCGAACGCGGCGGCGATCGCCGCGGCGCTGCAGGGCGCCAAGGCCGCGAACATCCCGATCCTGACCTGGGACTCGGACCTGCTCGACAAGGACAAGGCCCTGCGCGCGGCCTATGTCGGCACGCATAATTATGACATCGGCGTCAACCTCGCCAAGCTCGCCATGCAGATCAAGCCGAAAGGCGGCACGATCTGCATCCAGTCGGGCGGCGCGGCGGCGGCCAACCATAATGAGCGCATGCAGGGCATCCGCGACACGCTGTCCGGCAAGAAGAGCACTGAATCGCCCGGCGAACGTCTGGCCGGCGCGAACGGCTGGAACGAAGTGGCGGGCTGCCCGCTCTATACCAATGACGACTTCGCGGTCGCCAATCAGCAAATGGAGGACATCCTCAACAAGTATCCCGATCTCGACGCCTTCATCCCGACCGGCGGTTTCCCGCAATTCCTGCCGGATGCCTATGCCAAGACGGCGGAGAAGGTGAAGGACAAGATCGCCTCGGGCAAGCTCGCGCTCGTGGTCGCCGACACGCTGCCGGTGCAGATCGACCTGATGAAGAAGGGCTTGTCGGCGGGTCAGGTCGGCCAGCGGCCGTTCGAGATGGGCTACAAGGTGATGTACTCCCTGCTCGAGATGAAGGAAGGCAAGCCGGCGCCGAAGGATCCGACCTATACCGGTCTCGACGTCTGCACGCCGAAGACGGCCGACACCTGCGTCGGCGGAGGTTCATGAAACCTTTCGCCTCTCGCGAAAGGACGGCGGGGCTACGGCCCCGCCTTTTTGCAGACGTCGTCCCGGTCATCGTGCACAATCTCACCCGGCCTGCGATGAGGGTTGCACAACTTGACCAATGCGAATCGAGACAATGCCTAAGGACTACGAAGAGCTGATCCGCGCCATCCACGAACGCTATGAGGACATGAACAAATCCTATCAGCGTATCGCGGTCTATCTCACTCAAAACCCCAACGATGTTGCGGTCAACTCGATGAACGCCATCGCGGCGACCTGCGGGCTTCACGCGTCCAGCTTTGTCCGCTTCGCTCAGATGCTTGGCTATAAGGGTTTCAAGGAGCTGCAGGCCGTCTTCCAGAAGCGGCTGTCGACCGCAGCTCCTGGCTTCGAAGCGCGCATCAAGGCGCTCGAAACGGAGTTGAGCGGTCGTGGAAGTGTCGGTGGCGGTGCGTTTCTCCACGAGCTGGTGTTGCGCGATATCGCCTCGCTGCAGGAATTGCTCAGCAACATCTCCGCCAAGACCATCGACAAGGCGATCCGAAAGCTGGAAGCGGCCGACACGATCTATCTGCTCGGCCAGCTCCGTTCGGCGCCGGTCGTCGATCTCTTGCGCTATATTCTGACGATGCTGGGCAAGCGCGTCGTGCTGCTCGACGCCAGCGGCGGGCTTGCGACCCATATGGCACAGGCCATTCGACGATCGGACCTGCTCTTTGCGGTTTCCTTCCGCTTCTACGCCACCGAGGTCGTCAATATCGTGGAGCAGGCCGCGTCCCGTGGGGTTCCAATCATCGCCTTGACGGATTCCACGCTGTCGCCGCTCGCCAAGAATGCGACGGTGCTGTTCGCTGTCCCCGAACATCACTACACTTTCTCGCGCTCGCTTGCCGCGCCGATGTGCCTTGCACAAGCGCTGACGGTTGGCCTGGCAGCAAAGCTTCAGAAGGCCGAAAGTCCGCGGATTCCAGTCGTGACCGAACCTTGATCAAGGATTGGATGACAGGCACGGTCGGGCAGCTCAGGGAATCTCTACCCATTGCGACCTGCGCGAGGAATCGTGGATCGCCTCAACCAGGGCCTGCACGCGCGCTCCGGCGCGAAAGTTGAACGGCTCTGGCCGCTTCCCGGCGAGACAATCGAGAAATCGGGCGACCTCGATGGTCTTCAGATCGTTGAAGCCGAGCTGGTGACCCGGCGCGACGCAGAAGCGGCCATAGGGGTCGTGATCCGGCCCGGCCTCGATGCGACGAAAGCCGCGACGACCGGCGGCGTCCGCCATGCTGTAGAAATGCAGCTCATTGAAGCGCTCCTGGGTGAAAAACAGAGCGCCTTTGGTGCCATGGATCTCGAAGTCATGCTGCATCTTGCGGCCCGTCGAGATCCAGCTTGCCTCGATGCTGCCGCTGGCGCCATTTGTGAAGCGCAGGAAAGCGCGCCCGACGTCATCAACCTCGACGGCACGAAATCCGCCATGTCCGTCGGGACGCCGATCGTAAACGGTCACGCAGTCTCCCATGACGCGTGCGATCGGCCCAAGCAGATATTCGGCCGTTGCCAGCGCATGACTGCCGATGTCGGCCAGTGCGCCGCCGCCTGCCGGATCATGGCGAAAGGTGAAGGGACTTGCCGGGTCCATCATGTAGTCTTCGGCATGGATGCCGCGATAGAGGCGGATCTCGCCGAGCTCGCCGCTGGCGATCAGGTCGCGCGCCAGCGCCATCATGGGATTGCAGAGATAGTTGAACCCGACCTGCGTCTTGACCCCGGCGGCCTCAGCCGCGTCCGCCATTTCGCGCCCGTCGCTGGCCCACGCCGCGAGCGGCTTCTCGCAATAGACATGCTTGCCGGCGGAGACCGCAGCGAGTGCGATCTCCTTGTGAAGCGCGTTGGGCGTGGTGATGTCGATGACGTCGATCTCGCCATCCGCGACCAGGTGTCTCCAGTCGCCGCTGGATTTGGCGAAGCCGAGGCCGCGGGCCGCTGCGGCCGCAAGTTCGTCGGTGCGGTCCGCGATCGAATGCAGGACGATGTCGTAGGGCAGGTCGAAGACGCGGGACGCGGCCGCGAAGCCGAACACGTGGGTCTTGCCCATGAAGCCGGTTCCGATCAGGCCGATCCTGAGCTGAGGTTTTCTGCTTGTCATGCCGTCGATCAGCTTTCTATCCAATCTCGCTGACGCTGACGAAACGGCCCTCGACCGCCGATCGCATGGCCGCCTCGGCCAGGATCAGCGCACGGCGCCCATCCTCGAAGCCGACCTCCGGCGCCGCGCCCGTCTCGATGCAATGGACGAAGGCGTCGATTTCGGCGTCGAAAGCCTCGCGATAGCGCTCGATGAAGAAGTCGAGATAGGGCAGGGCTGCTTCGCTTTGTGTGGCACCGAAGCGGCGCAGTTCATGCGGCTTCCGGTTGCCGCTGATCAGCATTCCGCTCGAGCCCAAAAGCTCGACCCGCTGGTCGTAGCCATAGCTCGAGGTTCGCGAATTGTTGATGTGGCATTGCTTGCCACTCTTCGTGCGCATGATGATCATGGCGCTGTCGTAATCATTGAGCTCCGCCATCATGCCCGGGTCGATCAGCCGGCCGCCGATGGCGAACACCTCGACAGGCTCTTCCCCCAACATGAAGCGGGCGAGATCGAAATCATGGATGACCATGTCGCGGAACAGCCCGCCCGCCATTTCATAGTAGGAGCGCGGCGGCATTCCGGGATCGCGCGAGGTGATGATGACCTGGTTCAGCTCGCCGATTTCACCACCGCGCGCCGCGCGCCAAGCCGCGCGATGTCCAGGATCGAAGCGGCGGTTGAAGCCGATCTGCACCGGAACGCCTTTTGAAAGAACGGCCTCGGCGCATTTGTTCACACGCTGGAGGCTCAAGTCGATGGGCTTTTCGCACAGCACCGGTTTGCCGGCGGCGACGGATTTCTCGATGTAGTCGGCATGGGTTCCGGTGTTGCTCGCGACCAGGATCGCGTCCACGTCGGCGGACGCGAACAGGGCCTCCGCCGTCTCCGCCGCGCGAACATTGTGACTGGTTGCGACGGCCTCCGCCGACTGCCGATCGATGTCGTAGACCGCGGCCAGCCGGGCGCGCGGATGCGCCGCGATATTGGCGGCATGCATGCGGCCGATACGCCCGCAGCCGAGCACGGCAATCCTGAGCATGCGTTCCCTCCCGTATGGTTGTTTTGCAATGAACATTGCATCGCGCTTGCTTTGTCAATATACGTTCCGTAACAATCCGAGGAACGAATTTTTGAGGGAGGAGGCGAAATGGGCGGCTCGACCGTGCGCCTGACCATGGCGCAGGCGCTTGTGCGCTATCTCTGCAACCAGTTCACCGAGATGAACGGTGAGCGGGTATCGCTCTTCGCCGGTGTGTTCGCCATCTTCGGTCACGGCAATGTCACATGCTTGTCGGAAGCGCTGGAGGCCGTGCAGGACCGGCTGCCGACCTGGCGCGGGCAGAACGAACAATCGATGGCGCTGGCCGCGATCGGCTTCGCCAAGGCCAGAAGACGCCGCCAGATCATGGTGGCGACATCGTCGATCGGGCCGGGCGCTCTCAACATGGTCACATCAGCGGGCGTGGCGCACGCCAACCGGCTTCCCGTTCTGCTGCTGGCCGGCGACACCTTCGCCAATCGCGTGCCCGACCCGGTGCTCCAGCAGGTCGAGCATTTCGGTAACCCCACCATGACCGTGAACGACGCGTTCAAGGCCGTCAGCCGCTACTGGGACCGCATCACGCTGCCCGAGCAGATCATCTCGTCGCTGCCCCAGGCCATCGCCGCCATGCTCGATCCGGCCGATTGCGGCCCCGCGTTCATTGCGCTTTGCCAGGACACGCAGGAGAAGGCGTTTGACTACCCGGAGGCGTTTTTCGAGCCGACCATTTGGAACATCCCGCGACCCCGGCCGGATCGCAAGCAGATCGAGGAGGCGGCGAAGCTTCTGAGGACCGCGAAAAGACCGCTCATCATCGCCGGCGGTGGTGTGCGTTATTCGCTGGCCGAGGAGCGCGTCGCCGATTTCGCCTTGAAACACGGAATTCCCATCGTCGAGACCATCGCAGGCAAGGGCACACTCACGCACCACCACGACGCCCACGCCGGGCCGATCGGCGTTGTCGGCTCGACATCTGCCAACGCGCTGGCTGCGAAGGCGGATGTTGTTCTCGCGATCGGCACGCGGCTGCAGGATTTCACGACCGGGTCATGGACGGCGTTCGACCCGAACGCGAAATTCATCGCAGTGAACACGGCTCGTTTTGACGCGGTCAAGCATCGCGCGCTGGCCGTCGTTGGCGATGCGCTGGAGACGGTGCAGGAGCTGGACGCTTCGCTTGGCGACTGCCGCGCTGCACCCGACCTGATGACCGAGGCACGCGCATTGTTCGCCGAATGGAACAGGCTGCTCGACGAGCGCCAGGCCCCGACCAACGCGCCGGTCCCGACCTACGCCCAGGTGGTCGGCGCCGTGAACCAATGGGCCGGGCCCAAGGATGTCATGGTCACCGCTGCCGGCGGGCTTCCCGGCGAAGTGGCAAAGGGCTGGCGGGTCAAGAGCCCCGGTAGCTTTGATTGCGAGTTCGGATTTTCCTGCATGGGCTACGAGATCGCGGCGGGGTGGGGCCACGCCATGGCGAGCCGCGGCGATTATACGCCGATCGTCATGGTGGGAGATGGCTCCTACATGATGATGAACTCGGATATCTATTCGACCGTGCTCACCGGCCACAAGATGGTGGTCGTCGTCTGCGACAATGGCGGCTTTGCGGTGATCAACCGCCTGCAGAACTTCAAGGGCATCCCGGGATTCAACAACCTGTTGGCGGACTGCCGCGTGGTGAGCAAGGACCATCCGCCGCATGTTGATTTCGCCAAGCACGCGGAAGCCATGGGCGCGCTGGCGCGGCACTGCGAGAGCTTTGCCGAACTGAACGGCGCGCTCGACTGGGCGCGCACCACGGACCGTACCACCGTCATCTCGATCGCCACCGACGCCTTCGCGTGGGTGCCCGGCGACGCCGACTGGGATGTCGGCGTGCCCGAGATATCGACGCGCGAAGCCGTGCGAGAGGCGCGCGCGCTGCAGGACGAAATTCGCAACAAACAACGTGTCGGAGTCTGACCGCATGCAAGCCAATCTCGGCATCGCGCCGATCGCGTGGTGGAACGACGATCTGCCGGAATTGAGCGACGATGTTTCGCTGGAGGAGTGCCTGTCCCAGGCGCGGCAGGCCGGTTTTACCGGCATGGAGACCGGCCGCCGCTTTCCCATGGAGGCCGCGGTGCTGCGCCCGATCCTCGCGCGTCACGGCATGCGGGTGTGCGGCGGGTGGTTCTCGGGCCTGTTGCTCGACGGCGACGTCGAGGCGGAGAAGGACCGCATCGCGATGCAGATGGCACTTTTCAAGGCGGTGGGTGCGCCGTGCATCGTCTATGGCGAGACGGCCGGCAGCATCCAGGGCGATCGTTCCGCGCCGCTCGCGACCAAGCGGCGGTTGAGCGAGGACGACGTCAAGCTCTACGGCCGCAAGATGACGGCATTCGCCGAATGGTGCGCCGATCAGGGCATGCCGATCAGCTATCACCACCACATGGCGGCGCCGATCGAAACCGAGCCGGAGGTGGATCTCCTGATGAAGCACTCCGGCCCCGCACTGCGGCTGCTCTATGACGCAGGCCACATGGCGTTCGCAGGCGGCGACGTGCTGCGCGTGATCGACAATCACCACGCCCGCATCTCTCATGTCCACACCAAGGACGTGCGCCAGGCGGTGGTCGACGCCATCGATCGGAGCCGGGAGAGTTTTCTCGACGCCGTGATCAAGGGCGTCTTCACCGTGCCGGGCGACGGTTCGCTGGATTTCGTGGCGATCGTGTCCCGCCTGGCGTCGTATCGTTACGAGGGCTGGTTCGTGGTCGAGGCCGAGCAGGATCCCGTCAAAAGCCCGCCGCGCGAGATGGCGAAAATCGGCCACCAGGAACTGCTGCGCGTCATGGCGGCGGCGGGTTATAGCGTGGGAGCTTGAACATGAACCGGATGGATGGAAAGGTCTGCGTGGTCACCGGCTCGACGCAGGGGCTGGGACTGGCGATCGCGCGCCGGCTCGCCGAGGCGGGGGCCGCGGGCCTCGTCACCCTCGGACGCAACGAGGCGAAGGGCCGCGCCGCTGCCGAAGCGCTCGCGCGCGAGACCGGCGTGCACGTGCACTTCGTTCCGGCCGACGTCGGTCGCGTTGAAGACTGCCGTCACGTCATGGCGGAAGCGGAGCGCAGCTTCGGCAGGATTCACGTGCTGGTGAACGCCGCCGCGCTCACCGACCGCGGCACCATTTTGGATACCTCGCCCGAATTGTTCGATGCATTGTTCGCGGTGAATGTCCGCGGACCGTTTTTCCTCATGCAGGAGGCGATCCGCTGCATGATCCGCGACGGCATAGAAGGCGCCATCTGCAACATCGGATCGATGTCCGCACTCGCCGGGCAGCCCTTCATCAGCGCCTACTGCGCCACCAAGGGGGCATTGGCGACACTGACGAGCAACACCGCTTTCGCGGTCATGAAGAACCGGATCCGCGTCAACCAGCTCAACATCGGCTGGATGGCCTCCGACCACGAGCGCGAGTTGCAGGCTGCCGAGCGTGGCGATGCCGACTGGGAAGCCAAGGCCGTCGCTGGCTTGCCGTTCGGCCGTCTGATCGATCCCGCCGAGGCGGCGCGCGCCGTCAATTATCTCGTCTCGGACGACGCCGGATTGATGACGGGTTCGGTGGTCAACTACGACCAGTCGGTCTGGGGAGCGGCCGAAAGCATGCCAGTCCCGTCGAGTGCCATGCAGTTCGCGTGAAACGTCAAGCCTGGTGCGGCAGATTCTCCGCGTGAGCCGATCACCGCAACACCCCGGTTCCCTTCCCGGGAACTAGCCGGGATCCACACGTTTTGCGTGAATTTGCCTTGCAGTTCGGTTAGACTGATTCGGGATGCATCACCATACGGCCTTCCACGATCCCGTTCTGGTCGCGCTGTCGATCCTGATCGCCGCGCTCGCCTCCTACACCGCGCTTGACCTCGCGACCCGGATGCGGGCCGCTTCCGGGCGAGCCAGCCGCGCCTGGCTTGCTGCAGCTGCAACTGCCATGGGTGGCGGCATCTGGTCCATGCATTTCGTCGGCATGCTGGCCTTCAGCCTGCCCGGAATCGAAGTATCGTACGATCCATTCCAGACCCTCCTCTCGCTTCTCATCCCCATCGTGGTTGCGGCAGCGGCATTTGCAGTCGTCGGACGGCGCCCGCGGGCGCTGCTTGCATCCGGCTTGGCAATGGGGCTCGCCATTTCGGGCATGCACTATACCGGGATGGGCGCCATGCGGATGGCGGCGTCCATCGCGTACGATCCACGCTGGGTTGTGATCTCAATTGTCATCGCCGTCAGCGCCTCGGTCGTGGCGCTGTGGCTCGCCTTCCGCAACACGAGTGCCGTGCAGCGGTTGTTTGCCGGGCTTGTGATGGGACTAGCGATATCCGGCATGCATTACGCCGCCATGGCAGGTGCCTTATTCGCGCCTCCGGTTTCCATCGCGGAGCACGCCGGACATCTCGGCGTAGGTCAGGCGCCGCTCGCGTTCCTGCTCGCCGGCACAACCATCATCATCCTGGGCATCGGACTAGCGGCTGCCGTCTACGACCGGGCAAGCGCCGAGCGCGCCGAACGCGAGGCCGGCGCATTGAGGCGAAGCGAAGAACGCTTCCGCCTTCTCGTGGAGGGCGTCGCCGACCATGCAATCTTCATGCTCGACCCCGATGGCCGCGTCGGCAACTGGAATCTCGGCGCGCGCCGGCTGATGGGCTATGGCGACGATATTGTGGGGACAAGCTACGTCATCTTCCATACGGAGGAAGACTGCGCGGCCGGGTTGCCGGCGCGGGCACTGCTCGAGGCCGAGCGGGACGGGAAGTCCGCGACCGAAGGTTGGCGCGTGCGCAAGGCCGGCAGCCGCTTCTGGGCAGAGGTGACGATCGTCGCGGTTCGCAACGAAAGCGGCGCGATCATCGGTTTTGCGGAAATCGTGCGCGATGTCAGCGAAAGGAGACGTGCACAGGAGGCGCTGGAGCGGACGCGCGAAGCGCTCGTCATGTCGCAGAAGATGGAGACGATTGGACAGCTGACCGGCGGCATCGCGCACGACTTCAACAACCTGCTCGCCGCCGTGATTGGCAGCCTTGAACTCCTGAAGAAGCGCCTGAACATGGACGATCCGAAGATCCAGCGGCTCGTCGACAACGCGATGCAGGGCGCGCTGCGTGGCGCCTCTCTGACGCAGCGCATGCTCGCCTTCGCGCGTAAACAGGATCTCAAACCCGTGGTGGTCGATGTGCCGGACCTGGTGCGGGGCATGACGTCGCTGCTGAAATTCGACGCCGGAATCCGCATCGAAACGCGCTTTCCCATGGATCTGCCAAACGTGAAAGCTGATGCAAACCAGCTCGAACTCGCTATCCTGAATCTGGCGGTGAACGCTCGCGACGCGATGCCGAACGGTGGCGTCATCACCATCGCCGCGCGGGAGGATCGTCACGATGATGGCGTCGCGGTGAAACGCCACGTTGCGCTCTCGGTCACCGACACGGGCTGCGGCATGGACGAGGAGACGCTCAAGCACGCCCAGGAGCCATTCTTTACGACGAAGGGCACCGGCAAGGGCACGGGACTCGGGCTGTCAATGGTCAACGGTCTCGCCGAACAATCCGGCGGCAGGCTCGTCCTCGAGAGCCGCCTCGGAGAGGGCACCACGGCCGAGATCTGGCTGCCGGTCGCCGAGGTGGCTGCGGCGCAAGCTCCGCGCGATGAGCCGATCGTGTCGATACCCCGGGCCAGCCGCAGGCTTTCCGTGCTTGTCGTCGACGACGACCTTCTGGTGCTCGAGAACACGGCGGCGATGCTGGAGGATCTGGGGCATGCGGTCGTGGAGGCGCGCTCCGGCGAAGAGGCGCTGGCTTTGCTCCGCCGCACGCGAACCGTCGACCTCGTCGTTACGGACTATGCCATGCCAGGCATGACCGGCCTTCAGTTTGCGGACGCGGTAGCCGCCGAGCGTCCGGGCACGGTGTTTCTTTTGAGCACCGGATATGCGGAGCTCCCGAGCGGAGAGCGCTCCAGCCTGCCGCGCATATCGAAGCCCTTCGACCAGGCTGCGCTCGCAAAAGCGATCGAGGCGGCGATGCGCGAGACGGAGCACACGGGATCTGTCGTCGCGTTTCGCCCGAAGAGCGCGTGACAGAGTTCATCCCGCGCAGGTGGATTGTGTGCAAGTCGCCGACCGTGCGCGGCGTGGCCGCCTCCCGGACCAGCGTTTCCAGATCCTTGTTGGTGGCAACGAGAATCCGCATATCGGCCCGGATGACCCCCTTTCTGGCTCGGCCGGTACCCGCTTTCGTTCGGGGCCGATCGATGGCAGTATTCCGCTCTCAACGGGCCTGATCGACAAACGGCCGGCAGACGATCGACCGTGTGCCGGCAAGGCAGGCCAAAGAACAAGACGCCGGCGCGACGCGGAGCCGGCTGGAGGAAGGTCGTCCATCATGATGTCGTCGAACGCATTGCCACGCCGCACTTTGGGCCGCACGGGAGTTCAGGTCTCGGTTCTCGGGTTCGGGACCGCGCCGCTTGGCGATCTCTACATGCAGCTCGACGATGAGGCCGCCATCGCCACGGTGGACCGCGCGTTCGCGCTCGGGATCAACCTGCTCGACACGTCCCCGCTGTATGGACATGGCCTGTCCGAGCATCGCTGCGGGACCGCGATCAGGCGTGTGCCGCGCCAGGGGGTCGTGCTCTGCACCAAGGTTGGTCGCTGGATGGACCCATTTCATGGTCGCGGCGACGGCTCGAACTTCGTCGGCGGGCAGCCGCATCGGGCCGTGGTCGACTATTCCTATGACGGCACCATGCGCTCGGTGGAGCAGTCGCTGCTGCGGCTTTCGACCGACCGGCTGGACCTGCTGCTGATCCATGACGTCGACGTCTGGACCCATGGCGCGGATGCGATCGAGGCCCGGTTTCGCGAAGCGATGAAAGGGGCCTATGTCGCGCTCGACAAGCTCCGCGGCGAGGGCGTGGTCGCCGGCATCGGGGTCGGCGTCAACGAAGCCGACATGTGCGTGCGCTTCGCGAACGCGGGTCGTTTCGACACCATGCTGCTCGCCGGTCGCTATTCGCTGCTGGAGCAGCCGGCGCTTGCCGAGTTTCTGCCGCTGGCCGAACAGCAGGGCATCGGCGTGATGCTCGGCGGCGTGTTCAATTCAGGTATTTTGGCCACCGGCGCCGTCAGCGGCGCGAAATACAATTACAAGGACGCGCCGCCCGAGATTTTGACCAAGGTCGCCGAGATCGAGCGCGTCTGCAAGGCCCATGGCGTGGCGCTGCCGACGGCGGCGCTGCATTTCGCGCTCGGTCATCCCGCGGTCGCGAGCGTGGTGCTGGGTGCGCAACGCCCGCAGGAGGTCGAGCGCAACGTGGCGGCGCTCTCGAGCCCGGTGCCGTCAGCACTATGGGCGGACCTCAAGGCCGAGCACTTGCTCGACAAGGATGCGCCAGTTCCGTCACAGGCCGCCGCCTCATGATGCGGATCGACGCGCATCACCATCTGTGGACGCTCGCGCGCGGCGATTATGGCTGGCTGACACCCGCGCTCGCGCCGATCTACCGTGACTTCGATCTATCGGATTTGAAGCCGCACCTCGCCGCAGCAGGCATCGACGGGACGATTCTGGTGCAGGCGGCGCCGACCGAATCCGAGACCTTCTTCATGCTGGAGATCGCGGAAGGCGATCAGGTGGTGCGCGGCGTGGTCGGCTGGACGGAATTCGATACCGGGAATGCCATGGCGCGCATCGACGCGATGGCGGCGTCGACATTGCTCGTCGGCCTGCGGCCCATGGTGCAGGACATCCCGGATGACGACTGGCTGCTGCGTCCGGCCTTCGCGCCCCTGCTGGCGAAGATGGCGAAACACGGCCTCGTCTTCGACGCGCTGGTGTTGCCGCGCCATCTCCAAAGACTCCTGCACGTGATCGATCGCCATTCCGATTTGCAATTCGTGCTGGATCATTGCGCCAAGCCGCACATCAGGACAGGTGACATTGCGGT
>Ga0210384_10003133_pt1 | contig 19479 bp, 15 predicted proteins | sample IncBWH2MmetaG_FD_160574 | JGI IMG/M metagenome (GOLD analysis project Ga0210384, IMG submission 160574) | Forest soil microbial communities from Barre Woods Harvard Forest LTER site, Petersham, Massachusetts, United States - Inc-BW-H-2-M | ecosystem: Environmental > Terrestrial > Soil >...
CCGAACTTCTTCGACAGGACGGTGGTGATCGCTGCCGTCAGCGTGGTCTTGCCGTGGTCGACGTGACCGATGGTGCCGACGTTGACGTGCGGCTTGGTCCGCTCGAATTTACCTTTTGCCATCTTGCGCTCCTAGTCAAGCGTTCGAAAAATCAAAGAAGAGAAGTGGTGCCCATGGCGCGGATCGAACGCGCGACCTCTCCCTTACCAAGGGAGTGCTCTACCACTGAGCCACATGGGCATCGACACGGGCTTGAACACGGGCGCGTGGCCTTTGCTCAAACCGCTGCCGACATCGAAAGTCTTGCCGGTACTGCTGCTACTGTCCTGCCGGTTCCCCGGCACTGGAGCGGGAGACGGGAATCGAACCCGCGTCATTAGCTTGGAAGGCTAGGGTTCTACCATTGAACTACTCCCGCCTGCTGCCAGGGACAGTCTTCGCACACTTGGTGGAGGAGGCTGGATTCGAACCAGCGTACGCGTTAGCGGGCAGATTTACAGTCTGCTGCCTTTAACCACTCGGCCACCCCTCCAGGAGCGAAGCCCGCAACTATACCACATTGGAAACGGTCTTGAATAGACCCCGGGGCTTCGTCGCCTCTGGCGGAGGTGTCACTCGGCTGTCATTGCCCGTCAGGCCAGCGACCACCAATCGACCTGCCCGGCCGTGGCCGCGAAGTGGCTGCCGTCGGCCATGAACTCGCGCTTGAAGTCGTGCGACGGATGGCGCGCCCGCAGCACACGCGAGCCCGAGCCAGCGGGGCAGGCCGCATCGAAGAACGCCTGCGCCGGCTTGCCCCACAGCAGGAACGTGGGCGGATCTTGCCGCGCCGCAAGCACGCGGACAATATCAGAAGTGAGCGCCTGCCAACCGCAATTCATGTGCGCCCCGGCCGAGCCCACCTCCACCGTCAGCACCGGGTTGAGCATCAGAACGCCCTGGCGCGCCCAGCCGTCCAGCAGCCAACGCTCGGGCGGCTGCCAGCCCGGCCGGTCGGCCTTGAGGATCTCGAAGATGCGCCGCAGCGACACCGGCTTGCCGTGCCCGGCCGAAAAGGCCAGCCCGTCGGCGTGGCCAGGCCGCGGATAGGGATCCTGGCCGAACACGACCACCTTCACGTCGTCCGGCGCAAGCAGCCGCAGCGCCCGGAACGGATCCGGCGGGGCGATCTCGCGCTCGCCCGACACCGATTTCACCGCCGAGCACACCGCCTGCTCGGCCGCGGGCGTCCAGCTCGACAACACCGCACGCCACGCGGCGGGCAGGCGCGCAAACGCGGTGGACAGGTCGTCGGCGCGCGTCACGCGCGGCACGCCACCCGCTTCGGCCGCGTCGCCGAAGGGCAGGTCGGACTGGCTCACGACGCGGGCCTGCCGAACAAGGCCTCGAGCGCGACGCCCGGATCGGGCGCGCGCATGAACGCCTCGCCCACCAGGAACGCGTGCACGCCGGCCGCGCGCATCTTCGCCACGTCGGGCTGCGCGAGGATGCCCGACTCGGTCACCAGCAGGCGATCGGACGGCACGTCGGCCAGCATGCCCAGCGTGGTGTCCAGCGTCACCTCGAAGGTGCGCAGGTTGCGGTTGTTGATGCCCAGCAGCGGCGTGCGCAGCCGCAGCGCGCGCGTCAGCTCGGCGCCGTCGTGCACCTCCACCAGCACGTCCATGCCCAGTTCCAGCGCCGCCGCCTCGAGCTCGCCCATCTGGCCGTCGCCCAGGCACGCGGCGATCAGCAGCACGCAGTCGGCGCCCATCGCGCGCGCCTCCACCACCTGGTACGGGTCGATCAGGAAGTCCTTGCGGATCACCGGGAGCGCGCACGCGGCGCGCGCTGACTGCAGGTAGTCGGCATGGCCCTGGAAGAACTGCACGTCGGTGAGCACGGACAGGCAGGCCGCGCCGTGCGCCGCGTAGCTGACGGCGATCGCCGCCGGGTCGAACTGCGCGCGCAGCACGCCCTTGCTGGGGCTGGCCTTCTTGACCTCGGCGATGACGGCCGCGTCGCCGCGCGCCACCTTCGCGCGCATGGCCGCCGCGAACCCGCGCGGCGCGTCCTGGCCGCGCGCGAGTTCCTGCAGGTCGCCCAGGCTGCGGCGCGGGCGGGCGGCGGCGATCTCCTCGCGCTTGACCTCGACGATGCGTTGGAGGATGTCAGACATTGGACTTGAGCTTCTGGGTGACGGCCACGAACTGATCCAGCTTGGCCTGCGCGGCGCCCGCGGCCACCGCCTCGCGGGCGCGCTTGACGCCCTCGGACACCGACGCGGCCACGCCCGCGCAGTACAGCGCGGCGCCGGCGTTGAGCAGCACGATGTCGCGCACCGGGCCGTCCTCGTTGGCCAGCGCGCGGCGGATGCACGCCACCGATTCCTGCTGGTTGGCCACGCGCAGCACGCGCGAGTCGTACACCGGCAGGCCGAAGTCGCTGGGATGCACCACGTACTCGCGCACCTCGCCGTCCTTCAGCTCGCCCACCAGCGTCTCGCCCGACAGCGAGACCTCGTCCATGCCGTTCTGGCCATACACCACCATCACGTGCTCGGAGCCCAGGCGCTGCAGCACGCGCACCTGGATGCCCACCAGGTCGGGGTGGAACACGCCCATCAGCTGGTTGGGCGCGCCGGCCGGGTTGGTGAGCGGCCCCAGGATGTTGAAGATCGTGCGCACGCCCAGTTCCTTTCGAACGGGCGCGGCGTGCTTCATCGACGCGTGGTGGTTGGGCGCGAACATGAAGCCGATGCCCGTCTCCTGCAGGCAGGCGGCCACGAGCCCGGGGCTCAGGTTGATGTGGGCGCCCAGCGCCTCCATCACGTCGGCGCTGCCCGAGGTGGACGACACGCTGCGCCCGCCGTGCTTGGCCACGCGCGCGCCTGCCGCCGCGGCGACGAACACCGACGCCGTGGAGATGTTGAAGGTGTGCGAGCTGTCGCCGCCGGTGCCCACGATGTCGACGAGGTGCGTGCGGTCGAGCACCGGCACCGGCGTCGCGAACTCGCGCATCACGGTGGCGGCCGCGGTGATCTCGCCGATCGTCTCCTTCTTCACGCGCAGCCCGATCGCGAAGGCCGCGATCATCGTGGGCGACATCTCGCCGCTCATGATGCGGCGCATCAGCGCGAGCATCTCGTCGTGGAAGATCTCGCGGTGCTCGATGACGCGGGTCAGTGCTTCGGTGTCGGAGATCGGCATGCGGGACTCTCAGTTCAGAGCGCCGACGGCGCGGCGGATTTCGGCGATGGCGAGATCGATGCCGGCGGCGTCGACGTCGAGATGGGTGACGAAGCGCAGCTTGTACAGGCCCGTGCACAGCACGCCGCGCGAGCGCAGCTGGTCGACCAGCGAGTCGTGCGAGCCGCCCCATTTCGCCGCGGTACGCGCCTGCACCAGCGCGGGCGCGAGGTCGACGAACAGGATGTTGCTGGCCGGTGGCGCGAACGCGAGGCCCTCGATGCCGGCCAGCCCCGCGGCCAGGCGGCGCGCGTTCGCGTGATCCTCGCCCAGGCGCCGGACGTGGTGCTCCAGGGCGTGGGACGCGGCCGCCGCCAGCAGCCCGGCCTGGCGCATGCCGCCGCCGGCCATCTTGCGCACGCGTTTCGCGCGCGCGATCAATTCCCGGGAACCCACCAGCGCCGAGCCGACCGGCGCGCCCAGGCCCTTGCTGAAGCACACGGAGACGCTGTCGAACAGGTCGGCGATGGCCCGCGCCTCGGCGTACGGGTCGGTGCCGTGGGCCTCGGCCTGCGCGACCGCGGCATTGAAGACGCGGGCGCCGTCCAGGTGCGTGGCCAGGCCATGACGACGCGCGAGCGCGGTGGCGTCGCGCAGGTAGTCCATCGTCATCGGCTGGCCGCCGAAGGTGTTCTCCAGGGCGAGCAACCGGGTGCGGGCGAAGTGCGCGTCGTCGGGCTTGATCGCGGCTTCGATGTCGGCCAGCGCCAGCGAGCCGTCGGGCTGGTGGGCGATGGGCTGCGGCTGGATGCTGCCCAGCACCGCGGCGCCGCCGCCTTCCCAGCGATAGGTGTGCGCCATCTGGCCCACCAGGTACTCGTCGCCGCGCTGACAGTGGCTCATCAGTGCCGCGAGGTTGCTCTGCGTGCCGGTGGGCATGAAGAGCGCCGCCTCCTTGCCGAGCATCTGGGCGATGCGCTCCTGCAGCGCATTGACGCTGGGGTCGTCGCCGAAGACGTCGTCGCCCAGCGGGGCGGCGAACATCGCGTCGCGCATGGCCGGCGTCGGCCGCGTGACGGTGTCGCTGCGGAGATCGACGGCGGCGGTCATTGCACCGCGCTCAGGGAGAGGAAGTTGCGCAGCATCGCGTGCCCGTGCTCGGAGAGGATGGACTCCGGATGGAACTGCACGCCTTCCAGCGGCGTGCGCGTGCCCGCCAGGTGGCGATGGCGCACGCCCATGATCTCGCCGTCCTCGGAGCGCGAGGTGACCACCAGCTCGGACGGGCAGGTCTCGGGCTCGATGGCCAGCGAGTGGTAGCGGATCACGCTGAATTCGCGCGGGAGCCCCTTGTAGACGCCCTCGCCGTCGGTGGTGAGCGTGCTGGCCTTGCCGTGCATCTGGCGCTGCGCGCGCACGATCTTGCCGCCGAGGGCCGCGCCGATGGCCTGGTGGCCGAGGCACACGCCCAGGATCGGCAGCTTGCCGGCATAGGCCTGGATGGCCGCGACGCACACGCCGGCCTCGGCCGGCGAGCAGGGCCCGGGCGACAGCACCAGGTGGTCGGGCCTCATCGCGCCGATCTCCTCCACGCCGATCTCGTCGTTGCGCACGACCCGCACCTCCTGCCCGAGCTCGCCGAAATACTGCACGAGGTTGAATGTGAAGGAGTCGTAGTTGTCGATCATCAACAGCATGAGCGTTCCTGAATCTGGTGATCTTGGGAAAGGGATCGACTGGCGGGTTCCGCGGCTCGCGGAGCGGTCGATCGGGGTCTCTCGTCAGCCGCGGTGGCCCGCGACTCGGTCAAACGGGGCGCACGCCTTGCGGCGGCGCGACCCGGGCCGGGATCTTCACCAGCGCCAATGCCCGGTGCGGAAGATGGTCGAGAGTTGCTTCATGTCCGCACCATTCTAAGCGCGCCGCGCGGGGTTTGCGCACCGCCGCGCTTCGCATCGTTGCAAGCGTGTCTTTCGTGCGCGGCGCGGCGGTTGCGGCGAGTCCGGATCGCGCGGCGGGCTCGACCTCGCTAGGATGGGCCCAATTCCCGATTTGACCGGCCATGCCCTCGCCCGACGACCTCCCGCCCGACCAACCCGCCGCGTCCGCCGGCCTGCGCGCCCGCCCGCAGCCGCGCAAGCCGCGCCGCCGCGAGCCGGCCGCCGCCGCCGCCGCCGCGCAGCTGACGCCGCCGACCACGGACGAGCAGCTCGATCGCGCGGAGACCTGTTCGCGCTCCGGGCGGATCGACGAGGCCATCGCCATCTGCCTCGCGCTGCGCGCCACGCTGACGCCGCCCGCCGACACCCAGAGCATCGCCTGGTGCGATTTCGTGCTGGCGCTGAGCCACCTGAACGCCGGCCGCGCCAAGGAGGCCGTGATCGCGGGCTACCGCGCCGTCGGCAAGCTCGAGCCCGGCACCCGCCTGCTGCGCAGCCTCACCGTGCTGGCCTCGGCCACGGCGCGCACGGGCGACGCCGCCGGCGCGCTGGCGCTGCTGGAGCGCGCCAAGGGCCAGTTGCACCTGGTGCAGAGCCCGCGCGACCGGTGCCTGTTCTGGGCCAACAGCGGCACCACGTACCACGCCATCGGCGACATGGCGCAGGCGGTGAAGCACTCGATGCTCGCCGAAGGCCTGCTGCCCGAGTTCGACGACATCTACCTGCGCTCGGCCGTCAGGATGAACCTGCTGTTGCAGCGGCTGATCCTGGCGGTGGCCGACTGCAACGGCGTCGAGACGCCGGAACTCACCGAGCTGCTCTCGGCCTACTCGTCGCAGGTCGAGCGCCTGGTGGCCGCCGGCCAGCACTACCCGGTGGCCAAGGGCAGCGAGGACATCGCCGACGCCTACATCGCGCTCGGCAAGCACGAGAAGGCGCGCGAGGCACTGCAGATCGGCGTGAAGTCGGCCGACGCCGCCAAGGCCGGGCCCGACCGCGGCATCCTCGAGCTGCGCCTGGGCCGCATCGAGCGCCTGGCGGGCCAATACCGGCGTGCGCAGGCCCACATCGGGCTGGCGCTGGAGCTGCTTGCCGAGAGCGCGCTGCTCAAGGAGCTGGCCGAGGCCCACCTGGAGAACAGCCTGCTCAACGAGGAGCGCCAGCACTGGCGGGCCGCGCTCGACAGCTACCGCGAGTCGGCGCAGATCCGCGAACGCCTGCTTGTCGCGCAGTCGGACGCGCGCGCCCATGCGCTCACGGTGCGCTTCGAGTCGGAGCGCGCCCGCGGCGAAGGCTGATCACTGCACCAGCGAGGGCGTGGCCGCCTTCGACTGTCGCCACGCCTTCAGCTTGTCGAGCTTGGCCGAGTACAGGTCGTGGTCGGAGCGCTTGACGGCGTCTTCCATGGCCAGCGCCATCTCGCGGCGTGCCTCGTCGAGGCGATTCAGCTCGAAGTCGGCCACGGCCAGCGCGTAGTGGAACTCGTGATAGTCCGGGGCGCGGGCCAGCTCCTTGAGGAACAGCTCGCGCGCCTTCAGGTAGTCGCCCTGGTGAAGCGCCGTCTGCCCCTGCACGTACCAGTAGAACGGCGGCGTGGGCTCGATGGCGGCCAGGCGCGCCTTGACCTTCTCGGCCTCGGCGGTGCGGCCCAGGTCGTGCAGCGCCTGCGCGTAGTTCGCCAGAAGGCGCGGATTGTCGGGCGCCGCGTCCAGGGCGAACTTCAGCGCGCGCTCGGCGTGGGTGGCGTCGCCGCGACGCAGGTAGATCACGCCCAGCGTGTTGTACGCGCTCAGGAATTGCGGATCGCGCCGGATCGCCTCGCGCACTCGCCAGTAGGCGTCGTCGAGCTGGTCGCGCACCATGGCCTCGGCGGCGCGATTGTTCATGAACATCGCGATGACGGTGTCCTCGGAGATGGCGCGCGCCCTGCGCACGCCGTCGCCCGGCATGAAGTCGATGGTGTAGATGTCGGTGCGGTCGAACTTGCCGATCGTGTCGACGTAGTGCTTCTCCAGCATCAGGTTCACGTGGCCGCTGAAGAAGTACATGCCGCCCGAGCGGCTCCACATGTCGTCGGCCACCACCTGCTGGTAGGTCACCTTCAGGTTGAGGGCCTTGGCGAAGGCGCCGGTCATGATGACCAGCGACAGGCAGTTGCCCTGGCGCGCCTGGAACGCCTCGGCCGCGGTGCGCGTGGTGCTGGAGTCGTACTCGAGCTGCAGCTTGCTGCGGTCGTACAGCGCCTCGGCGATCGCCTCGCGCATGCCCGTGTTCCGGGCCATGGGCGCGACGTATTGATCCAGGTAGGCCTGCATCTCGGGCGTGAGCCGGAACACGTCGGCGGGATCGATCGGCTCCCGGGCCGGCGCCACTTGCGCGTCGTCGAACAGGTCGGGCACCACCGGCGACAGCGTCGGGCCGACGGTGGCGCAACCGGCCAGCAGGCCGATGGCGGCGGCGGCGGCGGCGGCGACGGCCACGGCGAGGCGGGCGGGCGCGGCGGCGCGGCGGCCGCGGGCGAACAAGGACGAGCGGAACATCGACATGGCGAACTCCTCGGCTTGCTGTGTCCGCGCACGACGGGCGCGCGCAGATCCCGACACTGACTATGCGCCTTCCGGGCGCGCTGGCAAGAGCAGGCTCCTCAGAACCCTTCCTCGACCAGCTCGGCCGCGCGCAGCAGCGCGCGCGCCTTGGCCTCCGTCTCGCGCCATTCCATCTCCGGCACCGAATCTGCCACGACGCCGGCGGCCGCCTGCACGTAGAGCGTGTTGTTTTGCACGATCCCCGTGCGAATCGCGATGGCCACGTCCATGTCGCCCGCGAAGCTCAGGTAGCCGCAAGCCCCGCCGTAGATGCCGCGCTTGACCGGCTCGAGCTCGTCGATGATCTCCATCGCGCGAATCTTGGGCGCGCCGCTGAGCGTGCCGGCCGGGAAGGTGGCGCGCAGCACGTCCATGTTGGTCAGCCCCGGCTTGAGCAGGCCTTCCACGTTGCTGACGATGTGCATCACATGCGAGTAGCGCTCCACGACGAACGCGTCGGTCACCTTGACGCTGCCGGTCTGCGAGATGCGGCCGATGTCGTTGCGCGCCAGGTCGATCAGCATCAGGTGCTCGGCGCGCTCCTTCGGATCCTCGAGCAGCTCCTTCTCGATGGCCACGTCGGCCTCGGGCGACGCGCCGCGCGGGCGCGTGCCCGCGAGCGGGCGGATCGTGATCTTCTCGCCCTCGGCCACATGCTCGTGGCGCACCAGGATCTCGGGCGAGGCGCCCACGATCTGGAACGTGCCCATGTCGTAGAAGTACATGTAGGGCGACGGGTTGAGCGAGCGCAGCGCGCGGTACAGGCTCAGCGGCGATTCGGTGTAGCGCTTCTGCAGGCGCTGGCCCACCTGCACCTGCATCATGTCGCCGGCAGCGATGTACTCCTTGGCCTTGAGCACCGCCTCGATGTAGGCGTCCTTGGAGAACTCGCGCTGCACCGCGTACGACGGCCCGCGCTTGACGGCCGGCGCGGTGACCGAATAGCGCAGCTTGTCGGAGAGCTCGCCCAGGCGCTTCTTCGCCGCGAAGAACGCGTCCGCCTTCGACGGGTCCGCATAGACGATCAGGTACAGGCGCCCCGACAGGTTGTCGATGACCGCCAGTTCCTCGGTCTGCAGCAGGAGGATGTCGGGCGTGTCGAGGCCGCCCGGCTTGGCGGTGCCGGCCAGCCTGGGCTCGATGTAGCGCACGGCGTCGTAGCCGAAGTAGCCCGCGAGGCCGCCGCAGAAGCGCGGCAGGCCCGGACGCAGCGCCACCTTGAAGCGCTTCTGGAACGCCTCGATGAAGTCGAGCGGGTTGCCTTCATGCGTCTCCACGACCGCGCCGTCGGTGACGACCTCGGTGCGCAGGCCGCTCGCCTGCACCCGCGTGCGCGCCGGCAGGCCGATGAACGAGTAGCGCCCGAAGCGCTCGCCGCCGACGACGGATTCGAGCAGGAAGCTCTGCGATTGCCCGCCGGCCAGCTTCAGATACAGCGACAGCGGCGTCTCGAGGTCGGCGAACGCCTCGAAGATCAGCGGGATGCGGTTGTAACCCTGTGCAGCGAGGCTTTGGAATTCGAGTTCGGTGATCACGTTGGAAGACTCCGGTGGCCGGGGGCGCAGCGACGTTGTCGTCGGTGAGGGGGCTGCGCCGCGGCGAAGATTCTCGACGACGCATGGCCTTCGGTGGCGCACGACGTCGTTCCTGGGTGCACGCGCGGGGCTGCGCCACCGCGGTGCGGCGCCGGCGCACCGCGACAGTGCCCGGATGGGGCGGTCAGCGGCGGCAGGCGCGCACGTTCATCACGAACGGCGTCGCCAGACCCAGGCTCCCTGGTCGTGCGACCGCACCGCGCACGCTTTCGCGACGGTGCAGGAGGAGTGGAGGCCGACGGTCATGCGACCCAGTTTAGCCGATGGTTCCGCCCGCTCGCCAGCGGCCAGGCAACGCCGTTGACGCGGGCTCGCTTCGAGCCGCGCGAAGCCGCCGCGCGATGGTGCGCGGACGGGCACGGACAGACGCCCGCACCCGCGTTGGAGGCCGGAAATACCCGGCGCAAGGTGACGGAATGCGCATTCCGAGGGGTTTGGCAATCCCTTTTCCGCGGCACGAGCCTTGCATGCAGTTACTTGTCGCTAAACTTCACGGCAATGCTGCGTTTTCGTCGTCGGGACGCAGCCTGCCTTCCGGGATTCAACCTGCACGATGGAGCCAGAAGCCTCGTCGCTGCGCCTGCAACGTGTCACTTGAGCACGATCGCCATGACTGATCTGAGAACCATCGCGCGCTGCGTCCTGATGCTGGGCGGCGTCGCCGCCGGCACGGCGGCGATGGCCCAGGCCATGGCGCCGTCGGCCGCCGCCTCCGCGGCCGCCGAGAAGGCGCAGAAGGAAACCGACCGGACCATGTACTGGATCCGCGTGCTGGCCGCCACGCCCGCCCCCAAGGCCGCGCCCCGGCCCGCCGTCGCGCCGGCGCCCGCGCCGCAGGCCAAGGCGCCCGCCCCCGCGCCCGAACGGGTGAAGGTCGCCGCCGCCGCGCCGGCACCCACGCCGGCGCCGGCCGCGGCCGGCCCGAGCAGCACCGAGCTCGCCAACGCGACGCCGGCGTCCGTCGTCGCCGCCACGCCGGCCGCCCCGGCGCCCTCGCTGGCAGCCGCCACCGGCAACGCCAGCGCGATGAGCTCCGGCGGCCTCGACGCCGGCGTGTCGTCGGCAGGCGTCGCCGCCGGCATCGCCGCCCCCGCCGCCACCGCGCCGCAGGTCGACCTGCCGCCGGTGGAGGAGGAGCCGGATCCGGGCCTGATCATGATCAAGTCGGCCGACCCGCAATTCCCCGTCGCCACGATGCGCCGGCTGCGCAAGGGCGAGGTCGAGGTGAAGTTCGAGGTGAACCCGGACGGCGTCGTCGACGTCGTGACGGTGACCAAGACCACCAACGCCGGTCTGAACGCCGCCGCGATGGACGCCGTCAAGCAATGGCGCTTCAAGCCCACGCCCAAGGGCCACACGGCGGCCGTGGCGCTGGCGTTCAACCTCGATACCTGAGGCGGACGCGCTCTCCCGAAAGGCGGCCCGCGGGCCGCTTCTTCGTTGGCGCGCCGCCGCCGCGTCAAGCGAGGTCGTCGAGCCTGTCGATCACGCGATCCGGCCGCGCGTCGGCCACCGGTTCGCCGTGGTTGTAGCCGTAGCCCACCAGCACCACCGGGCAGCCGGCGGCGCGCGCGGCCTCGCAGTCGTTGCGCGAGTCGCCCACCATCAGCGTCCGCGCGGGCGGCGTGCCCAGCGCCTCGCAGGTCTTGAGAAGCGGCAGCGGGTCGGGCTTGTGGCGCTCGAACGAGTCGCCGCCGAACACGTGCTCGAACGACGGCAGCAGGCCCTTGGAATCCAGCAGCGCCAGCGCGAACGCGCGCGGCTTGTTGGTGACGCAGGCCAGCTTCCAGCCGCGCCCGCGCATCGCCGCCAGCCCCTCGCGCACGCCCGGGTAGACCTCGGCGTGCGTGCCGTTGACGTCGGCGTAGTGGCGCTGGTAGTGCGTCCACGCCGTGGCCAGCAGGTCGGGCGCGCCGCCCGCGTGCGCGAGGGTCTGCGTGAGAAGGTGCATGCTGCCGCGGCCCACGGTGCGCGCGATGAACGCGCGGTCCACGGGCCGCAGGCCGAGGTCGGCGAGCGTGCGCGAAAGCGCCTGCTCGAAGTCGCCGACGGTGTCGATCATCGTGCCGTCGAGGTCGATGATGGCGACGGACAGCGTGTCCAGCTCGAGGGGTGTCGTGGTCATCGGCGCCATTGTCGACGCATCCCGCGACGGCCCGCATGCGCTTGCGGCCAGAATGCGGCTTGTCCGAGTTCCCCAGAGGTTCCCAGCATGCGCAAATCCGCCTCCGTCCGCCGCCTGGCCCCCGCGCTCGTCCTGGCGCTCGCCGCGATCGCCTGCGCCGAGCCCATCGGCGACGTCGACACCGCCTTCCAGTGGATCGGCCCCGACCACAAGATCGTCGTCGAGGCCTACGACGACCCGAAGGTGGTGGGCGTCACCTGCTACGTGTCGCGCGCCAAGACCGGTGGCCTCAAGGGCGCGCTGGGGATCGCCGTGGACAAGGCCGAGGCGTCCATCGCCTGCCGCCAGGTGGGGCCCATCTCCGTCAGGCAGCCGCTGCCGCAGCAGGAAGAGGTGTTCAACGAGCGCCTGAGCCTGCTGTTCAAGCGCCTGCGCATCGTGCGCATGGTCGACCGCGCGCGCAACACGCTGGTGTACCTGACCTACTCGGATCGCCTCGTCGACGGCTCGCCGCAGAACGCCGTGACGGCCGTGGCCGTGGACCGCGGCACGCCGATCCCGCTCAGGTAGGCTTCCTGGCGGGCCGGCCCAGCGCGTGGCCCAGGCGCGCCACGAGGTCGGCCAGGTCGTTGCGCAGCGCCTCGAGTTCGCCGCGCAGCTGCGCGTCGCCCGCCTGCCAGGCGCGCTCGCCGCGCACCATCGTGTCGATGTGGCGCGCGGCGTTCTCGAGCCCGATGGCGCCGAGCGCCGCGGCGGCGCCCCCCATCGAGTGGATCTCGCGCCCGGCGGCCTCGCGCGTGGCGCCGGGCGCGCCGGCGATGAACCGGTCGACGGCAGCCAGGCCGTCGCCGTACAGGTCGACGAAGTAGCCCAGCGCCTGCATGTACAGCGCGCGCTTGCCGGCGAACAGGCTCATGCCGCGCACGACGTCCAGCGCGTCGATCGGCTCCAGCACGTCGGTTTCCAGCCGCGCCGGCGGAGGCGCCGGCGCATCGACCGGCGCCGCGCGCGGCTCCTTGCGAGACTCGTCCAGCCAGCGCAGCATCTTCTCGTACAGCGCGGCCGGGTTCACCGGCTTGCCGATGTGGTCGCTCATGCCGGCCGCCAGGCACGCATCGCGATCGGCGCCGAACGCGCTGGCCGTCATCGCGACGATGGGCGTCGCGTCGAGCTGCGGCAGCGCGCGTATCAGCCGCGTCGCCTCCAGGCCGTCCATCTCGGGCATCTGCATGTCCATCAGGATCAGGTCGTAGGCGCCGCGGCGCGCCATGTCGACCGCGATGCGGCCGTCGCCGGCCACTTCCACCTGCAGGCCGACCAGGCGCAGCAGCTCGGTGGTGAGCTCCTGGTTGAGGCGGTTGTCGTCGGCGATCAGGACGCGGGAACCGCGATGGCGCTCCTCGAGCATCTGCTCCACGCCGCGGCTTGCCACCATCGCGTGGCGCGGCGCGGGCGCCGCCTCGTGCTGGCTGCCCGAGGCCTGCAGCCGCGCCGTGAACCAGAACTCGCTGCCGCGCCCGGGTTCGCTCTCCACGCCCACCTCGCCGCCCATCAGCTGCACCAGCTCGCGCGCGATCGACAGGCCCAGCCCGGTGCCGCCGAAACGGCGCGTGGTGGAACCGTCGGCCTGCTCGAACGGGCTGAACAGGCGTTGCCGCGCTTCGGGCGCGATGCCCACGCCCGTGTCGCGCACGGTGAAACGGATCGTCCATTCGGCGCCCGCCCGCGCGACCACGCCGCAGTGCAGCACGACGCTGCCGCGCGCCGTGAACTTCACCGCGTTGCTCAGCAGGTTCACGAGGATCTGCGACAGCCGCAGCGCGTCGCCGCGCAGGGCCTGCGGCAGGTCGCCGCGGTCCACCGTCAGCGCCAGGCCCTTGCGGCGCGCGCCGTCGGTGACCAGTGCCGTGGCGCGCGCCAGCAGCGCATCCACGGAGAAGTCCACCGGCGCCAGCACCAGCTTGCCCGCGTCGATCTTGGACAGGTCGAGGATGTCGTTGATGATGTCGAGCAGGTGCATCGCCGCGTCGCCCACCTTGGCAAGGCGGTCGGCGGTGAGGGGTTCGTGCTCGTCGCGCAGCATGAGGTGCGTGAGCCCGATGATCACGTTCATCGGCGTGCGGATCTCGTGGCTCATGTTGGCGAGAAAGGCCGACTTGGCCTGCGCCGCGTCCTCGGCCACGTCGCGCGCGGCCACCAGTTCGAGGTTGAGCGTCTGCAGGTCGGCCTGCGCGCGCTTGGAGGCGGTGATGTCGGTGGCGAGCTTGAAGAAGCCGCGCACCTCGCCGCGCTGGATGTCGGGAATGTATTGCACCTCCCAGATCCCGTGGCGCCCGTCGCCGCTGACCTCTTCGCTCTCGAACTTCTGCGGGCTGCCGGCCAGCGCCAGGTTCGCGAACGCGAGCCGGTCGGTCGAAGGATCCTGTCCGAAGATCTCGGCGTTCGTCTTGCCGAGGACCTGCTCCAGGGACTTGCCGAACCAGTCGCAGTAGACCTTGTTGGCGAAGCGGCAGCGCTGCTCGCGATCCCAGTAGGCCACGCGCACCGGCAGGTTGTCGGCGATGCCGCGCGTGAACGACTCGGCCTGGATCAGCTTGGTGTTGAGCTCCTGCAGCCGGCGTTCGCTGCGCCGCATCTCGGTGACGTCGGTGGCGATGAAGAAGTAGCCACGGATGTCGCCGTCCACCACGTCCGGCAGGCGGTAGATCCAGAAGTTGCCCACCCGGCCGTCGGCGCCGCGCATCTCGGCCGGCGTGCCCATGGCCTCGCCGCGCAGCACCTTCGCGATCACGTCCTCGTTGGACTGCAGCATCGCGTCGCCCACCGACTCGCGGCTATCGTGGTCCAGCACCTCCTCGCGCGTCTTGCCGAACCAGTCGAGCCAGGCCCGGTTGGCGAACTGCAGCTTTCGATGGCGATCGACGTAGGCCAGCAGCGTGGGCTGGTGGTCGGTCATCGTCTGCGCGAAGTTCTCGCTCTGGATGCGCGCGGCGACGGCGGCCTCGAGCTCGCGCGTGCGCTCGTGCACGAGCTCCTCGAGGCGGTCGCGGTGGCGCTCGAGCTCGGCGGCGGCGTGCTTGCGCTCGGCGATGTCGCGCAGCACGCCCAGCACCGCCGGCCGGCCCTGGAACTCGGTGCGGTTGGCCACGAGCTCGAACTCCGCGAGGCGGCCGTCCTTGCGCAGGAACTGGACCTCGTAGGTGCGCACCGGCTCGGGCCCGCTGCCCACGCGTCCCTTGAAGCGCTCGTTCCACACCGCCAGCAGCGCGGGGGAGATCACGCGCTCGAAGGGCAGGCCGGTGAACTCGTCGCGCTCGTATCCCAGCCGCTCGAGAAGCAGCCGGTTCGCGTAGACGAAGCGGTAGTCCTGGGCGACGAAGACGCCGTCGGCCAGGGCGTCCATCAGCGTGCGGTTGGTGCTCTCGCTGACGCGCAGCGCTTCTTCCACGCGGCGCGCCTCGGTGACGTCGGTCATCGACAGCAGGCCGCCGCGGACCGTGCCCGAGCCGTCGCGAACGGGCTCGCAGTTGACGTCCAGCCAGCGCACGCGGTCGTCCGTGATCTTCATGCCCAGCAGCGCGTGGCGCACCGCCTGGCCGGTGGCCAGCACGACGGCGATGGGGATCTGGTCGGGCGGCACCGCCTGGCCGTGCACGTCGACCGCCTGCCAGTCGTCCAGCCGGTAGTGGCGCAATTGCACGAACGTGGCCCCGAGCAGGCGCTCGGCGGCCGGGTTGACGCCCTTCAGGCGCGCCTGTTCGTCGAAGATCATCACGCCCTCGGTGAGCGATTCGATCATCGTTCGGTAGCGCTCCTCGCTGCCGCGCAACGCGGCCATCGCGGCGCGCTGGCGCGAGATGTCGTGGAAGACGCCCAGCATGGCCGGGCGGCCGTTCCAGTCGACGCGCGTGGCGGACACGGCCAGATGCCGCATCCGGCCGTCGGGCAGCGCCAGGCGGTATTCGCTGTAGTCCTCCTCGATGCGGCCGGCCACGATGGCCGCCAGCGTCTCGGCGGGCCGATGGCGCTCGTCGCTCGACAGCAGTGTCGACAGATCGATGCCCGCCAGCGCCGCCGGGTCGCGGCCCAGCATCCTCGCCGCGCGGGCGTTGGCGTAGGCAATGCGATCGTCCTGCAGCACCACGACGCCGGCCGCGAGGCTGCCGATCACCCGGCCCAGCGCGGCCTCCTCGGACCCACGCAGTTCAGCTTCGCTCATCTGCCCGGCTCTCCCCGCGCCGCCCAACCCAGGATTCAGGCCTCGCGCCGCAGCAGGTAGACGGTGAAGCCGGTACGGCCGCCGTCCTGCCACGAGCGCTCGCAGCGCCACTGCGCCGCGTGCGCCATGCGCAGGAACTGGCCGGGAGAGTACTTGTAGCAGTTTTCCGTATGGATGGTCTCGCCCTCCGCGAACGCGAACGTGCGTCCGCGCACGCGCACCTCGTGCGCGCGCCGGCTCACCAGGTGCATCTCGATGCGGCCCTGGTGCGGGTCGTGGCGCGCGAGGTGGCGGAAGTCGCGGCGGTCGAACGCGCCCTCCAGCTCGCGGTTGATCCGGTCGAGCAGGTTCAGGTTGAACTCGGCGGTGACGCCCGCGGCGTCGTCGTAGGCCGGGATCAGCAGCGCCGGATCCTGGGTGGTGTCCACGCCGATCAGCAGGCGCGAACGGGGGCCCAGCGTGCGCCCGAGCTGGGCCATCAGGGCTACCGCGGCGTCGGGCGTGAAGTTGCCGATCGTCGAGCCGGGGAAGAAGCCCAGGTTGCCGGCGCTGTCGACCGCGTCGCGGCCGGCGGAGGGCAACGCGAAGGGCTGCGTGAAGTCGGCCACCACCGGCTGCACCGACAGGCTCGGGAAGTCGCGCGCGAGGCCGGCGGCGGCGGCCCGCAGGAAGTCCGACGAGATGTCCACCGGCACGTAGCGCCCGAGCGAGCCCAGCGCCGCCAGCAGCAGCCGGGTCTTGCGGCTGGAGCCGCTGCCGATCTCCACGAGACTGTGCACGCCGCCGATCTCGCTTTCCAGCTCGGGCGCCAGGCCGGCCAGCAGGCGGGTCTCCGTGCGCGTGGGGTAGTACTCGGCGACCTCGGTGATCTCCTCGAACAGCTCGGAGCCGCGGCGGTCGTACAGCCAGATGCTGGGGATGTGCTTCTGGTCGTCGTCCAGGCCCTCCAGCACGTCGGCCTCGAACTGCGGGTCGACGCGGAAGGCCGGCGTGAGCGGCGTGACGTTGTAGCGCGCGGACAGCTCGGCGTTCGCCCACTGGAATTCTGGTTTCATGAGTCCTCCGCGAGGCGCAGCCCGCTGAACTGCCAGCGCTGCCCGGGTTGAAAGAAGTTGCGATAGCTCGCCCGCAGGTGGCTGCGCGGCGACGCGCACGAGCCGCCGCGCAGCACGTACTGGCCGTTCATGAACTTGCCGTTGTATTCGCCCACGGCGCCGGCGGCGACGCGGAAGCCGGGATAGGCCACGTAGGGGCTGGCCGTCCATTCCCACACGTCGCCGAACATCTGCCGCGGCCCGGCGCCGGACGCGGAGGCCGGCAGGGGCCGCCACGCGCCGCGCTCGACGAAGTTGCCCTCGATGGCCAGGCCGCGCGCCGCATGCTCCCACTCGAACTCCGTGGGCAGCCGCTTGCCGGCCCAGCGCGCGTACGCGTCGGCCTCGAAGAAGCTGACGTGTGCGACGGGGGCTTCGGAATCGCGCGGCCGCAGGCCGTCCAGCGTCATCTGCAGCGGCGCGCCGTCGGCGCCGTCCTCCCAGTACAGCGGCGCCTGCCAGCGCTGCGCCTGCACCGTGTCCCAACCGTCCGACAGCCACGGCCGCGGATCGCGATAGCCGCCGGCGTCGACGAACGCCTGCCACTCGCGGTTGGTCACGGGCCGCGCCGCGAGCCGGAACGGGCGCAGCGCGACGACGTGGCGCGGCGACTCGTTGTCGAACGCGAAGGCGGCGCCGGCATGGCCCGCCTCCACGTTGCCGCCGTCGAACGCGATCCACTCCTGGGCGCAGGCCGCGGCCGGCATCGCGGCGGCGGGGTTCGACACGCGCACGGCCGGCCGCAACGGGTTCTGCGCGAACAGGTGCAGCAGGTCGGTGAGGATCAGCTCCTGGTGCTGTTGCTCGTGGTGCAGTCCCAGTTCCACCAGCGCGCCGGCGTCCTCGGACACGCGGCCGCCGAGGAAGTCGGCCATCGCGTGGTCGACGTGCGCGCGCCAGGCCAGCACCTCGGCCAGCGCCGGCCGCGTCAGCAGCCCGCGGCGCGGCCGATCGTGGCGCGCGCCGACGGCGTTGTAGTACGAGTTGAACAGGAAGCCGAAGCGCTCGTCGAAGCGCCGGTAGCCCCGGCCCCGGGCGGCGAGCACGAACTGCTCGAAGAACCAGGTGGTGTGCGCGAGGTGCCACTTGGCCGGGCTCGCGAACTCCGCCGATTGCGGCGTGAGGTCGGCATCGCCGAGTCCGTCCACGAGGCGCAGCGTGGCCTCGCGGACGCGACGATAGGCATCGATCGAAGGCGTCATCGTCATCCGGGCAGAGAAGGCGCGACGGGAGCCGCGGGAAAGGCATCGGGAACGGCGCTGACGGGCGCCACCTCCGGCTCTCGGGCCGGGAGGGCCATGCTAGGGGCAAACGTCGCGCCGTGCCGTGACCCGCCGCTGCGCGACCATGGTGTCAGCAGGGGACATTGCGCGCGCGGGCCCGCCTCCACCGTCGGTCGCGCGACGGTCGGCAAACCTTACAGCCGGGAGATGACAGGTCGCGCGCCCTCGCGGACGCGCCGGCCTCAGGCGGCCAGTTCGGCGCGCATCTCGGCGATCGCGCGGGCGTAGTCCTTCTGCCCGAAGATGGCGCTGCCGGCCACGAAGGTGTCGGCGCCGGCGTCGGCCGCGGCGCGGATGTTGTCGGCCTTGATGCCGCCGTCCACTTCCAGGCGGATGTCGCGGCCGGACGCAGCTATCACCTTGCGCAGCTTCTCGATCTTGCGCAGCGCGCTGGGGATGAAGCTCTGGCCGCCGAAGCCCGGGTTCACGCTCATCACGAGCACCAGGTCCACCTTGTCGATCACCCACTCCAGGATGTCGATGGGCGCGGCCGGATTGAAGACGAGGCCCGCCTTGCAGCCCTCGGCCTTGATCAGCTGCAGCGTGCGGTCGACGTGCGTGCTGGCGTCGGGGTGGAAGCTGATCAGGTCGGCGCCCGCCTTGGCGAACTGCTGCGCCAGCGCGTCGACCGGCGAGATCATCAGGTGCACGTCGATGGGCACCGGCGTGCCGTCGGCGCGCACCGCGTGCTTCTTCAGCGCCTGGCAGATCATCGGGCCGAAGCTGAGGTTGGGCACGTAGTGGTTGTCCATCACGTCGAAGTGGATCCAGTCGGCGCCGGCCGCGATCACGTCGGCGAATTCCTGGCCGAGACGGGCGAAATCGGCGGACAGGATGGACGGGGCGATGCGGTAGGTGGGCTTCATGCTGTGCGGACGTGGGACGGCTGGCGGAAGGCCCGATTTTAGGGTTCGCGAGCGGGTCGCGCGCGCCGCTCCACGGGAGACAGCCGCTTATGCATCAGAATGCGGCGATGCAACGCCCCGAACTCAGCTGCAGCGTCGTCACGCGATTCCTGCCCGACCAGTCGTCCAGCCCGGACGAGATCTACGCATTCGCGTACACCATCACCATCCGCAACACCGGCGAGGTCACCGCCCAGGTGATCGGCCGGCACTGGGTCATCACCCACGGCAGCGGCCAGGTGGAGGAGGTGCGCGGGCTGGGCGTGGTGGGCCAGCAGCCACTGCTCAAGCCCGGCGAGCAGTTCGAGTACACGAGCTGGACGCGCATCACGACCCCGCGCGGCAGCATGCGCGGCGAGTTCTTCTGCATGACCGACGAGGCCGAGCCCTTCGAGGCGCCCATCGCGGCGTTCCCGCTCGCGATCGCGCAGGCGTTGCACTAGTGTCGTGAGTTGGAAGTTCGTTGAAGAATCCCGCCCAGAATGACCGCAGCCGTCGTTGCGGTGCTCGCGGGGCATCGAGCCCCGCTCCGCGCCGCGCCTAGTCTGCGGCCATTCTGGACGGGA
>Ga0210384_10003135_pt1 | contig 19467 bp, 16 predicted proteins | sample IncBWH2MmetaG_FD_160574 | JGI IMG/M metagenome (GOLD analysis project Ga0210384, IMG submission 160574) | Forest soil microbial communities from Barre Woods Harvard Forest LTER site, Petersham, Massachusetts, United States - Inc-BW-H-2-M | ecosystem: Environmental > Terrestrial > Soil >...
CACCAATCCAGGTAGAACGCAGCAGGAAACTTCCGGTGACAGTTCGATGAAGGTGGGCTCGTTCAATGAAAGATCCAGAAGCAAATCAACCGACAGGCGCCTCGGGGACCGGCGAGACTGGCGTAGGCGCGCTCCGCAATGAGGAATCTGCGGGCATCTCCACGCCTGACGATTTCGGCTCGCAGGGCGCGACTGGCGAAGGTGTCTTCGGAACCTCCGGAGGAAATCAGCGCTCTACATCTTCCGGTCGCTTGGGTTCGACTTCGGCCAGCGCCTCGAGGTCCGGCTCGCAAAGTTCACGTGCCTCCAACATCGAAAGAGGATCAAGTGGCGAATCAAACTTCTACTGCGCCTGTAGGACAAGCCTATGCACAAAGCTCAATCAAGCAGCCGCGCCGCAAGCGCCAGGAGGTAGCCTCGATTTCCGCTCCACGAGCATCCAAGGAAACCGAATCGGCCAGCGAGCCGCCTGGCTCTTTTTGTTTTGAAGATCGCTTGAATTAATTAGCGGATCCCCCATACCTCCACCTTCGGTCGCCGGATCCAGCTTTCTTTGCCGTACCACAATTCCACACTGCGAATTATGCGGCGATCCCCCGGCAGGTCGATCGGACGCGTCCGCCCGCCGTCAGGTATCCGTTCGCGGAACGCGATTTCTTCCGATGTGCCATTGCCGAAATGCACCACCACCCGATGGAAGTCCACCGCACCGCCGCTCACCCGTAATTGCACAGCGCGAAATTTCCCGTCCCGCACACCCACCCGTACCACATCGTGATCGCGGTGACCGTCGACGTGCCTGCTTCCAAGAAAAACCCATCTGCCCTCATCGTCCCGGTCTTGAGCGTAAAGTGAAGCACCAAAAGCCAGCGCTACGATTAGGCTCAAGAGCCACACTTTGCTCCACCACACGTTACGATTGATCATAGACCCCTCTCCATTTTTATCTGGCCGCGATGCCATCGAGCAAACGGCGGTCCAGACTGATCCTGGGATGCAGCCACTCGACTGTCCCGGGTCAATGCCAAGCGACTTTATACGCACGGATGTCGGATGGCATTACCTGAATCACGGTAGGTTACACAAATAGACAGCCTACCGGAGTTGGACTGACCATTCCTCTTTTAGATAAACTAAACATCGCCAGTTAACCGCGAACTTCAACTATGACCGAATCCAGTAAGGATGCCGGCAACGTACGCGTGCGATTTGCGCCCTCGCCCACCGGCTATTTGCACGTCGGTGGAGCGCGCACCGCCTTATTTAACTGGCTTTTTGCCCGCCAACAGGGCGGCACCATGGTGCTGCGCATCGAAGACACCGACGCCGAACGCAACAAACCCGAGCTTATCGAAGGCATTCTAAGCGGCCTGAACTGGCTCGGCCTCAACTGGGATGAAGGCCCGTTTTACCAGTCCCAACGCACCGATCTCTATCGCGATGCTGCCAAAAAATGCCTCGCCAACGGAACTGCTTTTCTCTGTTACTGTCCACCGGAAAAATATGTGGGCGGCGATCATGACCAAGATGGCGCCGAGGGCGGCCAGGTTCGCCGCGTAGTTCGCTGCACCTGCCGCGATGGAATTCCATCCACGCCCGGAACCAAGCCTGCAATTCGCTTCAAAGTCCCCCTCGGCGGAAAAACAACTTTCTACGACGTGGTGTTCGGTGACACCGAATTTTCCAACGACGATATCGAAGACTTTATGCTGCTACGCTCCGGGCAGGGCGACGAAGAATTTGGCCAGCCCATGTACCAGCTCAGTGTCGTCGTCGACGACGTCGACATGCGCGTCACGCATGTGATTCGCGGCGCAGACCACCTTTCCAATACACCAAAACAGGTCCTTCTGTACCGCGCGCTCGAAGCCAAGCCGCCGATTTTCGCGCATCTGCCGCTCATTCTTGGACCGGATCGCAAGCGCCTCTCCAAGCGCCACGGCGCCACCAGCGTCAGCATGTACCGCGACGAAGGCTTTTTGCCCGAAGCCTTTCAAAACTTCCTCGCGCTCCTCGGATGGGCTCCGGGAGGCGACGCGGAGTTTCTTCGTACCCCTGACTTGATTCAAAAATTTAAACTGGAAGGCGTAAGCCGCACCAACGGCGTTTTTGATAAAGCCAAACTCGAATGGTTCAACACCCAATATCTCCAACATCTGCCCATTGAAGACTTACTCCCGCAAGTCGAACAGGAATTAAAACGCAGCGGCCTGTGGAAAGAGGAGTGGGCTTCCGGACCTGGGCGCGAATGGTTTACTCGCACCGTCGATTTGCTGCGTCCGCGGGTGCGGCTGTTGCCTGATTTTTCTACGTGGGCGCGCGCATTTTTCAGCGACAACTTCGCCATCGATCCCGCGGCTGAAGCAAAATTCTGGAGAGATCCAAAAGTCCCCGATTTGCTGGCGAAATTGGCCGAGAAGTTGGCCACATTACCAGAATGGAATCACGACACATGTGATCACGCACTGCGCGCGCTGTGTGAAGCCGAAGGTGTTAAGGCCGGTTTGCTGATCAATGCCACACGCGTCGCAATCGTAGGACAGGCCGTCGCACCGCCACTGTTCGACACCATGGTGGTCCTGGGTCGCGACCGTGTCGTGAAACGTTTGCGCGCCGCCGCGCCCGCCGCCATCGCGAGAAGTTAAGCTTTTTTGTGGTCAGTTTCTATCCTAATTACCGCTGGCATTTTTATCGCTGCCGAGGCTTTTTCTCAACTTGCGATGGAATACGCTGAACTCTAGCGTCGGATTGTCGCGCGTGCCCGTAATGGTGATCGGGATCAATGTGCCGGCGCCGCCCTTGCTGAAAAATGGGTCAATCGCTTTCAGGAAAAAGGACTTCTTGCCGCTGACCATCTGCGAAAGCTTGGCCTCCATCCGCAACTCTCCCGTGAACTCCAGATCCTCGCCGCGCAATTTGTACGTCCCATTCAACTTGATCACCGCCCCCGGAACGCTAAAGGTCAATCGATTGAACTTAATCACTCCGTTTTTCAGGTTAAATTTCCCTCGCAAGTTCGAAATCGCGCTTCCAGCGTCGGGGTTGTCTGGTTGACCCATGGCATGGCGGCTGAAAGAGGCCAGCTTGTTGCGCACATCGGAGTTGGCAAAGCGCGCATCACTCACATCAAATTCTCCATCCAATGTCAGTTTATCGAGCACTTTCACTTTGCCGGGCGGCAAAGCCATTTTCGTTCTCAGATTAACCAACCCGCTCATCATCGGCTGCGTCGATTTGGTCGCCAGCTGAAGCAAGTCTTCAAGCCGCGCTTTGGGTGCCAGCACATCAAGAACAATCAAGCGCCCATGCTGTTCCGGCACGCGCACCACGCTGCCCTTTGCAGTAATTTGCGAGTGGATCAACATCGCGCGAACTGGATGCAGGTACGTATCGCCATTGGTGCCATCCACCGTGGCGGAAAATTCCGTTTTCAACGGCACAGCACGTCCCACCGGATCAATCGAAAAATCCGGCGTATCCGTCACACCTTCCACCTCAATACTTTGTAGCACCCCGGAATATTTCCCACTCGAAGACAAAATCCCGCCAATACCTGGCAACGGCCCAAGATCCGCATCTGTGAATGTGTACGAACCCGAAACGGCCGTGGCGCCCGGATCGTCCACTTGCCACGGTCCAAAGGCTCCACTCGTGCGGATTTCCCCCACAGGTTTGGCATTCGTCAGGTTGCCGCGAAATGAAAACGGTTTTCCCGCACCCACGGAACCCAAAACTAAATCGTGAATGTCAAAATCGAGCGGCTGTTTGCCACTTTGTTTCGGAAGAATAAGCAGCGTGGTGTTGTCGCACACTACCTGGTCAATCGTAATTCTTGGAAGCGGTTTTTTTATTTTTGTGACCGGCGGAGGTGCCGCCTCCCCAGGAGGCTGCCCGCGTGGCGGTACACTGATTACCATATTATCCAGGTGCACGCCTCGGATATGCCGCGGAACCCGCAAAATCCCCATAAATCCAAGGTGAAACGTGAATTGCTGAATCTGAATTATCGGTGGAACATCAGTGCGATTGTGAAAATAAATCGCCAGCTTTTTGCCGGTGGCGCTCATTTCCGGAAAAGCCGTCACATGTATGGATTCCAGTTCAACCCGGCTGTCGAATCGTTCCGAAAGTGCGCGCACCACCCAGTCGCGCGTTACGTCATCTACGTTCCGGAGCCGCTGATACAAGAGCGCCGCAGGAATAATAAACACCAACAGAACGACGCACAACACCACAATCCACACGCGTGAACGCGGTTTTCCGCTCTCTTCGGACGCCATGACGGGAGAATACCGCAGTGCTGCTTACGGTGCTGCGAATAATTCTGCGTGTGCCGGCTTGGCTGCCGCGGGGCTGGCCACAATATTTATCGCCGCCTGCAGATCTATGGTCACCGGTGGCAAACAAACCTCCGTGCTGCATGCTTGATAACGCAGCTTCAACGGAATCTTTTGTGCGCCGACGGGCGCGTGAGCCTGCGCGGTCACCGGCATCCGCAAAGTCACCGTTCCCTCGTAAACATTCAGCGGAGTCTTCGAAAAAGTGAAGGTGTGCAGCTGCCCTTTTGGATAAGCGACATCACCCGCTTTGAAACCGGCGGGCGTCTCCGCGTGCAAATCCGTGGAAATCAAATAATCCGCCGATTTTTCTCTCGCATTCACGTGAAACCCGGGACGAATCTTGAACACCACTGCCACTTGAAAGGGAACGCCGCGAGCTGCGGGGTCCGCCGATACATAAACCGCTGGAGAAACAACATCGCGAGGAGAAGGGATTTGCGACTGCGCCATGCATGAAACGGAAAGAACGAGCAGAGCGGAAATTACCACAAGGGCGTTCAACGGCATCCCATTCCGGGAAACGTCACGCCGCCTACGAATTTTCAATCTGCGAAAAGTCACAATGTAATCTGGGCCCCGAGCTGCTGCGAAATTACCCGCGCCATCACCGCGTTCAGACTTTCCCCAGTCTTCTCCAGCACAAAAGCGTTTTGCTCATCAGACCACCTCAACTTAAAGCTGGTGGACAGCGCCGAAATCCAAATTTCCCGCACGGGAGTGTTCGGGGAAACCACGAACTTCGTCTCGTCGTCATCCTCGAACAGGACCTCCAGCTTCCCGCTTTCCCCCTCAATATCAAAACCGTGCTCGTCGCCTGCGGTGAGCAATCGTTTCTTCAGATCCTCAAAAGCGGCGTCTGCTTTGCGTTGAAAGTCTTTTTCTTCCAGCATGTTTTCAGCGTACACGAAGAAACGATCTGGAGGGAAGTAGTTCGTCTCGGTCTGCAATCAGGCGAGCCTAAAGTTGCGATTCGATCGCTCGTGAAATTTCCTCGTAGCTGATCAGCCCTGTAATCCGCTTCACCTGCTTGCCATCCCGCGAAATAAGAATGCTCGTGGGGTACCCAAGAAGCCCGCCAAATTTCTCGGCGATGTCGTCGTTGCCCAGCACAATTGGATAGCTCATCACGGACTTCCGCCCACTCACCTCGAATTGTTCCTTGGCAACGAAGGGCGCCACCGCACTTTTCCCTTCCTCATCCATCGCTACACCCAGCACTGTAAATCCTTTGTTCCCATATTTCTGCTGCATCTCGATCAACCAGGGAATCTCCACGCGGCAGGGATCGCACCAGGTAGCCCAAAAATTTACCAGCACTACTTTGCCGTTGAAATCGCTGAGCGAAGTGTCTTTTCCATCGAGGTCTTTGAAATGGACCGCCGGCGCCGGCATCCCAATGGATTTATCCGGCGAATAGTCTTTGTGCGCCGCTGCGTTAGTCGATACGCGCGTCTTTCTGTCCGCATAGTACGTCGCCCCTATAAGAAGCAGGACGGTCGCTACGATCACACCAACATTCTTCATTTTCATTTCCCGATCTTAAACCGGCGTTTTCAAAGCGAGAACCGGTTCAGAAAAGTCAGTTTTCCCGAGAGCCACGTCAGCTTGTTTACGAACACCAGCCCACCGACAAAAAGCAGCAGTGCCCCGCTGAAAACTTCGACAGCGTGCAGGTACTTGCGAAAATTTTGATAGAAACGCAGGAACTGTCCAATGCCCAACGCCGTAAGCAGAAAAGGCACCGCCAGTCCCGCGGAATAAACGGCTAATAGCAAAACTCCGCGAGCGATGGTGTCACTGGCCGCCGCCAGCGCCAAAACCGTCGCTAGAATCGGCCCGATGCAGGGTGTCCAGCCAAATGCGAAAGCAAATCCCAACAAAAACGCGCTCCACACCCCAGGCTGCCCGATTTTGCTTTGTATACGCACATCACGATTAAGCCAGCGCGCCATCGAGGGACCAAAAAAACCAATCAACGACAGCGAAAAAAAGTGTATTGCGCCAAAGCCCGCAAAAAGCGGCGCATGGCGTAGCAGCGAGATAACTCCGAGAAAAACCAGCCCGAGCCCGATGATAAGCCCAGTTTTTAACGTCAGCTTGATCAGCACTCCCAAAAGATGAAGGCCAAAAAGCAAAATCAACGCACCCGCAATGGGCGCCAGAACGCCCCGGTTTTGGCGTAAAAATGACCCGACCGCGCTGGCCGATGCGCCGAAAGAAATAAAAACCGCCGAAAATCCCGCCACAAAAGCCAGCGAAGAGCCAAAAAGTCCGGAGCGTGGCAATTCACCCTTACGCAACTGCTCCATGCCAATCCCAGATAGCATGGATATGTACCCGGGTACCAAAGGCAAAACACAAGGCGACAAGAACGAAACCAGCCCCGCAAGAAATGCCCCAGCCAGCGAAACGTCGCTCATACGTTGGGGTTCCTGTGAACTATGTTCATCTTGTATATCCAGGCCGAACAACCGGCAGGCACACTCCATTCTCCCATAAATGCATTAGACGCACTTCTCCGGCAAATGATACGAGTTAGGCCCTGAAATTGGGCGGTAATTTGGAAGGATTCGCACGCTGGTAAACGTCAGCAATTTCCAGCAACAACTGCTCATTGTATTCCGCGCCGATGAATTGTAAACCAATCGGTAATCCCCCAGGCGTTAAACCGCAGGGCACCGAAATCGCCGGCACCCCTGCCAGATTTGCCGGGCGGTTCAGGCGTAGCAGAAGTGCCCGGGTGAAATGGTCGATTTTCCCAACACGTGTAATTTCTTCACTGATCAGCGGCGCCGCGATCGGCGCGGTCGGAACCATGAGCGCATCGATCGCCTCTTTCTCCATCACCTCACGCAATTGTGAGGTGAAGCTCCTTCGCTGATCCTGCGCATCCAGATATTCAACCGCCAAAACTTTCATTCCCGTTTCGAGTCGCGAGCGAACGTCGTCGCTATATTCCGCTCCCCGCGCGGGAAACCATCCCGATTGCTGATGATAACAACTGGCCTCCGCCCAAGCGATGCGGTTGCCCGCCTTTTCGGTTTGCGCCAAAAGCGGTATGGAGACCTCTTTGATTTTCGCGCCGAGTCCGCGAGTGGCCCGAACTACAGCGTCAAAACTTTTCTCGACTTCCCCGGAAATCACGTCCAAGAAAAATTCCCGAGGTATCCCCAGTCGAAGTTTAGATAGTGTTCTTGCGCCACTCCCACGGTGTCGAGCACCCGGTCTTTGGCCATTTCCACTGTCGACAATGGCCCGAAAAAGAATCGCCGCATCCCCAACCGTGCGTGCCAGAGGCCCAACACAGTCATGCGTCACCGACAAGGGAATCACCCCCGTGACATCTACGCGACCGAGTCCAGGTTTAAGCCCCACGATCCCGCATAGCGCCGCTGGTATTCGAATAGAGCCACCCGTGTCCGTGCCAATACTTCCAAAACAAAGTCCCGCAGCCACTGCCGCGGCCGAGCCTCCGCTCGAACCCCCCGGAATTCTCGTCGTATCCCAGGGATTTCGCACCGGCCCATAGTGCGGATTGTTATTTGTGACTCCATAAGCGAACTCGTGCATGTTGGTCTTGCCCAGCAGAACTGCTCCAGCTTGTTTCAGCCGCGTAACGACCGGCGCATCCCGTTCGGGAATATATTCGCGAAGAATTTTCGATCCGGCAGTAGTCCGAATGCCCTCGGCGCAAATATTGTCTTTCAGCGAAAGTGGAATACCGTGCAAAGGTCCGCGATCGGTCCGCGCTTTACGCTTTCCCGGTGCGCTAAGTTCCGCTTCCGCTCTCTTCGCCTGCACGCGTGCCAATTCATCCGTCACCGTGATGTAAGCATTTAATTTCGGTTGGTTTCGTTCAATCCGCGCGAGCATCAACTCCGTCAACTCCACTGGCGACAGTTTGCCAGTGCGAAAAAGACGGCCGATCTCAGCAATCGTGGCAAAGGCTAGCTCGATCTCATTCATCTAAATCGCTTCGCGAAGAGTAACCGCCTTCATCCGATGGCGCACATCTCAATAAATTTTTTCTTGCCGGCGCAAATTCCCAAACGTGCCGATATTCGCTATGATAAACGCCACCCGAAACTGATTTTCCGTGCGCACCTGGCCAAGCGCGATGCGTCGGTATTCGAGCGACAGTCCGCAACATCGTCCGTTATAGCTGACCTGCACCAGCTGGTTCTGCAGCGTATCATTGGTTAAATCGTAGCTGATTCCCGCGGCCGCACTGAATCCCTGGGTATTCTGGCTGCCGTAGCCAAATAATGTGCGCACTTGATTCGAAAGTGGCTGCAGGATGGGATTAGCATGCAGTCGAAAATGGGCCACCGTCGCGTACCATTTTCCATGGGGTTTCACTTTTAGCAACGTACCAATGGTAGTTAACTTTTCGATGTTCGGATCGTATTCCAGGATCTGCTCGATGTCGTACGTGCTCCCAGGCGCAATAGTCACATCGCTGACCAGCGGGGACCAGTGCACCGGCCCCAGCGCGAACGCAAAGGGCGTAATGGAATTTAGCGCCTGAAATACGTTGCGTTCTCCGGCAACCGCGGCTCCCCCAAAAGTCGGATCGAAAAAATGTTTCTGCACCAAGCGCCACGAAACCAGCTCCCGTGCCTCGTCGTCGCCATCCTTCTTGACGAAAAATCGTTGCGTAACCCCGTACTCGATTTCGTTCGTATCGGTGATGGTAGAATCCGAATCGAAGCGAATAAAGTCAGCAAAATTGTTTACGCCCGTAACGTAGCGATAGGTAATCACCGGATCAATCAAATGCTTATATCTTCTCTTTGATTTTGGCCGCTCAAAAAAGCGCTCCAGAGTTGGCGGGCGCAGGTCCACGGTAAATTCACCGGTGTTCCGCACAATCGCTCGATTGCTCACCTCTTCAGCCGTTGTCAACGAAGCCCCGTAACGCGTGGTTCGAAACGCGGCGGTAGTCGTGATGCCCAGCCAGTCTCCCAGATGAATAGGCACCGTCACGCGTGGAGCAAATTCCGTGCGGCCCACAAAACTTGGCGTGTTGATCTCGCTGTCTGCTCGATGCAGCGCATCCACAAAACCGTCGAACGCAAAATAAACCGGCAAATTCCGCCACGGTGCTTGCTCCACGGAATCAAAACGCGCTTCCGGAAAATTGCGAATGTTGACGCCGGTAGCCGGGTTTATCTGCAAAAAGCTTTTGTCGTTCAATCCCGCAAAATTAAGACTGAACCCGTGGAAATTATTGCTGAGAAAAACCGCGCTACGTACTTCGGAGTTGATAGCGTCGCCATAAGTGTCCGCAAAAGCGAGTCGAAACGTCAGCGATGAAAGCTGGTTATAGTCCGTAACGAATCGCCATCCGCCTGGCAATTGTGATTGGATTTCCAGCCGCTGCTCCTCGCCCCCCTGTGGCTGTCGCACTGCCCCGACGATCAGGCCGCGATCGTCGACGCCAAAATATGTGTAGTTGAGCGACGTACCCTCGAACGGCTTCGCGCGCAGAATGCCCCGTTCCGCCGCTCCGCGTGAACTCATGTATTGTGCTCCCAGAGTGGCATCGAACCACGGCTTGGGAGCCCAGTAAAAAGCATCGCCGAGCGTAAACCCCTTCCGCGAGCTGTCCCCGATATCCGGGATTAAAAATCCAGACTCTCGCACTTTTCGCCCCGCCGGCGCCGTCGCATACGGCAGCCAAATCAGTGGGACACGAAACAGCCGAAAATTCGCGTTCACCATCGCCACAGTCATTTCCAGTTGCACCCGCGCGTGCGGAGCAAAGAATTGCCACGTGGGATGCTCGGCATCGCAGATGGTGATCCAAGCTTGGTCAATTACATAAACATCTTTCGCAAAGCGCTCCACGTCCCGAGCTTCGAAGTACAGAGGACTGTCTGACAGCAAAACGTTGGGATTTGGCCGGCGCTCGATCTTGACCGTGCCGCGGACATTATGGAAAGTGCCGTGCCCGGTTTTAACGTTGTAGTGCGCCTCGTCGGCCTCCACATGCTGGTTTTCAAAATCGAATTGCACGTGGCCCCGCGCAAACGCTTCGGAGGTCTTCTCGTTGTATTCCACGTGATCAGCCCGTAATCGCGAATCCCCGTAGCGAATATCCACATCATCATCGGCAATGTACAAATCCCCGCGCCGGCTTTGCGGACCACGAGAGGAAAGATCAGCCACGCCTCCGGCTTCAAATGGCAGATGCGCCTGCTGCCCGGCTGCCGTTCTTGTTGCCGGTACGGCAAAAATATAAATAAGTAAAAAAGTCGGAACGAGCCAGCGGCAAGCCGCGGCGGGGGCCCTCCGCGCGGGAACAAAGCGGTTCACACCAAACATGTAAGCCATGAAAGCAGTGGGATAGCCTAGCATGGGCTCGCCACCATGAGTAGGCGAGGACTACAAGATGCGGCCGTAAGGCCAGCAGATGCCCCCGGCTCCAAATTAAATCGAATTTATTTCGAAATTACTCTGGCGAACTGTTTTTGGTCACCACGAAACCGCCGTCGGCAGTCAGTTTCACAGTGTAAATTTCATCGAACCCCTCGTCTGTCGAGGGCGGAACAAGTCTCTTGAACGCTGCCGCCACCGCGGGAGCCGGAATCTTTTGCTTGCCCGGACGCGAATTATTTCGCTGCATGGCCTCCCGCAAGCTCGATTCGAAAAAGTAAGCCGCCGTGCGAAAGCCCGCCGCGCGAGCACGCTCTACATAGCGCGCACGGTCGGACGGCAGCGTGTTGGTGTTGTCAATGACAAATGGCTGCCCCGCCTTTAGGCACGCGGCCACCAGCAGTTCTTCCCGCCGGCGCGTGCGCAACATATCCAGGTTAATACGCACATGGCTATCGAAAAACCGCTCGCGGAAAAAACTGCTTTTGCCGGATCCTTGAATTCCGATAAAAATTACGGCTTCCATACCATTGTGGCGTTTGTGGCGATCGTAGAAGCGCTCGGCCCGCGGAATTTACTTTCGGGTTATGCGTACCTTATCTTGGGCAATTTAGGTGGCCTCGGCCCGTGTCGAATCGCCGAGCACACCGGCTCGTAGCCGAGCTCGGCCCCTTCTCGCACGGACCGCAGCATCAGCCCTCCGCGGCTCATATCCCCTCGCCCGACAAACGCCGACGGAAAAACTAGCCGCTCATTAAAAATGGCCAACAACGGCTCTACATATTTCGCAGTAGCGATGCTGCCCAACAGCACAATCTCGCATCTCTTCCCGGCCTTGCGCAACAATTCCTGCGCGTCGCGTTCCAGCGGGCCCCGGTAACGCGCATCAGCTGCATCCACCGGAATATCTGCAATCTCCACCATCTCATCGTGGGTCATAAGTGCGTCCGGCGAGACCAAGCCGCGCCCCGCCGTAATCACAAATATTCCCGGCACTCCGGTCGGCGGCGAAGCAAACGTGCGCGCATAAGCGAGCTTGCCTCGAAAATACAATCCACTGATAAAACTGAATAATTCCCCCAGCGGCAGCCCATCATTGCGCAATCGTCGTGCCAGTATGAACCGCGCGTTCTCACTCATGATCATTTTCGCCCGCAGACCGCCAGCGTTCGCAGGCGAAAGAAGAAAAATTCGATATGGCACACCAGGCCGCGAAGCGGGCTTCGGTTGTCGCTGGTTTGAATTGGCGCGCTGGGCTCGTTTCGTTTGTGTCATTGCAGGCAATCAACGAAACAAAAATAACTAAAGCAAATTCATAGCTGACTTATTTTCGCGCTTCACTTGCTTCATAGTGCAATCGTGTGGATCTTTCTCCGGGCGCCAGCGCAAGAATTTAGTCCCATGACGGAATCTGCCGCCAGTGAAGTGATCAAACTGCACTTCCGCGACCAGCTTCGGATCGAGCGGCTGCCATTCCATCGAATGTTTTGTGCTCCAACGGCTCAGCCCACCAGGCGCTTTTCCCGTGAATCCCGGCGGCTTGATCATTTTCTCCAACTTTTTGGTCAACACCGAACGTTCGTCGGCTTGAATCGACGAGCTGAATCCCACATGGTCGAGCAAACCTTCGTCATTGTAGAGTCCCAGCAGCAACGAACCGACTAGCGGCTTTTTCTCCAGGTATCTAAATCCCCCAACTATGCAATCCGCCGTGCGCTGCTTCTTGATTTTCTGCATCCCGGTGCGCTCGCCGGTTTGGTACAGCAGATCCTTCCGCTTGGCAACTATTCCATCCAGGCCGACTCCCATGTGAAACCATTTCCGCGCAACTGGTAAATCATCGGTGGCCGGAGACAGACTGATGGAACCATTTTTGTCGAAAAAGGTTCGTGCGAAACGCTCCAGTTGCTGCCGCCGCTTTTCCAGCGGCAGCTTAACCAGCGATTTTCCTTTCTCATTCACCAACAAATCAAAAACGATAAACACCGAAGGATGTTCTTGGCTCAATTTCAAAACGCGGCTGGCAGCCGGATGGATGCGAATCAACAACTCATCGAAGGACAAATGTCCGTCCACTGGAATCACGATTTCCCCATCGAGAACAAATTTCTTCGCCTTAAGCGCCAGCAGCGTCGCAGCCAATTCTGGGAAATAACGCGTCAACGGCTTTCCGGATTTCGATTCCAGATCGATCTGCTCCCCGTCACGAAACGCCAGGCACCGGAATCCGTCCCATTTAGGCTCGTATTGCCACTCGGGTCCCTCGGGCAGCTCCGTGGCCGGCAAGGCCTCCATCGGCGCGTATGTCTTGTTGAGCGGTAGCGTCATAAAAACGCTTTCAGGTCCACGCGATTTTTTTCCTCCAACAGCGGCTTCCACAAGTCGCCGATTTTTCTGAGCCGTACAGGAACATTCTTCACCGTAAAATCTTCGATGCGCAGCCCGCGCTCCACTTCCTTCCAGGTCACCGGGGTAGAAACCGTCGCCGCGGGTTTCGGCCGCACCGAATATACCGAAGCCAGCGTCCGGTTCCACGCGTTTTGATTGTAATCAACCAGCACATGTCCGCGTGGCCGCTTGGCCACCCGATATTCTGCTGTAATTATTTTGGGATGCCGCGCTTCCAATTCTTTCGCTAGTGCTTTCGCAAAACTCCACACCTGCTTCTGGGTCGGTCCTCGCTTGATCGCAACGTAAACATGAATCCCACGCGAGCCGGTGGTCTTCGCGTAATTTTGTATTTTGATTGAATCCAGCGCTTCTCGAACAATCAGGGCCGTCTCCAGCACGCCCTTGAAAGACGCGCCCACTACCGGGTCCAGATCAAAATGAAGATAATCCGGCCGGTCCACATCGTCGCATCGCGCGTACCACGGATTCAGATCGATGCACCCGAGATTCACAACCCATAACAGCGACGACAAATGTTGAATCACCGGGAACGCGATGACATTTCCGGAGCCGTGCTCGATGGAACATATGGGAATCGAATCCGGCCGCGGCGACGGCGCCCGCTTCATAAAAAAGAATTCGCCATTGATTCCGTTGGGATAACGCTTCATGACCATGGCGCGATTCTGCAGGTGCGGCAAAAGCCACGGCGAAACTTCCAGATAATATTGAAGCAGGTCTCGCTTAGTCAGGCCCAGCTCAGGAAAGTAAATTTTCGACAAATTGCTGAGATTTACCGGCCCGCCGTGAACGCTCAGCGTGATGTTCTCAACGTTGCGTGGTATCTCCCGGCCTGCCAGTTGCGCGATGACATCACTTTTTGCCGAAAGGGAGCGTGACGCGAGAGCAGCTTTACGCGCAGCACCCGCCGCTTTACGCTTCGATGCTGATTTTGCCTTGGCTTTGGATTTCACGCTTGGTTAGATGACGTTTCGCAAGATTGCGGTCTTTTTTATTGTTAACCCGCTTTAGTGAAAATCGTGCGACGTCGTCGGCGCGCTGGTAATTATTAACGGCCGGATGCGTTGCGATTTCACTGAAACCACATTGTCCTGGTTCTGCAACTGCCCTTCAATCATCAAAAATTGTTGATGCACCACCACCACGTGGCATTCTTCAAACAGCGGCGGCGAAATAATCGCGTTGGCTATCCCCGTTTCATCTTCTATGCTCAAAAATACGAAACCCTTGGCAGTCCCGGGACGCTGACGCGCAATCACTCCTCCAGCGATGCGCACCTGCATGCCATCCGGCAACCGCGCCAATTCTGCCGCGCAGCGAATCCCCATTTTTTGCAGTTCTGCACGATGATAAGCCATGGGATGTGGACCCACAGTCATTCCCGTGCCGCGAAAGTCGGCCACCAGTCTTTCTTCCGCGTTCATTTGCGCAAGCGGGGAGCGCGCGGAATCGTAATTTTCCTCCGCGCTTCTAGTCGACACTTTTTCCGTCTCATCATTTTCTACATCGTCGCAAAATTCATATAATGGACCCGCAGATCGCGCGGTTCTCTCCACTTGCCACAAAGCGCTGCGGCGATGAAATCCACGCTGGTTTCCTAGCCGGTTCAAAGCCCCGACTTCCGCGAGCACCGCCAATTCCCCCTTCTGAATTCGCGGTACGCGTCGTTTCAAATCATCCACAGAGGTAAATGGGCGCATAAGTCGCTCCCGAACAATTTCGGCCCCGATCTCCGCACGCAAACCTTTCACATACTGCAGACCCAGTCGCACCGCGAACTTTTCATCGATTTTTTCCAGCGTGCAAAGCCAATTCGAACACGTGATATCAATGGGCCGCACCCGCAACCCGTGCCGTTGCGCATCGGTGACCAACGAAGGCGGCTGATAAAATCCCATCGGCTGATTGTTTAACATCGCCGCCGTAAATCCCGCCAGGTAATGACACTTCAAATACGCGCTGGCATACGCGATCAATGCGAAACTAGCCGCATGCGATTCAGGGAATCCATACAGCGCAAACGAAGTGATCGAACGAATAATCGTTTCCTGCGTTTCGCCGCTGATGCCATTTTTGTCCATCCCCCGTCGCAGCTTGAGCTCCACATCTTTCATACGCTTTTCTGAGCGCTTGAAGCCAAAAGCCCGCCGCAACTCTTCTGCTTCGCCGCCGCTGAATCCCGCCGCAATCATGGCCATGCGCAACAGTTGCTCCTGAAAAAGCGGCACTCCCAGTGTGCGCGCCAGCACCGGCTCCAGCGAAGGATGCAAACACGTCACCGGCTCGCGCCCCTGCCGCCGCTTTAAATAAGGATTCACCATTTGCCCCACAATCGGTCCCGGCCGAATAATCGCCACTTGCACAACAATGTCGTAGAAACACTTCGGATGCAGCCGCGGCAAACACGCCATCTGCGCGCGGCTTTCAATTTGAAACATCCCCACGGTATCCGCTTTTTGCAAAGTTTCATAAACCAGTGCATCGTTGGCAGGCAATCGGCTCAAATCCACTTTTTCGCCGTAATCATCGCGAATAATTTTCAGCGAATCCTCCAGCACCGCCATCATCCCCAGCCCCAGCAGATCCACTTTCACGATCCCCATATCGGCGCAATCGTCTTTATCCCATTGCACCACCACGCGCCCCGGCATCGTCGCCGGCTCCAGCGGCACCACGGAATCCAGTTGCCCCTGGCACACCACCATCCCTCCCGAATGTTGCCCAAGGTGGCGAGGCAAATCCTGAAATCTCAAACACAACTCACAAAATTTGCGAATCTGCGGATGCTGCAAATCCAGCCCGGCATCCTGAAATTGACGCTCCAGCGTATCGTTGGCGTCCTTGTATTCCCACGCTCCCACAAGCGAGGTCAGGCGATTCAGCACCTCAGGATCAAACGCAAAGGCCTTTCCGATTTCGCGCGCCGCCGAACGCCCACGATACGTGATGACATTCGCCGTCATAGCCGCGCCAAGTTTTCCGTAGCGTTCATAAACATATTGAATGGCCTGTTCACGTTGATCGCCACTGGGAAGATCGAGGTCAATGTCCGGCCACTCGCCTCGCTCCTCAGACAAAAAACGTTCGAACAGTAGTTCCATACCCACCGGGTCCACCGCCGTAATACCCAGCGCATAGCAAACCGCGCTGTTCGCCGCCGAGCCGCGCCCCTGCACCAGAATATTTTGCTGCCCGCAAAAACGAATGATGTCCCACACAATCAGAAAATAACCGGCCAGATCGAGCTTTTCGATGACGTCAAGCTCATGCGCGATTTGTTTGCGCGCTCGCTCGTTGTCCGTTCCGTAGCGCGCCAGCATGCCGTCATAAGTGCGGTCACGCAAAAATTGCATCTGTGAGCGCCCATCCGGCACCGGATATATCGGAAACTGGTAGCCCAGATCGTTCAACGTAAATTGCAGCCGCGAAGCCAGCACCTGCGTGTTAGCGATAGCTTCAGGAAGATCAGCAAAAAGTTTTTGCATCTCCACGCCAGATTTCAGGTGCCGTTCGGCGTTGCGCGCCAGCAGCCGCCCGGCAGTGGCCAGCGTGCGGTGATGACGAACACAAGAAAATACATCCAGCAATTCACGCTGCTCCGGCAAAGCGTGACAGACACCGTTGGTAGCTAGCACTGGCAGATTTAATTTTCGCGCGATTACCCGCGCGCACTGATTACGTACTTCTTCGTCACGGCAATAATGACGCTGCAATTCCACGTATACATTACGCCTTCCAAATAATTCGCAAAGCTGCTGAACGCTGCTCATTGCAGCTTCCATTCCGCCGGACGCCAGCCCGTGCGCGAGCGGCCCTTCATCTCCCCCGGTGAGACAAATCAATCCACCACCGCTATTTTCGAGTTGCGCAGCTATTTCCGCGCGCGAGATTTGCCCTTCCCCTTTTTTCGCGCACAATTTCATGCTCGTGATCAGGCGGCAAATATTTTGATAACCCCTGCGCGACTCCACTAGCAACGAATACCGCCACCCTTCCTCCGACGTAACCTCCGCGCCGATCAGTGCGCGCAGGTTGGATTTCTTGGCGGCCATATAAAAACGCGGCGCCCCATACATGCCATCGCGATCGAGCACCGCCATCGCCTCCATTTCGCGTTCCGCGCACACGCTGGCCAATTCTTCCGGCAAAGAAGCGCCGGCAAGAAAGCTGAACGCGGAACGCGCATGCAATTCGGTGTACATCAATCGTACATTCCCCTCAGAAACCACCCTTGCTGCCGCAAATCGTAATAAATGAGGTAGAGCCCGCGTTCACTGGCTGGATTTGAAGAACGTTTATTTTTTGGCACGCTCGACAAAAAACGAACTTCTACGTCCCATTCGGCTTGATCCCAGGGATCCTGCCACCACTCTCCGGAAGTTCGCCACGGCCCAGAGGCAGATACGATTTCGCCGCGCACGCTTTGAAAAAATATCCGCACCGGAAGACCGTCAAGTAATTCCACACGCGCAGGAAGGCTGGGACGTAAAAGACGAAAACCCTTAGCAGGTTTTGCCATTCGCGACGCAGAAGAATTCTTGCCTACCGGTTTGTCCACCGTGCCAATTGGCTTTTTTCTCCGACCACCTGCCGCCTCCTGTGCCAGTCTGAAGCGTTCCATACGAATCGCATCCGGCCGGTACGTATCCATCAGTTGCGGCGAGCCCACATTCGCGTCGCCCACCAGATTCGCGAGCCGCGCCATGGTCAGCTCCAACTTCTCCGGCTCCGGCGAAGCAGGCAGAAATAATCCGCGCTGCGTGGTGCGCACCCGATCCGCTTCGGCGGATAACGCTATTTTTATAACCGCTGCCGGCGGCGGATCGGATTGCAAGCGCAACCGTACCAATTTCAGCAGCAGCTTCGAATCCCGCATGGGAACCGGCAGCGCCAAAGTCTTTTCGAATTTGCGTGGAAGCAATTTGTGCTGATCGGCATGCGCGGAAAGTTGCAAGCCTTTTTCGAACGAACGCTCCAGATCGAATTCCATTCGAATGCAACGCGCAGACAACGAGCGCGCCGCCAGCCGTTCGCACAATTGATCCAGCAAACGCCCTAAAAGAAAGCTCAGAGATTCCAGTTCCTCGACAGAATCATCCAGCTCCATTTCTTCCTGAAAATTATCCGAAGGCTTGGCGAGTACCAGCGAACGCACCAATGCCCCGCGAGCCAGCGTGTGCAAGCGCACACCTTCTTGCCCCAGCCGCTCAGAAAGCTGTATCACCGGCAACGCAGCAAGCTTGCCGCAGCTTTCCACGCCCCAGCGCGCCAATGTCTCCAGAATTTCAAGCGAAGGAAGAAGCGTGTGCACCGGCAGAGCCCTCAGCCGCTCGGCTTCTTCTCCTGGTGGGATTAACGTGACGCCCGGCGACCCACGTGCTGCCAAAATCGCCACTTCTATATTTTCAGCTACCGCGATGCGCGCGCTTAAACCCAGCCCAGAACCGCGCCTCGCAAGTTCATGAGCAATTTTTTCGTCCGCGCCAAATAAACCGCTCAATCCCGCGAGATCCAGAACTATCGTGTCTGGCGCGCTATCTTCCACTCGCGGCGAAACCGACCAGCCCAGATCCAGCAGCGCCTCATGCGTGGTTTTCTCCTGCGCCGGCGAACGGTGCCGAATTTCCACACCTGTAAATTGCGCCGCTTGCGATTTCGCCACCCCCAATTCGATTCCCACTTGCGCCGCGCGTCGATTGGCTGCCACCACACTCCACAATGGCGACGTACCGCCCACAATCGCCACCGCACGCTCGCGAAGCGCAACCTCGCCGCGTACCACGGCTTGCACAATAAAATCGGGAATATGAATGGCTGCAAAGGACATGAACGTTCAATCGCGAATTGGAAATAAAATTCAGCAAAATTATTTGCGTCCCGCGCTCCTCATTTAAGTTTCGCTTCCACAGGCATGGCGTGCAGATAGCTCCAGATGGATTGCGCTGCAAAACTCTGCGCATGACTACTGTCGAAGCTATGACTGGAATTGGCGAAATCACGCCCGGCAAAATGCCTCTCAATAGAAACCGGCACATTTTGCCCTTGCTGAAAATTGATCGATTGCACGCGCGTATGCAGCATCTCCGCTTGAACATCGGAGCCATCCAGCAATCGCACATGCGGCAAGCAGGCATGTGCCAAACATTCATGTCCCAAACGTTCATGCGAATGCCGCGAAATTGCTGCTGTGTCTTCCTTAACGTTGCTTCCCGCCGTGCCTGACCACTTCGCCGCCTTCGTGCTCATCCGCAACACCAACGAAGCACACGTTTTCGCGTTGGACTCCTGCTCCAGCACGAGTAACACCGTGGACGTATCTTCCACCGCTCGCCGGAAC
>Ga0210384_10003136_pt1 | contig 19459 bp, 17 predicted proteins | sample IncBWH2MmetaG_FD_160574 | JGI IMG/M metagenome (GOLD analysis project Ga0210384, IMG submission 160574) | Forest soil microbial communities from Barre Woods Harvard Forest LTER site, Petersham, Massachusetts, United States - Inc-BW-H-2-M | ecosystem: Environmental > Terrestrial > Soil >...
TTGCTGCTTCGTAATCTGAGCGACGTATTTGGCGAAAATGACCCCGTGCGTCGGCGCGCGGCCATCGACGACATCTGGCATGAGGATGGTGTGTTCTACGATCCTAATGGAGGCGTCTACCGAGGCCGCGACGAGATTGATCGTATTGCTGGTGTAATAAAAGCAACACATCCAGATTTCAAATATCAGCCCCTCTCCCCTCCCGAGGAATTAGGTGATGCCGGACGGGTTCGATGGGTATCTGGCACTCCCGGCAAACCACCAGCTTACGCGGGAACCGATTTTATGGTCGCCCGGAACGGTCGCATTGCTTCGCTTTATCTCTTTTTCGACAGCCTACCCTGAGCTGGACTCTGCTGCCCACGGTACACGAATCACGAACGTTTTTCGGCGACGCGGACTGTGCGTCAGTTGGCGAAAAGTCGCGATAGCACTCATTGAGCTGCGGCAGGGTTTTGAATGCTAACGCCTTGATTACAACAAGTCACATCAAGCTTTAGCGCGCGGCCCTCAGAGCGGCGGCCACCTGAGTGACGCGTGTACCCTGATGCTTCGCCACCACAAGCTCGTCCGCAGTCGGCTTGGCGCTGTGCTGTCCGGAAGTCGACGACGAACCGTATGGCGTCCCATGTCCCTGAACAATCCTTTCGTGAGTGTAGCCGTTCGGCACGATGATGAATCCTAGGTGCGCCATCGGGATGAACAGCGACACTACCGTTGTCTCGTTTCCACCGTGCGGTCCCGCCGTGGAAGTGAAGGCGGCAGCCGCTTTTCCGTTCAGCTTCCCTTGAAACCACAGAGCACCAAGGCTGTCAATGAATGCCTTCAACTCCGCCGACGTGTTCCCAAAACGCGTCGGGGTGCCAAATACGATCCCATCGGCCCACTCTACGTCGGCATGCGTTGGAGCTCCGTACTCGGCGAGCATCCGCTTGCTCCGTTCTTCCCAGCCGGGAACTTTGGCCATTACATCCGTCGAAACCAGATCGGGTACGCGGCGAAGTCGGACTTCGGCTCCGGCTTCACGGGCGCCTTCACTGATGGCTTTGGCAAGCGCTTCTACGGAGCCGTCACGAGAGTAAAACGCAACGAGAATGTTCGCTTTAGGGGATGGCATCGACAACTCCTGATTGAACATTTCCTCTGTCAGAATCGGATCAAAACAGAACGAGATCGAGCCATTCTAGTCGATTGCTGGCGTTAAATCGCCTTTACACTCATCGACCCCGATTGTTACTAAACGCCGGTTTACGCGAACTATGGTGTCGAAGATAGAGACTAAGTGCAGCGAGCGCTGGGCATCGATGATAGCGGGGAACCGGACGCTTTCATGTGTACCGTGAAGACCACTCGAGCGGTCACCATCACACACATCCTGCGGAACTCCGGCGCTGGCTGCCGCGAAGCGCTTCTGCCTTACATGATCGTAAACAGCACGCTGGATGAGGTCTCGCTCATTGTGCTACCGCCGCCACCATATGGACCGCCGGGCGTGCTGCTGCCCGGATTGGTGACCGTGACCATCACGGTGCCGGCAGTGGCGACGGCCGAAGCGGGGATCGCGACGGTAAGCTGATTCGTCGCCGGGTGGTTTGTGGTTTGTGCCGTGCCGTTCCAATTCACCACCGCGTTAGCGTTAAAGGAGCTGCCATTGACCGTCAAGGTGAAACCCTGGCCGCCTGCACTCGCAGTGTTAGGCATGATTTGCGAAATAGCGGGAACGATTCCGGACTGCGGCGGGGTGGTCTTAGGGGAACTGTACCCGCACCCAAAGCTCAACATCGCAAGCAACAGAGCACATATCGCCTTCATGTCCACCTCCATGCGCAGATTGCGGATGGACTTTAGCAAAGGCGAAACCACGGAGTGTCAGGCCGGTGTCATTTTCGTGTAAAGGAAATGTCAGGTAGTGGTGAGGCGACGTGGCGAGGCACCGCCGCTCGAATAGAAGGACTTATGCGGCCCTGTCCTGATCTCGATCTTCCCGGGCTCGGATTAACCGGGAAGAAATCGCCCGCCGCGCAAGCGAAGGAGGAACGACGCGCATCCGCGCTTACTTCTTCTTCTTTTTTTCTTTTTCTTTGTCTTTCTTGTCAGTATTCATCTTTTTTGCGATCTCTTCCATCAGCTTAGGCTTCAGCTCCGCCAGGACACTTTCTACAATGCTGGCGATCGCGGTAGATTCGGCCGCTGCATTCGAGGACTCGTCACTTTCGGATTCGGCCGCCGCTTCCGCTTTGTCGGTCTGGACAGGAGAAGGCTCTTCTGCCCGACCTTCTTTCAGTTCGGTCGCCGCCGCGTCCGCGATCTGCGCCGTCAGTTGCGATCCCACGATCGACTCCCGAATCTGCTTCCAGTTCTGCCAGGCTGCCGCAAGTTCGGCTTCGCGTTGCTTGTCGCCCTCCTCAGCGGCCCGCGTCACAGCTTCCGGCGGAGGAACGGCGGTGGCAGGCGATGATGCCTCCGGAGCCGAAGCAGGTTCACTCCCCGCGCTGGCCGATGCCCCCGCCGCGTAGGCAACTTCTTTAATACCTGAAATCATGCTGCTGGCTTCGGCCTGGACCATCGGGATGATTTCCGCAGCCGGGGTGGACTCGCTTAGACTCGCCACTGCGACCGAAGATTCCGCTGGTTCGCCCCCGACGTCCCCACCCGCACTTGCGGACGCACTAACTGCTACTGATGCCGCGTAACTGGCTCTACCCGCATCGGCCGCCGCGAAAGCGGCATAAGCCTTTTCCATCTCTTCTTGCAGAATGAAGGTACTTTCGTCTTCCGGCACCGGAATGGCTTCGGCGATCCATCGGGGGCCGCTCGCTAATTCCGCCGCCGTTGCTGCGCTCGCCACTGCTGCTGCCACTACGATGGGAATTCCTTCCTCGGGGCCCGCTGCAGTCGTTACAAATCCGTCGGGCTGAGCCATACCATCGGCATGCCCATTGGTCGGAACCAGAGAAGCAATTGCTGCCATGACTTCGGCATCCGAAGTCCAAGGCTTTGCAGCCTGCTCCGCAGTCGCGGCCGCGATGTTGTCTCCTGAATCTGCCTTGCTTGGCATCACCGGAGAATCGGTTGCAATAGGATTTTCCGCCGCCCCTGATTCGCTTCCCTTGGCTGCTTCCGTCGCCCCTGCTGTTTCCCCAGTAGGAACAACTTCCGTTGATGTAGGCTCAACTTCGGGGACCGGCGCCTGGCTTTGCGGAGCAGATGCAAAAGTGGCCGCCGTTGCCTCGGCTGGGCTCTCATCGATGGCGGCCGAACCAACCGCAGACTTGGGTTCTTCCGCTTCGCTTTTCGCAGCCTCAGAGCGTGCTGGAGGTTCCTGCGGCTGGCTTCCAAACGAAGCCGCTGCTGCTGTAATGGCTGCAATCTCCTCCGGCGTGATATCGGGCGGAAGCCCAGCCGGTACGGGACGCTCAAATTCCTGCTTCGGATCAACCGGCTTGGACCCCAGGTCGCGCCACAACTCGCGGACCACCGAGCTTGCCACTTGCGGTATCTCCCCTTCCGATTCAGTTGCCCTAGCCGGAGGTGGCGGTATGGTCAGGCGATTTTTCCATCCAGTCTCGGTATCGCCGAATGAGTCTGCCGAACCCGATTGCTCCATCGCGGCCAGGGCTTTAGCAAAACGTCCCGGCTTCTGCGGTCCTTGAGGGACTATTTTGTCTTCGAGCTTAGTAAGGGCAGTGAGGAGTTCGCTGGCTTCGAATGGTTTGATGATGAACGCATCGGCCCGCACCCGGCGCGCCTCTTCTGGTTTGAAGGGCTCCAGTTTGCCGACCGTGAGCAAGACGGGAATGCGCGCGGTCTCCCGATTTTCCTTCACCCGCTGACAAACTTCCAGACCGCCGTAGCCCGGCATATACACGTCGAGCACAATCAAGTCCGGCTTCTGTTCTGCAATTTTCTTGAGTGCGGCCGACCCATTGTTGACCGTGACCACCTCGTAGCCGGCATCGCTGAGGATTCTCCGGCCCATGTTCTGGGCAGTTACACTGTCATCGGCGAGCAGGATTCTTCGCGCCAAGGGCTGTCCTCTGGTCAGGGGGAGATAGCGTGAAGTTAACCGCTGCCAAAAGGTAAGTCAATGAGAATAAGAGGGTAATACGTTACCACCGGACAGTCACGAGTGGGTTGAAGCTGCTTCATGCTGCCGCATCAGCGGCGCCTTCGTTTAGAAAGGAACAACCTTTCGCAGACCCTTCTTTTTCTTATGCTTGCTGGAAGAAGACGAGCTGTCGTCCTGGGTCTGGCTGGAAGATGAATCCGCATCTTTCCCATCGCCCGCTGCGGCTTGCCCGCTCCCGCCGGCCTGAATCTCATTCACCTGCTGTGGAGCCGGCATAGCCTGGCCACCATCGCTGGCAACATTGGGCTTCAGCTCGTTCGGGTCGGCAGCAACGTTCGGTTTGGGCTGATTGGCGTCGGACGACGCAGCCGGGGTCGCGGCCGAAGTACTGGGCGGGCCAGCAGCGCTGATGCTCGGAGTCACATCGGAGCGCGGCGCGGGCTGATCCAGAGGTGGCGCTCCCCTGCCCACGGCTTCCACTGATACGGAATTGTTGCCCATCGAACCGGAAGCGTTTCCCACCATGGCGCGATTCGCCTGCTGTGCCACCTCGGTGGCGCTGCTCATCGGCGGATCCACCAGCGTAGGCTCGCCTGTCTTCGCGGACGGGGCCACGTCCGGATGCTTGTTGAACGTGCCCATCACTTGCTTATACATCGGGGTTGTGCGCCGGCCTTCTTCTTCCGCTTTATTTTGTGCAACTGCAGCTTTCGTGGGCCGCGGCACCGGCAGATGCAAGGCTTGCAACCTTGCCTTGGCGTCGTCTGCTCGATCCATCATTGGGTATCGTGTAAGGATGCGTGAGTAGGCATCGGCCGCACGTTTGGTGAAATCTTCAATCATGCGCGACTTGGCCGCTTCGTCCATTTTGCCGCGCGCCCGCAACATCGTAACCTCGCTCTCGTACGACTGCCCCAGCAGATACAAGGCCTCATCCGCTCTGCTGTAAAGCGGATACTTGTCCACCAGGGAACGAAGCCGTGCGATGGCCGCGGGATAAGACTGACGTAGGTAATAGAAGCGTCCCACACGAAATTCACGTTCTGCAATGACTTCCTGAACTTCTCGTAAGCGCTGCTTGGCTTCTGGGACCAGTTTGCTATCCGGAAACTGCTGGATCAGGCTCCGGTATTCCTCCTCCGCGCGCACCGCGTGGGTGTAGTCGCGATCTGGCTTCTCCATCTCCTGATAGTGGATATTGGCAATTTTCAGTTGGGCCTCAGCCGCCTCCGGCATGTTCGGAAAGAAGGTAATGAAGTCTTTGTACTCGACCTCCGCTTGTGCCAACGAAGTCGAACCACCCTCTGCATACCAGGAATCGGCCACCGCCAGCTTGGCCCGAGCAATAAATTCAGAGTCAGGATAGGTGTTGATCAGCGTCTGCAGCGTGATCCTCGCCACGTCGAACCGGTTGTGTTTCATCGCGTCCATGGCGCGATCAAACAGCACCTTGTCCGGCTGCTTCGAGTCAATATTGGCGATTGGGTTGTTGACTTTCTTGTTGGTGCAGGCAACCGTGACAATCAATAGGCCCGCGAGAAAAATTATTGGAATACGACCTGACATAAGACCTCGAAATTCCCTCATTTGTCGCGCCAGAGTCCCTGCCGATCGGCGGCTTCCCGCCATGACCTACACCTTCTGCAGGCTGGCCTCCGTGGCCATCTTCAACAATTTCTGAGCGTTAGTCTTTGGATCATCTTGACCGAACACCGCGTTGCCCGCCACCAAAATTTCAGCCCCGGCTCGCACGACCTCGGCCACCGTCGTGACGTCGATTCCACCATCAACTTCGATGCGAAAGCCTAGATCGCGCTGGTTCCGCAAGTCCGCCAGCCGCCGGATTTTATGCACCGCTCCGGGAATAAACTTCTGCCCCCCGAATCCCGGGTTTACCGACATAACCAGAACGTAATCCACAATGTCGAGCACCTCGCTGAGAGTTTCCACCGGAGTAGCAGGATTAATGACCACTCCAGCCAGGGCGCCATGCGTGCGGATCAAGTGCAGCGTGCGGTTGAGGTGCATGCAGGCTTCCTGATGCACCGAAATCCAGTCCGCTCCAGCTTCCGCGAAGTCAGGAATGTACTGGTCGGGATTCTCAATCATCAAATGGCAATCGAGCGGCAAATCGGTCGTCCGGCGCAAGGACTTCACCACCGGCGGCCCCAGAGTGATATTGGGGACGAAGTGCCCATCCATCACGTCTACATGGATGACGGTCGCGCCACCCTCAGTCGCACTGCGGATTTGGTCCGCCAGATGGGCGAAGTCAGCCGACAAAATCGAGGGTGCGAGTTCGATCAAACCTGGGCTCTCGCGCAAGAAATTCTTGGCAAATTCTATCACGTGGAGAAGGAGTGCCGGACGCCTTGTCTTCAGCTGCCCGTCGTCATTTCTTTTGCGTAAAATCATCGCCCCGTAACCTTTCTCAGGCCCCGCAGTTTATACACTTAGAGGCACGATGGTCGTCCGCAGACCGGCATCGAAGTTGGCCCCAAGGGAGGCGCCCGGCTTGAGCCTGGCCGACGACCGCCTCCTGGTCGAAGCCGCGCAGAAAGATCCGTCCCGGTTTGCGGAACTCTATGAGATTCACTTTGAACGGGTCTACGCCTTCATCGCGCGCCGGGTTAGGGACCGCGATGTAGCCGAGGACCTTACCTCCGATGTATTTCACAAAGCGTTGGCCAATATCCGGCGGTTCGAATGGCGAGGCGTTCCCTTCGTCGCGTGGCTGCTGCGGATCGCTGTCAACGCGATCGCGGATCGCTCACGACACGCGGCCAAAGAGGTCTCCAGTGGCGATGATCCGCCCGACGCTGTCAGCGACGTGAATCTGGAGGAAATAGAGCACCGCGCGCGGTTGTTTCGTCTGGTCGACCAGCTTCCTTCAGACCAGCGCCGCGTCATCTTTCAACGCTTTGTTGAGCAGAGGAGCATTCGTGAAGTCGCCCAGGGTTTGGGACGCAGTGAGGGCGCTGTGAAACAGCTTCAATTCCGCGCGCTCGAGAAATTGCGCGCCCAGATGGAGGGTGCCAATGCCTAAGCGCTCTCTAATCGATCAAGTGAACGCTATGGTGGAGTCGATGTTCGTACCGCCTGCTGAGGGACTTGCGCAGGCTGATCCGGAGCTTGTCCCCTATTTCTTCATTGCCGGCGAACTACTCGCTCTTCCACGTGAAAATTTCAAAGCAAGTCTAAAAGCTGATCTTAAAAGGAGTATTTCAATGGCAACTACAGCAGAACCCATTGCTGCAACTCGCACCTTCGCAGCCCCGAGGCTGGCTTTCAAGGATGCGGCGAAAGCAATCGAATTTTATAAGAAGGCCTTCGGGGCGAGAGAAACCATGCGCTTCGACACCGGAGCGGGAATTCCGCATGCTGAGATCATGATTGGAGATTCGGTCGTCATGCTCTGCGACGAGTGGCCGGAAGGGGGACGGTACAGCGCAGAGACGATGGGCAGTTCGCCAGTCAGCATGCGGATCCACGTTCCGGACGCGGATGCTTTCGCGGAGCACGCTGTGGCTGCGGGTGCCAAGCTGGCAGGCCCCATCACGGACCAGTTCTATGGATACCGCGAGGGAACTTTACTTGATCCCTTTGGATACACGTGGTCTGTGTCCACGGTGAAAGAGGAGATGTCGGTCGGGGAAATGCACCGACGCTTCCGAGCGATGATGAAAGAGGGGGAGCCGAAGGAGCCGGCTGTGAGTCCGGTTCCCAAGGGCTATCGCACGGTCACGCCGTATATGATCGCGCAGGATGGGCCAGCCCTGCTCGAGTTTGCCAAACAGGCCTTCGGAGCTGAGGAGAAGTTCCGCGCCGTCGGATCAGCAGGCGGCCTGCATGGCGAAGTGCGGATTGGTGATTCCATGATCATGATGGGTGGCGGCATTCCTGGACGCGATTTCCGCGCCACCCCGAATACGCACGCGATCCACCTCTACGTCCCGGATTGCGACGCGGTTTACGAACGTGCCCTGCAAGCGGGCGCGACCTCGATTGACGAGCCCAAAGACCAGGAGTATGGCGAGCGTTCCGCCAGCGTAAGAGATCCGGCGGGCAACTACTGGTACATCGCTACTCACCAAGGCGAGACTTACACTCCTAAAGGGCTGAACAGCGTCAATGTCTACATGCATCCTCTTCGGGCTGAGCCAGTTATCAACTTTTTGAAGCGGGCCTTCGGAGCGAAGGAGATTGCCAAGTATGCATCGCCCGACGGCGTGGTTCATCATGCCGAGATACGCGTCGGCGACTCGGTAGTGGAGATGGGCGAAGCCCACGGCAAGTATGAGCCCATGCCGGCCATGTTCTATCTCTACGTTCCGGATTGTGACGCCCTTTACCGTCGTGCGCTTGCGGCAGGGGCCACGTCAATCGCCGAACTTACCGACCACCCCTATGGGGACCGCAGCGGAGGAGTGAAAGACGCATTCGGCAACCAGTGGTACATCGCCACCCATATCAAAGACGTGAGCATGTAGGAATGATGTGGCGCGGGCGCCCTCGCCCGCGAGATTTTCGGATCGCTATGGGTTACGTGAAGACAGCCGCCCTCGGCTGTCGGGTCGAGCGCAGCTCGACAGTTTTTGCCGGAGCCAGAAGAGCGGAGCGTTGCTCCGCCGGACAGCCGAGGGCGGCTGTCCCCACGTGCGAACGTTACTGCGGCAGCTTCGCGTACTCCGCCTTAGCTTCTTTCAGAATAGGGATATCGGGGTCGGCGTCTTTCCACAATGCGAAGAAATCCTGATAAGCCCCGCGAGCACCGGGATTGTCCCCGGCCAAAGCCCGCGCCCTCCCCAACTGTAAATGAGACAAGGCACACTCCGGCGAGGTCTGACAGACTCCACGGTGATCCAGGATTTTCTGAAACTCGACTGCCGCTTCCTTCCCCTGTCGCGCCTTGAGGTAGGCTTGCCCGCGAACGTAATTCGGCGCAGCACCAGTCCCCAAACCAAACTCGTAAGGCAATGTAGCCTGCAGGAGTTCAATGGCTTTGCTGGGGTTGCCCCGGCTAGTCTCTATCTGCGCTCGGATTATTGGCACCCACATGTCGTTGACGAAGGTGTCAGTCGGAAAGCGTTTGCTCAACTCATCCGCCGTGGCTGTTGCCTGGCTGACGTCACCCACTGCAGATTGCGCCAGGCCCGCCGACTGCAGCGTTCGCCGGCTTCGGTCCATAGTCAGCGCTGAGTGGGCCCCGTCGCGCGCTTGCGCCAAATTCCCAAACTCTGCTTCCACGATGGCATGCCTTGCAACAATGTCGGCCGCCGCTTCTTCAAATTTTCCTCTTTGCGCTATCTCGACAGCTCGGCCGTACGCTTCACGAGCGTTTTGTAGCTTGCCCCAGGAGGCCGCTGCTTGCGCGGCATGCTCTAACATGAAAAATTCATCTGGCTTGCCTTTTGCCCACTCCACCTCACGCTGCATCCCGGGCACATCGCCTTCGAGAAAGGCCAGAACGTACAAGTCTCTATGGTCACCCATCCCATCGAGCTTGAGTGCTACTTGCTTCTGGCGAATCGCCTTTGCCTCGGCCAAGCGGTTGAGCCCCAAGTATGCGCCTCCCAGAACCCCGTGACTGAAAGCGCTATTAGGATCCAGGCGCATGGTTTCCTGGGCCTCCACCAGTCCTTGGTCAAACTTGCCGATCTCGTTATAGTCAACCCCGAGATTATTGGTGGGAATGGAGTCTCGCGGATAAGTCCGGTTCCATAGCTGATAGGCCTCTATCGACTTGTCGAGTTCTCCAGTAACGTTGTCGTAATAATGAGTGGTGATATAGAGCTTCTCCCGTTCACTGGCCCGTTCTCTTCGCTCGAATGCCAACTTGGTACTCTCGCTAGCCCGCTCAGTCTGACCGGTATTGCGATAGGACTGGCCCACCCGCGCGTAAGCTACGGCAAAATTGGGGTCCAGTTCCAGCGCGTGCTTATAAAATGGAACAGCCGTCAATTCTGATCCTTTGTCGCGCTCCGCCTCACCCAGACTGAAGGCCTTGAGCGCTTCCAACGATGACGTCGTGGCTTCTTCTACGGGCGCATCAAATTTCTGCACCGAAGCCAGCGACTCGCCCAGCTTGCCTCGCAGGCTCGAAGCCGCTTTGCCCACCGCTCCCAGCACCTGCTCTTTTTGGTCAACCTGGACTTGCTCCCGGGCTAGGCTGTCGCCCGTCTTGCAATTCGTGGCATCCACACCCACTACGTATTGGCTTCCGATATTGGCAATGGCGCCGTTCAGCACCGCCTTGATGCCTTCCCGCTGACAGATGTCTCGTGCCAGGTCTGGCGTAACCCGTTCATCGGGCGACCGTCCCATGTAGCGCAGTGTGTCCCGCACTTTTTCTTGGGGAAAAACATTCAGGTACGGAGACTGCTCCAGTTGCACCGCTAGCGCCTGTTTTAGAGTTCCATCAAAGACGCCGTCTCCAGTGGTGTTAACAAAGTCAGTTAGAAGAATAGAATCTTTCTCCGTCAATCCGTGCGCCCGCCGAGTGTATAAGACTCCGCCGATTGCCGCGGCTGCGACCAGCGCCGCCGTGGCCGCAATGTACCAGCGACGCTTTGAACTCTTTCGTGCCGCCACCACAGGCAACGAAGCTGGACCAGATATCGCCGAGGCGGGCTGTACCGACGGAGCTGAAGGTGCTGCCACTGCTGATGTGCCGGATGGCGGCGGCGTGATCACAGGCTCGGCAGCCGCGCTTGCTGACGAGCTCTTGCCCGAATCAATCTCCCGCTTCAGCCGTTTAAGATCCGCGCGCATCTCCGACGCCACCTGGTAGCGGAGGTCCCGGTCCTTCTCCAGCGCTTTGTTGATGATCCGTTCTAGTTCCGTGGGCAGATTGGGATTCAGCCGCACCGGCGCGGTGGGCGCCCGGTTCAGAATCGCGTCGAAAATGACCGCCGAGGTGTTCCCGGTAAAGGGCTGGCGGCCCGTGGCCATCTCGTAAAGCACCGCGCCAAAGGAAAAGAGATCCGTGCGGACGTCGAGGTCTTCGCCTCGCGCCTGCTCTGGAGACATGTAGGCAACCGTGCCCACTGTACTTCCCGGGCTGGTCAGGTGTGCGTGCTCCACGGCAATCGTGGGCGAAGACGCCGCTACTTGCGCCAATTGCGGCGCCGGCCCGGAAACCACCTTGGCCAGTCCGAAATCCAAGATCTTCGCTTGTCCTCGTTTGGTCAGGAAAAGATTGGCCGGCTTCAGGTCACGATGAACAATCCCCGCCGTGTGCGCCACGTCGAGCGCGTCCGCCACCTGCGCCCCAAAGTCCACCAGTTGATCGATGGAAATGGGCCTGCCCTCGATGCGGTACTTCAGCGTCGTACCCTCGAGGTACTCCATCACAATGTAGTGACGGCCCTCGTCCTCACCAATGTCATAAATCGTGCAAATGTTGGGATGGTTCAATGCCGAGGCGGCACGCGCCTCTCGCTGAAAGCGGTCGCGAGCTTGCGGATCCTGCGCTAGTTCCTCGGGGAGGAATTTGAGCGCAACTCTCCGGCCGAGGCGGAGGTCTTCGGCCTCGTACACCACTCCCATGCCGCCGCCGCCCAACTTCTGCGTAATGCGGTAATGAGAGATAGTTTGGCCAATCATGGATGCAGAGTTCGCCATGAGCTGCTGGGCTGCCATGTTAGGGGCGCGGTTGAGGGAAGTCAACGCACAGGGGGATAGATACCGGGCCGGGAAAATTCCCCCACCTGCCCGAATGTCTACCGGTTAGCTATGGATTAGAGGGGCGCATACGCGGCGGGCGGCGGCTCAGCGGCTCGTCAGCGCCGATCACTCCGGCTTATAGCTATAGTAGGTTCCCAGCCGAACTGCGTTTGGATCGTGAAGCGTTTCCTCAATCAACTGGTTTTCTTCGTCACCGTAATCTCGCGATGGATCGACCACCTCCGTTTTCTCCATCGAAAGGAGTTTCCATTGGTATTTGGCAAGATACGCTTCCAGTCTCCGGCAAAGCTCCTCATGCGACGGAGCCCACATAGTGACTCTCATGAATCCCAAGGTATCTCCGGAAGGCATATCTCCCGGTTCTACCTGAACCTCAACTGTTGTAATCCAAAGCTTTTCCATCATGGCTAGTCGCGATAGTTATAGTGCACGCCGTCCCGCTTCTTGGCCCCGGTGCCGCGCCTAGTATGAAAGTGGCCGCGATCCGAGATCACACCGGAACCTTTGTTCGCTGCATTCTTGGCTGCCTCCCGCGTAGTCTTATTTACGTTGTTAACTTGGGGTTTTCCACAGGGGGCTATTTTCTGCCCATGCTCGTTTGTCGCTTGGTTGCCAGCGGTCACTCCAGGGCGGGTGGCCCGGGTTAACTCGCATTCATCTTACTCTGGAGGGTGCCCCGTCCAAGCTGTGCTTGGGCGGGATGTCCTTAGGTGGACGTGTTTGCACGATGAGGAAGACTCCCAAGCGCTCACGACGCCGCGCCGTCCACTGCGATTCAATTTCCACTGTTCCCGGTTAACCGCACACATAGTGGCAAAAGCTGCTTCACTTCCAGTCCTTCAGCCGTGCGACCAGCTCCGCTGCACTCGATTCTGATCAATATAGCAACATCCCCGCCCAAGCGCAGCTTGGACGGGGCACCCTCCAGAGTAGAATTCAATCCGGCAGTTCGTAATCGTCTGCCTTGGAATTGCATCCAAGGATCGTCATGCTGGCGCGGATCAAGCATGCGTTGGTGCAGACCTACGGAGACCTGCTTCGGAACCATACCTTGCAGATGGCCGCCGCACTCGCCTACTACTTTGTCCTGTCACTGTTCCCAGCTCTTATTTTCTTGTCTGCCGTAGTTGCCTTCCTACCGTTACCCGACCTTTTCAACCAGGCGCTGGGCATGATGGCACGATTCTTGCCACCGGATAGCATGGGGCTGGTCCGCAGAGTTTTGTCTGATGTGATCACGCCCCACCGCGGAACGTTTCTTTCTTTCGGTATTTTCGGCACGCTCTGGGCGGCCTCGGGCGGATTCTCGGCGGCGATCGAGGCTTTAAATATTGCGTACGACGTGCAAGACGATAGACCATTCTGGAAAACGCGGCCATTGGCGATGGGCTTAGCTTTGGTGACTGGAGCCCTGATGCTGGTAGCACTGTCCGTGATGATTGTCGGACCTAGATTCGGAGAATGGCTCGCCGCTCGAGTTCATCTCTCCTATTTGTTCGTTTTGCTGTGGCCGTACGTTCACTGGGCCATCGCGATCGGATTCACTATCCTCGCTGTGGAAGCTCTGTACTTCCTTGCGCCGAATGTTAAGCAGCGCTTTCTGGCTACTCTACCGGGCGCGATCCTCGCGGTAGGCTGCTGGATTGCGCTCTCATATCTGCTCGGTCTCTACTTCCGGCATTTCGCAAACTTCAACAAAACTTACGGAACGCTTGGCGCAGCCATTGCACTGATGATTTGGCTCTATTGGATCGGCATTGCCATGCTGGTGGGAGCGGAACTTAACTGCGAGCTGGCGAAGATTAGCCGCCAGGGCAAAATCGAACAGAAGCATGAGCCTCCTCGGATCACAAAAATTGACCTTGCGGCCTGAGGGAGCGTCACCATAGTGCCGCCCGTTGTAATTCGCTCGCCGTTCTACTGTTCGTTCTATTGTTTTTTCTTTCCCAATAGTCCCAGAATCTGCTGCACCGGGTTTTGTTGTTGCGGCGCTTGTTGTTGGGGCTGCTCAGCAGGGTTCTTAGGCCCGCCTAACAGATTTTGCACCGTGCTGGCCACCGAGGCCGGATTATTGATATTCGGGATCAGCCCTTTCAGCTTCATTTGAGCCAGTTGCTGGACATCCGGTTCGAACTTCGGATTTGAAAATGTCCCAGTAACCAGAGCCGGAATTACCAACTCTCCTTGATTGTTTGCCAGTGCGGTTTTCATGAATCCACCAATATTTTGCCCGCCTACTTTCTGGCTGACACCTTGCGACATTACTGCCGTCGCGTGCATGTTAAGGGCTTCCGTGACCAAGCTCGCCGTGCCCGCAAGCCCAATGTTTCCGATGTCGAGCTGGGCTTGCAAATCGTTGGTCTGCGCGATTCCGTTCTTCACGGTAATGTTACCTGTCATCTTCTCAATGTTGGTAACGCCCGATGCGGACTGAGCAGTTGAGCTGGCATTTAAGAACCCAGCAATCGAGGCGAGCTCGTGCCCAATGTTCGCCCCGGAGTATTTGACGTTCGAGAAATTCAGATTCACGGTGCCGTTCAGGGCTTTCGTGATCTCCGGTCCGCTGATTGACTTGACCGGGCCGGCTGCGTGCATGTCCAGGTTCAGCGTGCCCTCGCCACTCACCTTGTCGAGAGAGGTCACGCCATAAGCCTTCGCCAACGCCAAAATTGCAGGTAGTTGAGCATTGGGCGCCCGCACCGTCGCATCCACGACCGGTGACGGAGATGAGTAATTTCGCATTGTGAATTGCGTGCTCACCGTGGTTCCACCCGAGACCATGTTGAAAGGATTCGAGCGAACCTCAGAAGGCGATAAGTTTAAGTTTATGGCCTGGATCTGCACGGGCTGTGGAATTTCTCTTCCACTCATCTGAATGTCGCTGGCAGTCAATGTTCCGGTCAGCGCCGGCTTATCTGCAGCGCCATTTGCTTGAACATTCGCATTCACGTTGCCTGTGACCGTGGTCCCCTGGGAAAAGGCCATGCCCGATGCGGCTGCGAATTTTGTCGCTTCCGCGATCGAAATATTGTTTGCCCTCAGATTGAGATCGATTTGCGGCGGCGTCGATTTGGCATTGACGGTGCCGCTCATCTCAATAGGTGAAGGTCCAAGTTTTACACTGAATCTGCGAATGGTAATCAGCTCGACGGGTAGGTCATCGGTCAGGTCATATTGAGCTGACACAGGATATCCGAGCTCCATTCCGTGCACTTTGAGTTTGTCTATATTTGTTTCGCCTTCCGCAGTCAGCTTGCCGGAATCGCTATTGATTTTCGTCTGTCCCGTCATCACGCCGTCGGTTCCGCTCAGCGCAGGAGAATTGAGAAACTTTGATAAGTCAACAATTCCAACCTGTTTTAAATTCAAGGTGCCATGGAACGGAGTTTTGCTAAGGTCCGGTTGGGCGAGCGGACCGCCTTTCCCCTGCAGCCTTAGATCCTCCGAGCCTGTACCGGCCATGTGCGCAGCAGCATCGACGGTGAACACGCTATTGGGCGAAAAGTCTGTCAACGTGACATCAATGTGATCGTACAAGGACGGCGTCTTGCTTTGCGTCTGGTCCAGAAGAGAAATCTGGCCATCCTGGACCGTCAGCTTGCCAAGCGACAATTGCTGTTCCGCCCCTCCTGGTGACGAGGTCTGTGGAGCAGTCTGTGACTCGGGAGAGGCCTCGGCGGGCCGCTTGTTCTTGGACGCGGTGGAAGGTGGCTGCCCAACCCCAGAATTGCCGGTCTCCGGAGGGTGCCCTAGAGAAGCAAAATTCCACTCCCCCTGGCGGTTTTTGATCAGGTTCACGCTGGGCCGTTGTAAATCCAGAGAACTGATTTCGATCTGTTTGTGCAACAACGGCAGAAGTCGGACGGAGACATCCAGTTCTTTGGCCTTTACGAAGGGCGCGTCCGGGCTAAAGCGTGGATCGTCGGCAATCGCCAGATCCTGTATCCCAAAGCTTGGTGGAAAGATCTTCAGATGCAAATCGCCAAGATTCACAGGGCGCCCAACGTGTTTTTGAAGTTCGGACTGAATCGTGCCGCGGTACTGATTTACATCGAATGTTGCGGCAAAAATCAGAGCACCGACTACTATAATGAGCACGATAACCCCTAGCGCAATTCCTATTTTCCGCACAAGAAACTCCTTCCCAGTGGCGGCAACAATGTCATTTGATGAAGTCTTGTCGATGGGGTTTGCCGATAAACATTGCGAGGGTACTATCTCTAGGCCGGACCAGAGAATTCCATTTCCGTTTGCCAAGACTGCTCCCTCCTTACTTAAATCGGACGGTTGCGGGGTCGATTGCTCCCGCGCATAACCAGATTTCTCGCGGACTACTGGCTTTCCCTCAAGGGACTACAGTCAAGGGTGTATCGGGGTTTTTGCAAAGATCGGGAGGGGGAGTAGTTTCGCAGAATGCTACTATCCGCATGTGGCTCTTCTCGAAGTCCGCAACCTGACTAAGGTTTTCCCACTTGGCGAATCTATTTTTGGTGGTGCGGCGAAAAGCTACGTCAGGGCAGTAGACGATGTTTCTCTCGATATTGAATCTGGCGAGACTCTGGGATTGGTCGGCGAGTCCGGATCAGGCAAGAGTACGCTCGGGCGCCTGGTGCTGCGCTTGATCGAACCAACTTCCGGCAGCATCCGTTTCGACGGCCACGACCTGCTTGCCGCCAGCCGCGGAGAGATGCGCCGCCTCCGCCGGGACATGCAGATCATCTTTCAGGATCCCTTTGGATCGCTCGATCCTCGCATGCGAGTGGAGGAAATCGTCAGTGAGCCGCTAATCATTCATGAACGCATGAGCGCGTCCGCGGGTGCCCCATCCTTTTCGCGTTCTTTGCGAAAGGGTGGGATTCGCACCAGAGTTGCCGAGCTCCTCCGCGCGGTCGCACTTGACGAATCCGCCCTTGGCCGTTTCCCTCACGAGTTCAGCGGCGGTCAACGGCAGCGCATCGGAATCGCGCGCGCCCTCGCTTTGCATCCCCGCTTCATCGTCGCCGACGAGCCGGTCTCCGCCCTCGACGTCAGCGTCGGAGCGCAAATCGTAAACCTTCTTGCCCAGTTGCAACGGGAATTTGGTCTGACCTATCTGTTCATCTCTCATTCCATGCCGGTCGTGCGGTATCTGGCCACTCGCATCGCCGTGATGTATCGCGGAAAAATCGTCGAGGTCGGACCCACGGCCCAGATCACCACTCAACCCAGCCACCCCTACACCCGAACCCTGTTGCAAGCCACTCCCGAAGTCGCCGTGTAGAACTGCTGTCCATCGGCTGAGTGGCGCAATTATCCGCGTAGGTTTATCCTTGCTGTCACTTTTCGGAGGTCGTGTCGATGAAACGATTTTTCGCTGTGTTATTGCTCCTCGTCTCCTCTACCGTTGTCTTCGCTCAACAGACCAAGAACCCCGTTTCTACGGTGCTTCGCGATGCCCTGCCCGGTCGCCAGAAAAACACCGTTGCCGCCATCGAAGAAATGCCCGCGGATAAGTTCGTGTATAAGCCAACTCCAGAGCAGTTGTCGTTTGGCGCTTTCGCGGCTCATATCGTCGAGGGAAATAATTTCTTTTGCTCCAACGTTGGCGATGTGCCCCAGCCGAAAGTCGAAGAATTGAAGGGCACCGAAGGCAAGGAAAAACTGGTTGCGGCGGTGAAAGCTTCATTTGATTTCTGCGGTGACGCCCTCGCCAAAGCCGATGACTCCAAGCTGGGGGATTCCATCAAGGGCTTCGATGGTAAGCCTCGGCCCCGCGCTTGGGCCTTCCTGGCGCTGGCCAGCAGTTGGGCCGATCACTACGCTATCGTCGCCATGTACCTCCGCCTGAACGGCCTGGTTCCACCGTCAGCACAGCCGAAAAAGTAGGTTGTTATAATGTATCTCTATGATGCTATTGGATTAAGTGGTACTGACATAATTATATAATGTGGTATTCCATGCTATAACGAGCTGCGAATGCCACTTAGCATCAAAAACGAGCGCACGGAGACCCTTGCCCGTCGAGTTGCGAGCGAGACTGGCGAGTCTCTGACTGAAGCCATTCACAATTCTCTGGCAGAGCGATGGGAGCGGCTGAGTAGCAGGCGTCGCGGCCGCGTTCTAACGAGTCAGCTTGAAGATATGTTGCATCGGGTGGATGCCCTTCCCACACTCGACTCGCGACCTGAAGACGAAATCCTCGGCTATGACGAGCACGGGACGCCGCGCTGATGGTGATCGATACCTCGGCCCTGGTCGCCATTTTCCTGGGCCGAGCCCGAGCGCAAGCATTTTCTCGATCTGATCGTCGAGGACGGTACACGGTTCATCTCCGCCGCCAACGCACTCGAAACAGGAATTGTTCTGGAAGCCAGACGCGGTGAGGCTGCGGGCCGCGAATTCGACCTCTTCATTGTCCGCGCCAATCTCCAGCTGGTCCCCGTGGACGGCGAACAAGTCGAAATTGCGCGATCGGCCTGGCGCAAATACGGCAAAGGCCGCCATTTGGCTGCCCTCAACTTCGGAGACTGTTTCGCTTATGCTCTGGCCAAGTCCTCAGGCGAACCGCTGCTGGCGAAGGGCACCGATTTCGCACTCACTGACATTGAAGTCTGCCAAGTCGGCTAAGGCTGTTTGGCCTATCGATGTAGGCGCGGGCGTCGCGCGCTGGTGCAAGGTATCTTGACAATGTGCCACATAATGTGTCACATTATGACATGCCCTCGGTTAACATCCGCCAACTTCGAGACACCCGCCGCCTCAAAGCCTGGCTTCGCGCGGGAAACACGGTAGAACTTCGAGAACGAGATCGCGTCATCGCACACATCGTTCCCGAAAGGACGGAAGAAAAACCGGCGAAATGGCCAGACTTCGAGGCTCGTGCCAAAGGGCTCTTCGGCGACCGCATTCTCCCCAATGTCGTCCTTGAGGATCGGGGACGTTATTGAGCGTTTACGTCGATTCCAGCTTCGTAGTCTCCTTATACTTTACCGACGTCCATTCCCCGGAAGCGCGGCGTCGCCTACAGGGCGCGCCGCCACTGACACTAACTCCTCTCCATCGTGCCGAGTGGGCCCACGCTCTCGGGCAGCATCAATTTCGCGGAACTGTTACGGCGGAGAAAGCCGATCGAGCAAATGCCCAATTTGTTTCGGATGAGGCCGCCAATCTTTGGCGCGAGGCACCGCTACCGGAGAACGCTTTCGAGCTTTGCGCCGATCTCGCCCGCCGCTACGGACCGAAGTTTGGCATGCGAACGCTCGATACACTTCACGTCGCCTGCGCGCTGGAACTCAAAGCTGAACGATTCTGGACGTTTGACGAGCGGCAGGCGAAACTGGCGAAGGCGCAGGGCTTAACGATCCTTAAGGCATCGTGATCTAAGAACCTGCTAAGGATCCGTCCAATGCCGTACGAACACGCCGCCAATCCATTTTTTGCTTCTCAATTGAACGCGAAAGAGTACCTAGTTTCCCAGGATGATATAGTGGCACCAATAAATTGCCCTCGGGTAATGGAATGACTTCCTGCACTGCATCTTCCATTCGGGATTTGGCGAGGATTCCATACGCGTTCAAAACAGAACGATATGCCTTAAATGTTCTAGCTGGAACTTGATCTGACAAAGACCCATGTTAGGCGGCAGTTCCTTGCGCTCCGCCTCCGCTTCGCTGCGCAGGGCTCCGCTCCGGCTCCGCGCGCTGTCCCTCGACGTCGGACGACACT
>Ga0210384_10003137_pt1 | contig 19457 bp, 14 predicted proteins | sample IncBWH2MmetaG_FD_160574 | JGI IMG/M metagenome (GOLD analysis project Ga0210384, IMG submission 160574) | Forest soil microbial communities from Barre Woods Harvard Forest LTER site, Petersham, Massachusetts, United States - Inc-BW-H-2-M | ecosystem: Environmental > Terrestrial > Soil >...
ATCGTCGTGGAACGCAACGTCTTTGCCGCCACCACCGGCGGGGGTCGGCAGCTTCTGGTGTCGGCGGTGAATGAAACCGTGCGCGATAACGCCTTCTACGGACAAATCGCCCATCCGACCTGGGACATACAGGTCGCCGAGCGCGGCATCGAGCCGGTGCCCCAGGGGGTCGAGCTGTACAACAACACCTGCTACGGGGGCGGAACTTGCGCCGGCTTTAGCGGCCAGAATTTCGCCGCTGCGGGGGTCAACAGCTACGCGAAGAACAATCTGTTCTACAGCCCTGGGGGCGGGGTGACCGTGTCGGATGGTGGCACCGGCAACAGCGTCTCCAACAACACAGTCTCGAGCAGCGATGACCCGCGGTTCAGCAACGCCAGCGGCACCTTCAGGTTCATCTCGGACTTCAGGCCCAGCGCGCATTACTCCGGGGGCACCAGCGTGCCGGTGTGGCATGACGCCCTCGGCACCCCGGTATCCTCCAGCTGGGACCTCGGCGCCGTCCGGATTAGCAGTGACGGCATGAACAGGCGTTGACCTACGACCTCAAGCTACGACTGAGGCGCCTGGCGGTGAAACGGGCTCCGTAGGCGAAGCGCGCGAGGGGGCCGAACGAGTTGGCTGACGCAAGGCCGACGAAATACAACCCCGGTACCGAGGTCTCGAATGCGGCCGTGAGCACGGGCGAGTCCTCCGCCGCCCGCAGGTTCTGGCGCAGCCTCGCATCCAAAAACCGCAATTTCTGCAGGGCTACGCGGTAGCCGGTTGCGGCAATCACATGATCGACAACCCGGGTGGACTCCGCGGCTCCCGTGCGCCCCCGGCACGTGAGGTGGACGCGGTTGTCGCGCACCACGACCTCTTTGAGTTCTGCGCCCAGGTGCATGGGTACGCGGCCGACTACTTTCTCCCTGACAAACCAGCCGGGCGCTGGCCCGAGGTGTTTGCGCACGATTCGCAGGCGCAGCTGCAACGGCAGCGCGTGAAACAGCAACGGTGCATCTGTCGCGAGGCGCGAACGCCACCCCAGACCTAGTCCCGAGCGCGGATTGAGAATTCGTTCGAGGCGGGATCGCGGCTCGATCGGGGGCGAATGAAAGAGCACGGCATCACTTCGTGCGACCAGTTGCACATCGACACCCGCTTCATGCATGAGCGCTGCGAGATCGACGGCTGATGCGCCGGCGCCGACTACGGCAACGCTGCGTCCCAGAAAAGCTCCCATGTCATGGTGCTGCGAGCTGTGGGTGAGGTGGTCTGGCCCCAGGCCGGACAGCGAGGGGGGCACGTAGTCGAAGTGTGTTATACCGATTGCGAGCACTACTTTCTTCGCAAGCAGCGCCTGGCCGTCGGCAGTCTGCAGCTCAAAGCCGTCACGCGTCTGTGCAAGCCGGATAATGTCCGTCTCCTCGAGAGCTGGCACCAGCCGTCTCTGGAACTCGAGCCCGTATTGGATGAAGGTCTCGATTGGTATCGGGTAGCCCACGTCCTGATAGGGCAGGCCGCACTCGGCACTGTAGGCGGCGAGGGTGAAGGAATCCTCAGGGTCGCAGAGATTTGAGGCAAAGCCCTCGGATTTCAGGCACATTCCTGCTGGCATGCAATGCCGCCAGCTGTGCATTGCGGTGCCAAAAATGCGAAACGGGACACCGAGGCCGCGCAGGTGCGCTGCAATTGCCAGGCCGTAAGGTCCGGCGCCTACGATGACCACGTTGGTCGCGGCCTTTTGCATTCAGAGCGCTCCTCACCCGCGGTGTTTGTTTGAAAGTCTAAGCGCCCAACAACGTTTCCACTATGCTTTCCTCCGGCGTCCGCCAAAGTAACGAACATCTCTCGTGAGCACCCCCGCTAACTCCGTGCACCTGCCGCACGGGAAGCCACCAACGCTGTTGTTAGCCGTAAGCAACTGGTGGCCGATAGCCGCACGGCTGGCCTTGACCCTGATCGCGCACGGCTGCCGGGTGTCGGCCATCTGCCCGCCGGGGCATCCGCTGCGCTACGTGTCGGACATCGACGGGCTATATACCTTTCGCCGTTTTGCATCGCGGGCTTCCCTGGAAGGCGCAATTCGTCGTGCCCAGCCGGATTTCGTAATCCCCTGTGACGACCACAGCGTCGCGCAGCTGCACGAGTTGTATCGCATTCATCCGGACCTGCGCACGCTGATCGAGTACTCACTCGGCGATCCGCGCGGGTTCGATATCCTGGAAAGCCGGGGAAAACTGCTGAAAACGGCACAGGAGCTCGGCATCCGTGTCGCCAGAGCTAACACCATAACGTCGGCGGCGCATGCCAGCGAATGCTTTGCGCGATACGGTCAGACAGCACTGATAAAAATTGATGGGACCAGCGGCGGCAACGGCGTGCAGATGGTGCGCTCCGGCAAACAAGCCGCGGTAGCGTTTCGGCGCATGCGCGCGGCTCTTGGCGCGGCGACGGCGCTCAAGCGCCTGGCGATCAATCGCGAGCCGCAGGCGCTATGGTGCTTCAGACGGCGCAAGCAGGCTGAGGTGACCATGCAGGCGTTCGTGGACGGTACGCCGGCGAACATCATGGTTGCTTGCCGCAAGGGCGAAATTCTCGGAGAGGTTAGCGTTCAAGCAGTGTCGTGTCAGGGCACGATGGGCGCAGCTCTTGTGGTCCAGTTAATCGACAACAAGGAGTTCAGTCATGCGGCCGCGCTGCTGGCGGCGCATCTTGGAATCTCCGGATTCTTCGGCCTGGATTTCATGGTCGCGCGCGGCAACGGGAAGGCTTATCTGATCGAAATGAATCCCAGGTGCACGCAACTCGGGCACCTGCAACTGCCGCAGGGGGATCTTGCCGGCGCCTTGTGCGCATCGCTGCTGGGCCGAGAGTTGGTCAAGCCCAGTCACCCGATCAGCTGCGACAGGATCGCCTTTTTTCCGCAGGCGCGGCTCTGGGGAGCCAAGAGCGCCTCGGGTCCTGCCGTGCATCAGGACGTGCCGTGGGAGCAGCAACGACTGGTGGAGGTCCTGATGCGAGAGCCATGGCCGGAGCGCCAATGGCCCGCACGCATCTATCACCTGTTCCGAAGACCAGTCCCGATGGAAGCAGTGGAGTTTCCGGGGGATCTGTAGTCAGTGAGCGTTTTTCTGCCCGCTCACCACTGCGGCCAAGGTCATGGCCAAAATCTTGATGTCGAGCCACGGTGACCAGTTACGCAGGTACTCGAGGTCATAGCGCACGCGCGCGCTCATCTTTTCCAGGGTCTCCGTCTCGCCACGCAGGCCGTTGACCTGGGCCCAGCCGGTAATGCCCGGCCGTACCTTGTGGCGAATCATGTAGCCGTTGATCAGCTTGCGGTACTGTTCATTGTGGGCCACTGCGTGCGGACGCGGACCCACCAGGCTCATCTTGCCCTGCAGTACGTTGAAAATCTGCGGCAACTCATCAAGCGAAGTCTTGCGGATCAAACGGCCCACGAACGTGACGCGCGGATCGAACACTTTGGCCTGGGTGACGACCGAGCCGTCCTCGCACACGGTCATGGAGCGGAACTTGTAGACGATGATTTCCTCGCCGTTGAGGCCATACCGTCGCTGCCGGAAGAGGGCTGGTCCCTGAGAGTTGAGCCTGACGGCCGCGGCAATCAACGCCATGAGCGGCAGGCTGCCCAGCAGGATCAGGCCGCCGAGCGTCAGGTCCATGGCGCGCTTCAGGACCGCGTCCATACCGTGGAACGGGGTGTCGCACACCGACAGCGCCGGCATGCCGTTGATTTCGACGACCCGCGCCTGAATCAGATCGAAAGCGAAGGTGTCGGGAACGAAATAGATCGAGGCCGTCGTATCCCGCAGGGCGTCGAGCAGGTCGCTGATGCGCGGCACCTTGCTCATCGGCAAGGCGATGTAGACCTGGTTGATGCCATGCGCACGTACGTACTCCGCGGCGTCATTGCAATGCCCGATAAACTGGCCGGCATCGAGCGCCAGCGATACACGTTCGGTGTTGCGGAAGTCGAAGTAGCCCATGAAACCCTGTGCGGGAAGCCGGCGCGCGAGTTCAAGACCCGCCTCGTTGGCGCCGATGATGATGTGACGCGGCGCCCGTGCGCTGCGGGCTGTGAACCAGTGCACCCGGGCCCGCAACGCGTGTGCGGCCGAGAGCGCGATCGGGGTTGCGACGAACCAGCTGAGAAACACCCGGCGTGGCAGCAGGTGGCTGACCTTGAATGCATAGGCGCCGAGCAGCAGGGTCGCAATTACGAACGTCCACTGCAGCACGATCCGCAGGTAGCTTCGGGAGAAGCTCGAGAACGCCCGGCTGGAATCACGCGCCTCGAACCTGGCGAACAGTTGGCTCGAGATGACGAACATGAGTAACGCCAAGGCCGCCCAGCCGGGCGAGAGGCGCTCGCCGCAGGCGAACTCGCACACGAACAGCGAGAGGATCACGATGACCGGGTCGAACTGCCGCAACAGGGCGACGACCGCCGGTTCCACGTTTCCTATGCGGACTCGCTGACGGGTAAACGATTCGGCGACAGTGGACATTATTCTTCCGGGGGGCATTTTTGCATTCTAGACCATGCCCTGCCTGACGGATCAGAGCTTAGATTCCTGAAATTTCAATCATTTGGCGCAGCGTCAATTTGCGCGAGCGTTCTTCTCTTTGTGGCCGGGTCACTCTGACGGTGCCCCAGCTCGGGTCTCATTGGCTACGGTAGCAGCATTATCACACAGGCATTCAAGGCGCCAAGTAACGGTATCGTTAAGAACTTGTGACGCAGTGCGCATATCCGCAGGGTACACCCTCCCGGGACCGGAGATAGCCGCCCTGCTAATGGTAAATCGCGCAACGTTTACCGCCGTGACATGATGATGAAATGCGTCGCCGATGTCTGTGAGTTACCCTCGCGCGTGTGGCGCGACGTGCGGCCACGCTGCAGCTAAAGCAAAGGGGGATTGTGGGTCCGCAATGGCAACAGCTTCTCGATGACGCCCGGGGTGTCTGGCGTTTTCGCTGGCCGGCTATTGCGACCGCGGCGGGATTGGCGCTCTGCGGGTGGCTGGTCGTGTTTGCGCTTCCCGATCGGTATGGCGCGCGTGCCGTGGTCCTGGTCGACTCCCGAACGGCGCTCGCTCCGGCCCTGCAGGGACTGGCGATGCAGCAGGACGTGGGCGTGCAACTCAATTACGTCCGTGAGTCGCTGCTTGCCGATCCCCAATTGCGTCGCACTGCCCAGGAGGCGGGCGTCTTTCCCCCTTACGCCATCGACGCGGTACGGCAGGAGGAACTGCTCGGCCAGATGAAGAAACAGGTCGAGCTTACCGTACTGAGTACCGAGGAACGCGGTGTTGGCGGCACCACCTACGAGATCAGCTATCAGGACGTCGACCGGGCGCGCAGCCTGCGGGTCGTCACGATATTGCTGGACGCCTTCGTCAACGAGACTCTCGGCGGTAAGCGCGAGAGTTCGAACAGTGCGCAGCAGTTCCTGCAGACTCAGGTGCGTGACTACGAGAAGCGGCTGCGGGCTGCGGAGGACCGGCTGGCGGACTTCAAGTCCAAGCACCTGGGCCAGATGCCCAGCGAGCAGGGCGGTTACTTTGCCGAGCTCCAGAAGGAGACTGAGGCAGTCGAAGCCACCAGGACTAAACTCCTCACCGCCCAGAGTCGCAGAAACACGCTGCAAGGGCAGCTCCACGGAGACGCGGCGATTGCGGCCTCCACGACCGCGACGCCCCTGACGAGGGGTTCGGGCGTGACCGGTGGCGACACCGTGTCGCGCATCGCGGAAGCGCAGGCACATCTGGATGATCTGCTGCTGCGCTACACCGATCAACACCCGGACGTCATCGCAACCCGAGAAGTGCTGGTAGAGCTGAAGCAACGGCGCGCGAAGGAAATCGAAAACTTGCGCAGCGGGGACGCGAACGCGGCGGCGACCAGCGGCGCCAGCGCCAATCCGGTCTTCCAGAGCATCCAGGTCGCGCTCAACCAGGCCAACGTCGACATCTCTGACCTGCAGACCGAGCTGGGGCGACATGAGTCCAAGGCGAGGGAACTGCGGCAGCTTCTCGGTACCGCTCCGCAGGTCGAGGCGGAGTACGCGCAGCTCGCCCGCGATTACGATGTCAACAAAGCGCAGTACACGGCGCTGCTGTCCAACCTGGAGAAGGCGCGCGTCGGTGGCCGCGCCGATGAGGCGGGTTCGGTGCGCTTCGAGGTCGCTCAACCCCCGATCGCGAGTCTGCGTCCGGTTTCGCCGCGGCGCGGGCTGCTGCTGGCGGCGGTGTTGCTGGCGGCCCTGGCGGGGGGTGCCGCGCTCGCCTACAGGCTGGACCGCCTGCATCCGACTATCAATTCGGCGGGCGACATAACGCGAATCCCTGGAGTCGTACTGGCGGGCGTGGTCGGACTTGCGTTCCCGACTCGGGCAGGCACTCAGGCCCGACGTGAGTTGTGGCGCGTCTCCGCGGCGGTGGCGTGTCTCGTGGCAGCCTTTGTCGCCCTGATGTACTTGAGTCGCGTGGGGATGCGGTTGAGCATCCCGGCCATGAAGCATCTGGTGCAACTGTGAGCATCGTCGAGGACGCCCTGGCGCTGCTGTCCGATGCGAGGCGTACCGGGCCCACTGTTGCGCGCCTGGCCCCCAGCAAACAGATCGCGGTCGACCTGCAGATGCTGCGCGCAGCAGGGTACGCGCCCGAAGAAGGCCAGGAGCGCCGCTTCGCGGATTTCTATCGCGAGATCAAACGGCCGCTCATCAGGAAGGCGCTCGCGCGCGGCGCGCCCGCGGATCTGCGCCTGATCATGGTTTCCAGCGCATTGCCCGGTGAGGGCAAAACCTTCATCACGCTGAATCTGGCCCTCAGCATGGCTCGGGAGCGCGATGTCTCGGTGCTGCTGGTTGATGCCGATCTGCCCAAGGCACATATCACTCGCACCCTGCACGTGGAGGATGAACACGGCCTGCTGGACTGTCTCGCCGACAACACCCGGGACGTGGAGTCGCTGGTGCTGGGCACGGACGTGCCGGGATTGCAGATCCTCCCCGCGGGACACCCGCACGAATCCGTGGCGGAAATGATCACCAGTGCCCGTATGAGGCACGTGATCACTACCCTGTTGAACCGCAACCCGCAGCGCCTGGTGCTGTTCGACTCGCCACCGCTGCTGGTGTCAAGCGAGGCGCGCGCTCTGATCCAGATCCCAGGAGTGATCCTGCTGGTCGCGCGTGCTGGTCACACGCCGCGGCAGGCGCTCATCGACGCAATTGCCAAGGTTGACAAGAACAAGCTATATGGCGTGGTCCTTAACGAGAGCCGCACGCCGGGGGGCGGTGACTCTTACGGGTATTACGACTACTCCGGCTATGGCGCGGATCGGACAGCCGACGGCGCGCAATCTGATGCGAACGGCGCTACGCCGCCATATGCGTGAACACTGTGGACTCGATGCAGGCTATGACGATGGACCGGTTTCTGCCGCTGGCGCGCATGAAGGAACTGGCCGCATCGGCCTACCAGACGTACAGCAAGGCCGCGCCATTTCCGCACATCGTATTTGACAACTTCTTTGACCCGGCGCTCGTTGAGCTGGTGCTAGCGGAATTTCCGCGACCCGATGCCATCCGTTGGCAACAGTTCGACAACGAGCGCGAGATCAAGCTCGCTTCCGCGACTGAGTCCTCCTTCGGACCGACTACGCGCCTGCTGCTCTATCACCTCAATTCCATCACGTTCCTGGAATTCCTCAGCGCCGTCACGGGAATAAGCAATCTGATTTCCGACCCAAGCTTCGAAGGTGGTGGTCTGCACCAGATCCTCCCTGGCGGCAAGTTGGGAGTCCATGCCGACTTCAACCGCCATCGTACCTACGGTCTGGATCGGCGCCTGAATCTGCTGCTCTACCTCAACAAGGACTGGCGGGAGGAATACGGCGGACACCTGCAGCTGTGGGATCGCGACATGACTGCGTGCGGGGCTAAAGTGCTACCGCTATTTAACCGGGTGATGATCTTCGGCACTACGGACTTCACCTATCACGGCCACCCCGATCCTTTGCAATGTCCGGAAGGGATGACGCGTAAATCGCTCGCGCTCTACTACTTCAGCAACGGCCGGCCGGCTGAGGAAGTCAGTGGCGATCATTCGACCCTATTTCGCGCCAGGCATTCGCAAGAATTCAAGGCTACTCCAGCCCAGCGCCTGCGTGGCATCGCGCGCGACTTGCTGCCGCCGATCATTGCGCGGCGACTGCAAAGGAAACCCTGAAATAGGTGCGTACTGTCAGGCTACGCCGTGTTCGCGGAAGAGGCCGGCGAGCTTGGTTGCCTGGTCGTCGATCGAATGGCGCGCGATTACCCGGCGGTGCCCCATCTCCCCCATGCGCCGCAGTTCCTCCGGTGCCGTAGACAAGCAAACCTCTATTGCGCTTGTGAGCTCGTCCACCGAAGCGGCAGGGATCAACCAACCCGTCTCACCGGGGCGAACCAGCTCGGGAATCCCGGCTACATACGTTGCCAGCACAGGGCGACAAAGGGCCATGGCTTCCATGATCACGACCGGCAAGCCTTCGGAAAAGGTTGGTTGCACCAGGACGCGCGCCGCGAGCATTTCCTGGCGCACTTCGCTGCTGCTAATCCAGCCGGTAATCCGGATGCTACCCTTAAGCCCACACTGCTCGATCATCTCTTCGAGTTGCCCGCGCAGCGGACCATCTCCGGCGAGTACCAACTCGAAGCCTATGCCCCTCTTGGCAAGCCGTGCGGCCGCCTGGATGAGCAGCAGCTGTCCTTTTTCCGCCGACAGGCGCCCAACACAGACGAGGCGGCGCGGCGCAACGGCTGGTGTGCCTGGGGCGCGATCGTAAAATGATGGTTCGAGGCCGCAGTGAACGACTTTTATCTTCTGCCAGTCCTCGTATTGGCTCCATAGACATAGCTGACTGCGTCCAAATGAGCTGATTGCGACGACGAAGGCTGAGCGGCGGATCTTTTCGCGCAGGCCCACTGCTCGCAGGAATTCCTCAGGACCGTGAGCCGTGAAGGAGTACGCGGGACCGCCCAGGGCACTCACCAGCATCGCGACGTCGGTCGAATTCGTTCCGAAGTGAGCGTGAATCAGACGGGCGCCAAAAGAGCGCACCCAGGGCAGGATGCGGCAGGCCTCCGCGAGGTAACCCAGATGGTAGGAGCGAGGCCGATCTGATTCGCGCGCGGCTTTCAGGGCCAGTCGCACAGCAGCCAGGAAGCGCGTAGGCGAGCGCACCAGAGCGAGCAGGGTCGGAACCAACAGCGCGAACGGCCCGTCGCGCAGCACATAGCGGGTTCGTTCTCTTTCGCGGCGGTCTTCCGCGTCCGGCAAAGGTCCCTCCCAGCCGCGGATGGCCAGGCGTTGGACCTCGAACCCCTGTCGTTCCAGAGCGAGGATCTCCCGTCGGATGAAACTATGACTGACCTTGGGGTAGTGATTTACTAGGTAGGTAATTTTCAAGGCCGAGCCGTAACGATGACTGAGTCATGAATTTAAAGCGCGTTGACGGGATCGTACAGTGAACGGTGCGTTGCTTCGAACTTTCCGTGCCAGATAGCGGCTCAACGGCGTCATTTTGGGATGCTAGTATCCGGTGAATATGCCCGGTTCAGGGAAAGTTGGCGTGGTCGTCATCGGACGTAACGAGGGCGATCGACTGGCACGCTGTCTCGCTTCAGTATGCACCATTGCACGACGCGTCTATGTGGACTCCGGATCAACCGACGGCAGCGTGTCGCTGGCTCAGGATGAGGGCGTGACCGTGCTAGAGCTCGAGGTACCGCCACGTTTCACGGCGGCGCGCGCCCGCAATGCGGGGCTCTTGCAGCTACTGGTGGAGGATCCCGATCTGGAGTTTGTGCAGATGGTCGACGGCGACTGCGAGATTCAGGCGCGCTGGCTCGAGTGCGCCCTGGAGGCCCTGCGCACCGAGCCCGAGCTTGCAGTGGTGGCCGGCCGGCTGCGCGAGCGTTTTCCGCAGAGGTCGATCTACAACGCCCTCTGCGAGGAGGAATGGAACCCACCCGTCGGTTTGACGAGCGGCGTTGGCGGAAACGCATTGTTTCGGGTAGCGGCGCTCCGCGAGGTCGGTTTCTATAACCCCGCGATGATTGCCGGCGAGGAGATGGATCTGGGGGCGCGCCTCCGTGAGCGCGGCTGGCAATTGCGCAGGGTCACGGCGGAGATGGGCCTGCACGATGCAAACATCACCCGCTTTCGCCAGTGGTGGAACCGCACGCGGCGATCGGGCCACGCCTGCGGCGAGTTGGCTGTTCTTCATCCGGAGGTGCGCGATCCAGACTGGCGCGGCATGGTGGGCAGAATTTTGCTATGGACCGTCGTCATGCCCGGGCTTCTGACGGTCACAATTGTGCTGGCGCTGCTGCTTGATCCGCGATGGTGGATCGCGACGGCGCTGGCTTTCCTGTCATGGCCGTTGAACACTGTGCGCCTGATGCGACGCGAGCGGGGACGAGGGTTGAGTCCGACGCTTGCCCGCGCGTCAGCGTTTTTCCTGATGCTCGGTAAGCTGCCGCAACTGCTGGGCCTGATTGGCTATCATCGCAATCGCCTCCTGGGACGTGCATCGAGTCTGATCGAGTACAAGACTACCGAGGACTCTGTGGCAGTGCGAGGTCGCAGGAACTGATAGTCCGGCTAACGACGGGCCCGCAGGACGTGCACGAGCGGGTCCATGGACGCAACTACGAGCGTGTCGCTCCGCGGCCACAGTTTCGAGAGGAGGCGAGCCTCGCTCAACCGCCGGTCCCCCGCATAGAAGAGCGTCGGCAGGGACTCCATCGCTAACAGGAATCGCAGGCTGAGAACGAACCAAGCCAAAGCTCCGCTCGCGACCCGCAACAGCTCAACTCGATCCGATGGGACATCACCAACCTCTGCCTCCGCGGCGGGAGCAACGTACAGCTCGAACGTTGCGTGCGGAAACGCCACGCAAAGAGCTTCCAGGTCGCTTGCCCACTGTCCCGTTGGCATTGAGAGCAGTACCCGCACGTGCTTTGCTTCCTTATTCTTCGCCAGCCATTGCGCAACTTCTTGTTCCTGCTGGCGCCCTGCGAAGGCCGACGAGACGATTCCTGAAGGATCGGCACGCCCTGGCAGTGCTTTGAGCGTCCACAGCAGCTCAAATCGACCCGCGCGCCCGCTCATGAGTTCGCCCGCCTCTGTGTCCGCGCGCATTTCTTCAATATTCTGCGAGTCATAAACAGATGCGAGACGGCGCTTTTGGTCGCTTGCGGCATCGATCCGGATCAGTTCTTCTTCCAACACTGCACCTGAGCTACTCAAGGCTTTCAGCGCGTCGCGCATGTGCTGACGATTGCGCGCTGCATAGGGTGCCTCCGGATATATGCGCAGGACCCTGCCGGCGACGAGAGATGGAGCTGACGCGAATACTGCAAAGCAGGCATCCGCAGTAAGCATGTGGTCGCCGTGAGGGCCGCCCAGGGGGAACCAAACTTCAGCCGATGGATGCTCGAGCAAAAGTTGCCGGACCGCGCTCGCCCACCGCTCGCGCTCCCGAGCCTCCGCAATCCGTGCGGTCCGGCTACGTATCGACATTCGATGCCGGAGAAAGAAGTCGGCAGTCCAGTTGGCATCGCGATAGCGCAGCGCAGCGTCCGTCATGCCCACGGACACGCTGTCGCCGCCGATCATGGCAGCGAACAGCTCTGATTCGCGCCGCCGTATTTGCGTGATCTCATTAATGTCGAAGTAGTCGCAGCCCAGTTCCTGATAGCGGGTATGGTTGCTGCGGCTTGCCATCGTAGCAATTGTAAAAGCGCACTCGCGCCGGCGCAGCCACAGAGTACCGCCGCAACTGAGCACCGCATCATCAGCGTGAGGCTCAATGACGAGCACCCGGCGGCGGCTGCTCGGGAAGTCCGGCTCCAACATTTCGCAATATTGGCTACGCAGGAACTCACATATGATGGCGTCGACTGCTCCCCCACAGGCCATGCGCGCCTCGTTCACGCTTACCGGCCGTTGCATCAGGTTCCAAAATCTGGCCTCGGGCTCGGAAAGCTGTCGCTGTGGTTTTTCGGAGGCCACCCAGAAAAGTGCGTTGCCGCGAAGATAGACGTGCGGTCTTCGTACCAGCAGATAGGCGGATTGCAATTTGTGGGGTTCTGTCAAGCCGCTTACCTTCGATCGAACGCGCCACTCGCGCCCGCCGCTTGACAGTAATCATGCGCCGGAAGGCTGCGATCTTGGCCGGGGTCCGTCAGGGACACTGTGATGCTGTTGGCGATATTTCCAGCTGGCAGTATAGTCGGTTGATACACTCAAACTCAGACTCTAAGGATGCCAGCTAACGCACTCGCTTCCGTCTCGGCCGATTCCGAGCAGGTGGACTTGCACAGCCCGGCGCGCCTGATCGACGTCGCCGTGATTATCGTGACCTACAAGTCGGCAAAACTGACAGTCGAAAACCTCAGGTCCCTGGCGGCGGAACGATCGACACCGGGAATACATGTCAGAGCTGTTGTGGTTGACAACGCGTCCGGAGATCTCCCGGAGATCGCGCAGGCGGTAGAAAGTTGCGACTGGTCTTCCTGGGTAACTCTGGTAGCGACACCCAGGAACGGCGGCTTTGCTTATGGGAACAACCGGGGCATCGAACATGCGTACGCTTCAGCAGATCCGTCCTACGTTCATCTGTTGAATCCCGATGCCCGGGTTCGACCCGGCGCAATCAGCGCGCTGGTTCGATTTCTCGAAGATCACCCTGAGGCGGGAATTGCCGGAAGCGGGTTTGAGACTGGTGACGGCCGCGATTGGCCGATCGCGTTTCGCTTCCCTTCCCTGATCGGTGAAATCATTCAAGGGCTCAGCGTAGGAATCGTGACCACCTGGCTCAAACCATGGGCAACGGTCAGGCAAATGACCAGGTCCGATGAGGTTGTCGACTGGGTTTCCGGCGCGTCGATCATGATCAGGCCGGCGGTGTTTACGGCCATCGGCGGTATGGACGAGAACTACTTCCTCTTTTTTGAGGAAACGGATTTCTGCCGGCGGGCGAGTTGCGCGGGTTATTCAACCTGGTACGTCCCGGAAAGTCGCGTGATGCATATAGGCGGGCAGAGTACGATGCTCACGCCCGGTACCCGTCTAAGACTGCCGGCGTATTGGTTCGAGTCCCGGCGCCGCTACTTTGCGGTTACGTTCGGAACCGCTCACGCCATGGCGATCGATCTCATTGCCGTGAGCGCCCACTCACTCGCTGCCGTGAAGCGCCTCATTCTGTGGCGCCAGCACACCGCGGTGCCGTACTTCATCAGGGATCTGCTGCGTCACAGCGTGTTGTGGAGGCGAAATAGGAACATCCCGGATGCCCGCACCACGCTGCGACCCGCCACTGCCGAAGCCGGTGATGGAGACGCTGCTCGATCCGGCGAAGCGGTAGCGGCGGCCTGAGTATCAGATCGAGGGCCGCCGGCTCGGTCGCGTTATGTGGCACAACTGCAGCGTGGTGATTTTGTGTGTCGCGCTCGGCATTGCTGGCTGCTCGCGAACCAAGACCACGCCCGCTAACTCCTGGGATCCCAAGGCGGCGGCTGCTTACCTCGACCGCAGAATGGAATGGTGGATGGGCTGGAAGGGGTCGAGCCGCGACCACGGCACCTTTTGCGTGTCTTGTCATACGGCCGTGCCGTACGCACTCGCGCGCCCCAGCCTGCGGACCGCTTTCGCTGCAGAAGGCCCCGCAACGGACGAACGCAAGCTCATCGACGACGTCAGGGAACGTGTACGACTGTGGAACCAGACGCAGCCATTTTACACAGACGAAAAGTTTGGTCCGAACAAGAGCGCCCAGTCGCGCGGCACAGAGGCGGTTCTTAGCGCGCTCCTAATGGCTTGCGATGATGCCCGCAGCGGGAAACTCAGCAGCGACACGCGGGCGGCACTCGCAAACATGTGGGGGGTACAACACGCTGGCGGGGATGACGCGGGAGCCTGGTCGTGGCTCGACTTCAATTTGGCGCCATGGGAGGTTCCCGATGCGCAGTACTACGGAGCCGCTCTGGCAGCCATGGCTGTCGGAGTCGCTCCGGAGCGCTATCAAACACTGCCGGAGATCCAGGGCAATTTGTCGCTGCTGCGTGGATATCTGGAGCGCAACTACGCGACGCAGTCGCTTCACAATCGTGTGGTGCTGTTGTGGGCTTCGGCGAAACTGCGCGGGCTCGCCACCGCTGATCGTCACTCCGCCATCGTCAAGGAGATCCTGCGGGCACAGAATGCCGACGGCGGCTGGAGCTTGTCCGGTCTCGTTGCGCAATCGAGCAAAACCGGGCTGCTGCGCGACCCGCAGAGCGACGGTTACGCGACCGGGCTGGTTATTTTGGTCCTGGAGCAGACGGGCAGGTCCGGCGAGCATGCCGAAGTGCAGCGTGGTTTGTCCTGGCTTGAGCGCAATCAAAGCGCTGCCGGCTTTTGGGTAGCAACCTCCTTAAACAAACGGCGCGAGCTGTCGTCGCCTGTCGCCTGGTTCATGCGTGATGCGGCGACGGCCTACGCCGTGCTGGCGCTGTCCGAATCGCCGGACCGCAGGAAACGCCCTCAGTGACCCCGGGGCAGCTCAACTGTCGACCCTGATATGACAAACGCCCAGGTCCGGAAACAACAATGCGCTCGACCCATCCCGCGCTCGCGTTGCGCTGTGACGTGGTCATTTGTTGCCCGGGCCGGTTTGTGCGTTAATGGTTGCGCCTGACTGCGCGTGACCCGGCACGCCTACAACGAGAACCAAGGTCCGCGGCGGTAACCATCCATGCTGAGCTCGTGTTCGACGTGAACGCCAATCCTCGCCGTGAAGAATCCGTGTCGGTGCCCGTCAGCAGCCCGACCGAGGCGCTGTATTTTCCCCGCGAGGCTCCGCGGCTATTCGGCTGGTTGCATCTTCCGACCGCAGAGGTGGCCTGCGACACGGGCCTGGTGATCTGCAAGCCGTTTGGCTACGAGGCGCTGTGCGGGCATCGCAGCATGCGGGCATTTGCCGAGATGGCCGCGGCGCTGGGTGTGCCTGCATTGCGCTTCGACTACCTGGGGAGCGGGGACTCCGCGAATATCGATCCGAACTCGGACCAGATCGAAGCGTGGTGCCGCGACGTACTTGCTGCCGTTGACGAGCTTCGCGTACGCACCGGCGTGACGCGCGTGTGCCTGCTCGGATTTCGTCTCGGAGCGGTGCTGGCAACGTTGGCGGCTGCCCGGAGCCAGAGCGTCGATGGGCTCATTCTGGTCGCGCCCGTCATCAGCGGTGCTCGCTACCTGCGCGAGATGCGAACAACCCGGCTGGCCGCGTTGCTTGGCACCGGTGTGGAGTCCTCGGCGAGCGACGGCTCGGGCGATGTTGCCGCGGCGGTTTCCGGTTCGATGGAGGTGAGTGGGCACTCGGTATCGGCCGCGACCATCGCCGCGCTGTCGCGGGTCGACCTTGCGGCCCTCGGCGCGCCGCGCGTATCCGGAATGCTGGTGATCGATCGCGACGACCTGCCCACGGCCCGCGCCTGGCTCGATTCGTTGTCGGGCTGTGGTGCGCAGGCCGAGTACGCAGCCCTTCCCGGGTTCGTCAAGATGATGATGACCGCGCCCCAATACACGCTGATTCCGCACGCCATGATCAGTGCGACCCAAGACTGGCTGTCACGTTTTGTTTCGCTGCGATCCGGGATCTCGCACCAGCGCGGAGCTCGTCACGAAAGTGACGCTGCTGCGGCCGCGGCTCCCGTCTTGGCGGTTCCGGGCGAGCCCGTTGACGGGGTCGTTAGCGAGCGTCCCGTTCGCTTCGGACCAGGTGGTTTAATGTTCGGCATCGTCACTGAGCCCAGCGGGAGGGAGCGGCGGCGGCGCGGCGTGGTGCTGGTAAACACCGGCGCGGATTATCACATTGGTGCCGGCCGGATGAACGTGTCACTCGCGCGGCGCTGGGCGCGTCGTGGCTACGTCGTGCTGCGCATGGATCTCGCTGGGCTCGGTGACAGCGATACCCGCCAGGGAATGCCTGACAACGAGGTCTTTCCGCCCGCGGCGGTTGAAGACGTGCGCACCGCGATCGAATTCCTGCGCGAACGCTATCAGGTCGGCGACCTGACAGTGGCCGGCCTGTGCTCGGGCGCGTATCACGCCCTGCGCGCGGCGGTTGCCGCGGTGCCGCTGAACCGCATACTCATGGTCAACCCCGAGACCTTCTCCTGGAAGCCGGGTACGTCTATGGACGCCATACACCTTGCTGAGGTGGTGCGCACTCCGGGCGTCTACCGCGCACGCTTGCTCTCGATCGCCCACTGGAGCAAGTTGTTGGCGGGAAGGGTGGATGTTGATCGGATAGCGAGGCTTTATGCCCGATCCATCGCGCTGTCGCTGGAGTCGGCGTTGCGCCAGGTGCGCCGGCTACTGCGGATCCCCCTGCCAGACGATTTGGGCTGGCAGTTTGAACAAATTGCGGACCGGGGAGTTCTGACCACGATAGTGTTTTCGCGCGGCGAGCCAGGCATCGAGCTCTTGCGGATGCAGGGCGGATCAGCGATCAAACGCCTGGGCGAGCGTTTTCGGGTTCACATCGTCGACGGCGCCGACCACACGTTCAGCCGCAGCTCAGAAAGGGCCGTTCTGGAGAAAATTTTGAGTGACGAGCTGTTCGCCCGCTAGCGAGTCGAAGGGTTCGTGCGCGTCACGGAGCGATGAGCCATGTCCGAGCTATGCGCCGAACTCGCCGCGCTCTTTCCCGTGGGAACAGTCGCCGCCGAGTTGCAGGGAAGCGCCGCGCCCACAGACTTGACTCAGGACGAGATAAAGTCTGTAAGCCACTGTTCTGAAAAAAGAATAAATGATTTTTTCGCCGGGCGATCATGTGCCAGACTGGCGTTGAAAGAGCTGGGAATCGAGGCATTCTCCCTCCTGAGCCGGGAGGACCGGCAACCTCTCTGGCCGGCAGGAATCACCGGCAGCATCACGCACACCGACGGCTACACGGCGGCCGTGGTGATCCGGCAAGGCAGCGTGCGCAGCATTGGCGTGGATTCGGAAGCTGTCGACGCCGTTCACGAGGGTTTGTGGCCGCGCGTCTGCACGCCGGCCGAGCTTGAAAGCCTGCGCAGCTTTGCCGGCACGGAGCGCGCTGTGCGCGCGGCGCTGCTCTTCGCCGCCAAGGAAGCATTTTACAAGAGCCAGTTTCCGCTTACCGCGGAGTGGCTCGGATTCGGCGACGTCGCGATCGAGTTGCAACAGGATCCCGGCGGGGGCGGGGCGTTCGTAGTGACGCCGCAGCGGCCGCTGCTGCTGCGCCAAGCTGAGCAGAGGCTGAGCGGGCGATTTCGCCGCCATGGCGAGTTCGTGACCGCAGGCATTGCGCTGTGCTGAAACGCAACGCACGCCTAGAATGTGCGTCGACAGAAGAGGGCGTTACGAACAGCGTTACAGATCAATCGCCGTGGCTTTGGGGCGCGATCACCGCGGGCGGTGTGCCTGACGGGGTGATCCACGGCACGGGCGCGAGCATCGCACTCGCCGATCTGGCGCACGCCTCGAGCCTCGGCGGTCATCTCGAGGAGTTGCGCGGCCGCACCGTCCTGATCGCGACCCGCGAGCAGTTGAGCGCCGCGCTCGGCCTCATCGAACTCGACGGCGTGGCGCAGCGGCTGGTCCTGTGTACGCCGGATCTGGCGAGCGAGCATTTCCCGCAGGTGATTGCGGCCGCGGGCGCCGACGCCTGGGTGCGTGACGCCGGAGCACCGCAAGACTGCGGCACCGCCATGGCGAGCACGGTGACCGTCACGACGACACCGGTGCGAATGGAGCTCAAGCGGCGCCACTCCCATGAAACCGAGTGGATACTGCTGACATCCGGAACGACGGGCGCGCCGAAACTTGTCCAGCACACGCTCGCGAGCCTCACGAGCGCCCTGGCGCGGCGCGCGCCGGCACGCGGCAGCGCCGTGTGGAGTACGTTTTATGACATCCGCCGCTATGGCGGCCTGCAGATTTTCCTGCGCGCCATGCACACGGGCACGCTGGTGCTGTCGGCACCGGACGAGCCGGTGGGGGATTTCTTCGCGCGCGCGCGCGGCGCGGGCGTCACCCACATCTCCGGGACGCCTTCACACTGGCGCCGCGCACTGATGAGTGGTGCGGCGGCGGCGCTTGCGCCTGCCTATGTGCGCCTCTCCGGGGAGATTGCTGATCAGGCGATTCTCGACAGTCTGCGCGGCGCTTATCCCAACGCACGCATCGCGCACGCGTTCGCCTCCACCGAGGCTGGCGTTGCATTCGAAGTCGGGGATGGCCTGGCGGGAATTCCGGCGAATCTCATCGGTGCGGCCAACGGGGAAACTCAGCTGCGAGTCATGGACGACACGCTGCAGATCCGCTCACCGGGAAACGCGGTCCGCTATCTGGGAGAAGCGGTGCCCGCGCTGCGACGCGCCGATGGCTTCGTCGATACCGGCGATCGCATGGAGCTGCGCGGTGGGCGCTACCACTTCGTGGGCCGTGCCGGCGGGGTCATCAATGTCGGCGGCCTCAAGGTGCATCCGGAGGAGGTGGAGGCGGTGATCAACTCTCATCCCTGGGTGCGCATGTCGCTCGCCAAGGCGCGACGCAACCCGATCACCGGCGCGGTGGTTACGGCCGACGTGGTGCTGGCGGAGCAGCTGAACGGGGCGCGTGAGCGCCCGAGCAACGAGGCCCTGACGCAGGAACTCCTTGAGACCTGCCGGCGCACACTGCCGGCGCACAAGGTCCCGACCGTGATCCGCATCGTCCCGGCGCTCGAGGTCTCGCCTTCCGGAAAGCTGGTGCGCCCCAATGCGTAACATCATCGTGACCGGGGCGAGCCGGGGCCTGGGGCTTGCGATCGCCTCCACGCTCGCCGCCGGTGGGGACCGGGTCATCGCCGTGGCCCGCAAAGCGACGACCGAGCTCAGCGCCGCGACTGCGGCGGCGCGCGCTGGCGACGGAGCGATCGAGTTCCGCGCCTTTGACCTCACCGACACCCCGGCGATTGCCGGCTTCGTCTCCCGGATGCGTAAGGAGTTCGGGCCGCTTTACGGACTGGTGAACAATGCCGGTCTCGGCACGGCTGGGGTGCTGGCCATCATGCGCGATGCTGACATCGAGCAGCTCACGCGCTTGAACGTCGTCGCCCCCTTGGTGCTCACGAAGTACGTGGTGCGCGCGATGATGCTCGAGCGCGCCGGGCGCATCGTCAACATCAGCTCGATCGTCGCTTCCACCGGCTACCACGCCCTGTCGGCCTATGCGGCCACCAAGGCGGCGCTGCAGGGGTTCACGCGCTCACTGGCGCGGGAAGTGGGTTCCCTTGGTATAACTGTCAATGCCGTGGCGCCGGGATTCGTCAGCACCGAGATGACGGCCGACCTGGGCGAGGATCAGCGCGCGCAGATTGCGCGCCGCAGCGCGCTCAAGCGCCTG
>Ga0210384_10003138_pt1 | contig 19454 bp, 21 predicted proteins | sample IncBWH2MmetaG_FD_160574 | JGI IMG/M metagenome (GOLD analysis project Ga0210384, IMG submission 160574) | Forest soil microbial communities from Barre Woods Harvard Forest LTER site, Petersham, Massachusetts, United States - Inc-BW-H-2-M | ecosystem: Environmental > Terrestrial > Soil >...
CCCGGCTCGAGGCGGCGGTCGGGGCGTATCCATACCCCACGAGCTACCGGACCTGGCCCGGGCCCAATAGCAACACGTTCATCGCCTATCTCGGCCGTGCGGTGCCCGAGCTGCGGCTCGACCTGCCCGTCACCGCCATCGGCAAGGACTTCATCCCCGGCGGCATGCCGGCGGCCATGAGCCCGTCGGGTACCGGCGTGCAGCTGTCGCTCTTCGGGGTGCTGGGCGTCCTGGCCGGGCTGGACGAGGGGCTCGAGGTCAACGTGCTGAGCCTGGCTTTCGGGATCGACGTCAAGCGGCCGGCGCTGAAACTGCCGGTGGTGGGGCGCCTCGGGCTCAGCCAGCGCCCGGACTAGGCGCCCCGCTTGCCCGACTCGCCTCGCTCAATGGTCTCCCACCCGGCCTCGGCCAGGGGTCGGGCCCGCTCCCCCCGCGAGCGCGCGTTGGGATCGTTGGCGGTCCCGGCGATCACCCGGCCCATGATGCCCTGGGCGATGGCGGCCAGCCGGAACATCGCGAAGGCCAGGTAGAACTCCCAGTCGGGGATGCTCGAGCGCCCGGTGCGGCGGCAGTAGGCGGCGAGGTACTGCTCCTCGGAGGGCAAGCCCATCTCGGCCAGCGGGGCCCCCAGCACGCCGCCCAGGGTGCTTGGCGCCAGGCGATAGGGCATGCAGTTGTAGGCCAGGTCCGCGAGAGGGCCGCCGAGGGTGGAGAGCTCCCAGTCCAGCACCGCCACCACGCGCGGCTCGGTCGGGTGCAGGATCAGGTTGCCCGGCCGGAAGTCGCCGTGGACGATCGTGGGCGGCTCGTCGGCGGGCACGTGCTCCGGGAGCCAGGCGATGAGCTGCTCCATCGCCTCGATCCGCTCGGTCTCGGAGGCGCGGTACTGCGTGGTCCAACGGTGGATCTGGCGCGCGAAATAGCTGCCCGGCCGCCCGAAGTCGGCGAGCCCGACCGCGACCAGGTCCACGGTGTGGAGATGCGCCAGCACCTCGTTCATCGAGTCGTACGCGCGCCCGCGGTCGCCCGGGCTCATGCCGGGGAGGAGCGGATCGGCGACGACCCGACCGTGCACCCACTGCATGATGAAGAACGCGGTGCCGATCACCGCGTCGTCCTCGCAGAGCGCGTAGGTGCGCGGCACCGGCACCGGAGTGCGGGCCAGCGCGGTGATGATCCGGTACTCGCGATCGACCGCGTGCGCAGAGGGCAGGAGCTTCCCCGGGGGCTTGCGGCGGAGAACGTACTCGCCGCCGGGCGAGCTGAGGCGGTACGTCGGATTGGACTGGCCGCCCTGGAACTGGCTGACCGTGATCGGGCCCTTGAAGCCCTCCACGTGCCGAGCCATGTAGCGCTCGAGCGAGGCCACGTCGAAGCGGTGCGTCTCGCGCACCGGCACGGTGTCGGCGGTGGAGGTCACCTCGGCAACATTGCTCGGGGCGCGGTCGGCGCTCATGGCTGCGAGGACCGATTATGGCACGGGCCGGTCAACCGGGGTCTACGGAGTTCCTTCCGCACGACGCTGGCGCCGTTGCCACAGCAGCGTCAGCGTCACCACCAGCAGCAGGCCCATCGTGCCCCCGACCTGGCAGGCCCGCGCCACGCCCCAGCGCTCGGCGATCGTGCCCATCAGCAGCGCGCCGATCGGGGTCATTCCCGCGAAGACCAGCGCGTAGAGGCCCATGATGCGCCCGCGCAGCTCGTCGGGCACCGTGATCTGCACGGTGGTGTTGCAGCTCGTCATGAACATGATCTGCGCGAAGCCGAGCGCCATCAGCACCGCGGCCGCGAGCCCGAACCGGTGCGCGAAGGACAGCAGGAACAGGAGCAGCGCCGCCGACACCGCCGGGACCACCACCAGGCCGAGCGGCGGCCGCCCGACCGCCACCACCGCGATAGTGAGCGCGCCGACGACCGCGCCCAGCCCGAGCGAGGCCATGAGCAGGCCGAAGCCGTGTGCGCCCTCATGCAGCACGTTGCGGGCGATCAGCGGGACCAGCACGTTCATGTTGACCAGGAAGAGGCTGACCGAGAGCAGGAGCCCGAACACGAGCGCGATGCGCGGCGTGCCCAGCGCGTAGCGAACGCCCTGCGCGATCTCCGCGCCCATGCCGAGTCCGCTGCGCGCGCGCGGGGCGCCCTGGGTGCGGATGGCCAGGAGCGCGGCGATCACGGCCAGGAAGCTCAGCCCGTTGAACAGGAAGGCGGCCGCGGTGCCGTAGCGCGCGACCAGGAGGCCGGCCGCGGCCGGGCCCACCACCCGCGCTCCGTTGAACACCGCGGAGTTGAGCGCGATGGCGTTCATCAAGTCGCCGCGCGGCACCAGGTCGGCCATGTAGGACTGGCGGGTGGGCATGTCGAGGGTGTTGGCGAGACCGTAGAGCGAGGCCAGCACCGCCACGTGCCAGAACTGCACGTGCCCGCTCCAGACCAGGGCGGAGAGAGCGAACGCCTGGATCATCAGCGCGGATTGGGTGCCCACGAGGAGCCGACGTTTGTGGGCGCGATCGCTGATGGCCCCGCCCAGGAAGGAGAAGAGCAGGATGGGGCCGAACTGGAGCGTGCCGATCAGGCCCAGACGAAACGGGGAATTGGTGAGCTCGAGCACGAGCCACGACTGCCCGACGGATTGCATCCACGTGCCGATGAGGGAGACGAGCTGCCCGATCCAGAAGAAGCGGAAGTCTCGATGCCCGAGGGCGCGGACGCCCGCTGGAAGGGCCATGACTCGCTATACTCTGCCACGAAACGGTTGGCATGAATTGCGGTTGACTCGGCTCGAGGGTAACGCTACTGTTTTGCGCGCTCGCGTCCCACCCACCACCGCACTCGACGAGGAGGTCGGCAATGCTGACGAGACGGTCGTTCCTGTCCCGCACCGTGACCCTGGCCGTCGGCGCGACGGCGGTGGGGGCGCCGCGCCGCGCCCGCGCCCAGGAGCCCCGCACGTTCACCTTCGGCTACGATCAGCCGCGGGACACCGCCTACAGCAACCTCGCCGACCTCTTCGAGAAGAAGCTGCTGGAGCTGTCGGGCGGCACGCTCAAGCTCCGGCAATTCCCCGGCGCGGCCCTCGGGCAGGAGCCGGAGATGGCCCAGAAGGTGCGGGCCGGCGACATCGACTTCGCGATCAACGCCACCGCCAATACCTCGACGGTGGTGCCGCAGTCCGGGGTGTTCTCGCTGCACTTCATCTTCCGCGACGAGGCCCATCTGGAGAAGGCGATGGGCGATCGGGGAATCAACGACGCGTTCAAGCAGATGATCGCGGAGAACACCACCGGGGCCCGCTCCCTCGGCCTCTTCACCCAGGGCTTCCGGAACATGTACGCCAAGTTCCCGGTATCGAGCGTCAACGACATCGTGGGCAAGAAGGTGCGGGTCCAGGCCACCAAGACCGAGGACGCGTTCTTCAGCGCCTACAAGGCGATTCCGGTGCACATGCCGTTCGGTCAGGTCTACACCTCGCTCCAGACCGGGCTCATCCACATCGCGGAGAACGGCAACGACGTGGTCCTGAAGAACAAGCACTACGAAGCGGCCCCGTTCGTCTCCAAGACCGAGCACGAGGCGAACAACTCCCACATCTGGGTCAGTCAGAAGACGTGGGACTCCTTCAACGAGACCCAGCGGAAGCAGATCCAGCAGGCGGCAGACTTCGCGCTCCCCGCCGCGAGCCGCAAGGCGCTCGAGCTGTCCGCCGCCGCCGTCGGCGCGCTGCAGAAGGTGGGCGTCAAGTACCACGAGCAGGTGGACAAGAAGAGCTTCAGCACGATCGCGGCGCCGCTGCAGGATTCGCAGGCCCAGGAGCTCGGCAAGTACGCGGTGCAGCTCCTGGCGCTGGTGCGCGGCATCAAGTAGCGTGACCCCGCCCGCGGCGCGGGAAGGCCCGGCCCCGCAGCCGGAGAAGCGGGTCACGGTCCGCGCGCAGCGCCATCTGAAGTGGGCGGCGTTCGACTATCTGGAGCGGGGCCTGATGGTCCTCTGCGCCCTGCTGCTCCTTGGCTTCACGGTGTGCGAGGTGGCCGACGTGCTGTTCCGCAATCTCGGCCGGCCCTGGCTCAACGCCAACGAGTTCGCGGGCGGCCTCTTCACGTGGGGCGTGTTCCTCGGCATGGGCGTGGCGGTGCGGCGCGACCAGCACTTCCGGCTGACCGCGGTCGGCGAATCGCTCTCCGGGCGCAAGCGCCTCGTGGTCGAGTCGTTCAACCGGCTCGTCATCCTGGGCGTGGGCCTCTGCATGATCTGGTTCGGGTACCTGAACTACCTGAACGGCTTCGGCAGCTTCCTCATGCCCTCGGTCACGCCGATCGCGGTGCTCTACGCCGCCCTCCCGGTCGCGGGCGTCCTGATCAGCCTCTTCACCCTGGAAGAGCTCATCAACGGCTGGCGCCACGGCTTCCCCGCCAGACCCACCCTCCCGACGCTCCCGCCGATATGACCCCGCCACCTGGAACTACTGCGACCCGTGTGCGCCATGCGGTGGGGGGGCATGGGGGCGGAGCGGCGCCGCTCCCCCCCATTTAGATGGACCACAACTCCGTCGCCATCATCGTGATGGTGGTGACCTTCCTCTACCTGGGCTACCAGGGCGTGCCGGTGGCCTTCGCGCTGGCCGCGGGCGCCTTCGTGACCACCGCGTTCTTCACCAAAATCTCGCTGCCGTCGATGGTCGGGCAGATGTTCAACGGCATCAACTCGCTCGAGTTCCTGGCCATCCCGTTCTTCCTGCTGGCCGGCGACATGATGACCGCGGCCAACATCACCGAGCGGCTCATCCGGCTGGCCCAGGTCTTCGTCGGGCACTTCCGCAGCGGGCTGGCCCACGTGGTCAGCCTGTCGAGCATGCTCTTCGCCGGCATCTCGGGCTCGATGACCGCCGACGTGGCCGCGATCAGCACGGTGGTGATGCCGTACATGAAGCGCGAGGGTTACGATCCCGCCTTTTCCGCGGCCCTGGTGGCCTCGGCCTCCACCATCGCCGCGATGGTGCCGCCCAGCATCATGGCCATCGTCTACGGGGCGGTCGGCAACGTGTCGATCGGTGGGCTCTTCCTGGGCGGGGCGACGCCGGGGCTGATGGTCGGCGTCGGTCTCATGATCTACAGCTACCTGTTCGGGCCGCCGGGCCTCCGCAAGCAGCGCGCGACCTTCGGCGAGATGGCGGTCGCCGGACGGGCGGCGCTGCTGCCGCTCATGATCCCGATCATCATCATCGGAGGGGTGGTGACCGGCACCGTCACGCCCGCCGAGGCCGGGATGATCGCGGTGGTCTACATCCTGGTGGTGCTGCTGCCGCTCCTGAACCGCGGCCACCTCAAGCGGCTGCCCCACGACTTCATGGAAGCCGCGATCCTCTACTCGCTGCCCATGTCCGCGGTGGCGGCGGCGTCCGCGGTGGGATGGCTGCTCGCCTACCTCGGCGGGCCGGACATCGTACGGGGCTGGATCGAGGCGGTGGCCGGCGACAACCGCATCATCATCATGTACCTGATGGTGGTGGTGCTGACCATCGCGGGCGACTTCCTCGACGGCGTCCCCGCCATCGCCATCTTCATGCCGATCATCGTGGCGCTGACCCAGCTCGGCCACATCAACCCCGTGCACATGGGCGTGCTCATCATCGTGAGCCTGGCCTTCGGGCTGATCACGCCGCCCTACGGGCTCATCCTGCTCCTGTCCGCCACGATGGCCGGCGTGCCGTTCACGCGGGCGCTGCGCCAGTCGGTGCCGCTGTACGGGATCTTCTTCCTCGTGATCACGCTGATCATCTTCTTCCCGGACGTGGTGCTCTGGCTGCCCCGGCTGCTCATCCCCCAGTCCGTCGGCTGCTTTCCGAATCCGAGCGGCGTCGGCTACATCTGCCCACCGAGCTAGCACGTCCTCGCGCCACCGGCCGCGCTCGGGCCCGGTATACTGGAACGCCGGGAGGTCCTGGCGTGTACGTGACGGCGATGCGGATCGTGGTGGCCCTGCTCGTGGTGCTGGTCGCCGCGCCAGGCGGGCTCCTCGCCGGGCCCGGGGCCGGGCCTTCCGGCGCCTCCCGGACCTCGGGCGTCCAGACGATCCAGGACGGCGCGCGCCTCACCGGTCAGCTTCTGGTCGCCACCGACTCGCTGCGCGATCCCCGATTCGAGAGAACCGTCATCTACATGGTGCGCCACGACCGCAGCGGGGCGATGGGCGTGGTCGTCAATCGACCGGGCCCCGAGGTGCCGGTGGCCCCGCTGCTGCGGCAGCTCGGGCTCGACGACCAGGGGGTGACCAGCGACGTCCGCCTGAACTACGGGGGGCCGGTGGAGCCCGATCGCGGCCTCATGCTGCACACCGTGGAGTACGCGATCGAGGGGACCGAGCGCATCCGCGACGACGTCGCGCTGACCTCGCGCCCGGGGATCCTGGCCGACATCGCCCGCGGCGCGGGCCCGCACCGCTACCTGTTCGCGCTGGGCTACGCGGGCTGGGGGGCCGGCCAGCTCGAGGCCGAGATCGCCGCCGGCTACTGGATCACGGTCTCGGCCGACCCCGCCATCGTTTTCGACGACGACGCCACCACCAAGTGGGATCGCGCGACCGCCCGCCGGCGCGTGACGATTTGATCCGGTCTCAGTAGGTCGGGGCGGCGATGGACGCGATCAGGACGTTGAGGCAGGCGGGGAGCCCGGAGCGGAGCGCGCGGTCCAGCGCGGGCTCGAGGTCATCGGGTTGTTCCACGCATTCGCCGTACCCGCCCAGCGCCGTCGCGATCTGCTCGTAGCGCGACGGACGCAGCTCGCAGCCGATCGTCCGCGTCGGGCCATAGTGCTGGAGCTGGAGCTGATGCTCGGCGTTCCACCGCGCGTCGTTGCCGATCACCACCACGATCGGCAGGCCGTAGCGCGCGGCGGTGTCCAGCTCGAAGGCGTGGAAGCCGAAGGTGCCGTCGCCCAGCGCGGCGATCACCGGCCGGTCGGGATGGCGGAGCTTGGCCGCGATGGCCATGGGGATGGCGCTGCCGATCGCGCCCGCCACGCCGTTGGTCAGCCGCGGCTCGGTCTCGAGCCCCGCCTGGATCCACTGGCCGAACTCGCCGCCATCGGCGATCAGGAGCGCGCCGCGGTCGAGATGGGGCTGGAGCGCCGCGCACACCCGCAGCGGGTGGATGGGCGACTGCGCGGAGCGCCGCGCCGCCGCCCATTCCGCGGGCACGGTCTCGCGCGCACGCATCACCTCCTGGCCCCACCCCCGGTGGCTCCACGCCCGCCCTCGCGCGGCGGCGGCGAGCTGGTCGGCCACCACCGCCGGATCGGCCACGATCCCGGGCGCGGCGCCCGGAGAGAGCGCGGCGCCGTCGGCGTCGACCTGAACGACGCGGCAGCCGGACGACAGCGGAGGGGACTGGGCGAAGCGCAGCGTGAAGTCGGCCTTCTTGCCGAGCATGAGGAGCAGATCCGCCTCCTTGAATCGCGGCGCGGCCAGATGCAGCCACGGATCGTTGAGGCCGCGCGGGCTCTCCATGGGGAGCGCGGGCACGCCGGTCGCTTCGACGAGCCGCGCCGCGGCGCCGCGCCGCGCTCCGCGCGCCATCGCGGGGCCCAGCAGGATCAGCGGGCGGTGGGCGGCGGCCAGCTGCGCGAGCACCTGCTCGACGGCCTCCGCGGACGCCGTCGCCGGCGCGTCGACCCGCGGCGCGCGCGCCCCGCCGGCCGCGCCCACCGGCGCCTCGAGCAGATCGCCGGGTAGGCTCACGTGAACCGGCCCGGGCCGGCCGCTCCTCGCCAGCTCGAGCGCCGTCGCGATGTCCTCGCCGAGCCGCGCCGCGTCCTTGGCCATCCACGAGGCCTTGGCGGTGGGCGCGGCCACCGCGGCCTGGTCCATTTCCTGGAAGCCGCCGCGCCCGATCTGCCCGAGCGGGGCGTGCCCGCTCAGCAGGACCAGGGGCGACTCGGCCATCAGCGCGGTATAGAGGGCGGAGACCGCATTGCAGTGCCCGGGGCCCGCGGTGACGAGGGCCACCGCGGGCTCGTCGGTGAGGCGTCCCCACGCGTCCGCCATGTGCACCGCGGCGGCCTCGTGGCGCGTGTGGAGGATGGCGACCCGGCTGCCGATGGTGGCGTCGTAGAGCGACAGGATGTGGTTGCCGGAGAGCGAGAAGAGCCGGCGGACGCCAGCGGCTTCCAGCGCCTCCACCACCAGGTGCGCCCCGGTGCGGGTCAACGCACGCGCCCGCGCGCGGCCACCGGCCACACGCGCTCGACCTTGCCGTGTCGCACGCCGTAGATCTCGTCCACCATGTTGGTGACCACGCAGCAGTGGTTGGGCACCACGCTCACCGCCTCACCCACCGCCGGCCGCTCCGCGCAGGCCGAGAAGTCCACCACCGCGTGCTCCTCGGAGAGGTGCGTCACCTGCGCCTCCGGATACTCCATGAGATGGCCGTAGCCTTTCATGTGATAGAGGTCCGAGGTGAGCACCTTGCTGCCCGCGTCGAGCACACCGCGGTCGTCGGTGGGGCGGCTCACCACGGTGGCGCGCACGCGCATCGCGCACTGCTCCCAGGTGGCGGTGCCGGTAGAGACCACCATCGCGTCGTTGTAGACGCAGGTGCCGGCGCGGTGCTCGGTCAGCATCGGGAAGCGGTCCACCGTCGCGAGCGCGGGCGTGCCGCCGCCCGAGACCACCGGCACCGGGATGCCGGCCCGCTCGAAGAGGCGGAGGGCCCGCTCGAAGAACTCGCGCGTGTCGGGATCGCGGTTGGGGAACGTCATCAGCCCCTTGAAGCGGAGCCCGGGCCGCGCCATGGACTGCCGGGCCAGGGCCAGCGCCTCGTCCGGGGTCTGCACGCCGGTGCGGCGAAAGCCGGTGTCGCACTCGATCAGGAACTCGAGATCGACACGATGCCGCGCCGCCGCGTCGGAGAGCTCGCGGGCCACCACGTCGTTGTCGAAGACCACCGCGAGCCGCGGCACCCGCCGGGCCAGGGCCATCAGCCGCTCGGTCTTGGCGGGGCCCAGGATGTTGTAGGTCAGCAGCACGTCGTCGGCCACGCCCGCGTCGGCGAATACCTCGACCTCGCCGAGTTTCTGGCAGGTGATGCCGACCGCCCCCGCCGCCATCTGCATCCGGCCGATGTCGGGGATCTTGTGGGTCTTGATGTGCGGGCGGTTGGCGATCCGGTGCTGGTCGAGGTGGGCCTGCACGCGACGGATGTTGTCCTCCATCACGTCGAGGTGCACGGTGACGGCGGGGGTCTCGAGATCGGCGAGCGCGGTCATCGGGGGAGCCTCCTGGGGCCCGGGAGCGAGCTGGATGGCCCCGGCGCCGGCTCTCTTATACCAGAACTCGCGCGAGAAGGCGGTTGGCCCCGCTGCGCGAGCGACGTAGACTTCGCGCATGCTGGCGAAGGCGATCCCGCTCCTCATCGGGCTCGCGCTGTGCGCGGGGGCCGTCAGGCCCGCGCCGGTGTCGGCCCAGGACAACTTCGAGATCCAGGTCTACGGCTCGGAGACGGTGGCTCCCGGCAGCACCATGGTGGAGCTGCACAGCAACGTCGCCGCGGAGGGGAGCCGGCGGACGATCGACCATGTGCTCCGCACCCAGGGTGCGTTCCACGAGACCCTGGAGATCACCCAGGGCATCACCTCCTGGTTCGAGACCGGTTTCTACGTCTTCACGTCGATCCAGCCGGACACCACGTGGGAGTGGGTGGGCGACCACATCCGTCCCCGTGTGCGGGCGCCCGAGAGCTGGGAGCTGCCGGTGGGCCTGAGCCTCTCGGTCGAGCTGGGCTACCAGCGCCGCGCGTTCTCCACCGACACGTGGACGATGGAGCTGCGGCCGATCGTGGACCGGCAGTGGAAGGACTGGTACGTCTCGTTCAATCCGACCTTCGATCGGGCGATCAAGGGCGAGAGTGTCGGGCGCGGCTTCGAGTTCGCTCCCGCGGTCAAGGTCAGCTACAGCGTGACGCCGAAGGTGGCCGTCGGCCTCGAGTACTACGGCGCGCTCGGGCCGGTGACCCACCTCGATCGGGTCCACGACCAGCAGCACCAGATCTTCCCGGTGATCGATCTCGATCTGGGGCCCCGCTGGGAGTTCAACGCGGGCGTCGGGCTCGGGCTCACCCCGAGTACAGACCGCGTGATCATCAAGGTGATCCTGGGCTATCGCTTCGAGTGGGGCGGCGAGGGGCGGAAGTGAGTCGCCGGCCTCGCGTCAGCGACTGAGCGCCTTCCGCTTCCACAGCTCCCAGGGCCGACCGAGCGTGCCCCCGATCGAGGCCTCGGCGCGCCGGGCCTCTTCCGCGCTCAGATAGGTGACGGTCCCGCCGAGGGCCATCGCCTGCGCCTGCAGCCGGGCGTTCACCTCGGTGTAGACGCTGCGGAACACCGCCTGCGGGAGGCCGGTCCCTACCACCGCCGCGCCGTGGCCGCGCATCAGCACCACCGCGCGGGTGCCGAGCGCCTGGGCCAGGGCCCGGCCGAGCGCGGGGGTGCGCACCAGCATGTCGGTGTCGCCCGCGGCGGCGCGGATGTCCCAGACCGGCACGCCGTCGGCGAGAAAGGCGCTCATGTGATAGAGCGGCCGCAGCGGGACGCCGGTCGCCCCGAACGGGATCACCGAGGGCGAGTGGTTGTGCACGACCGCCCGGATCTCGGGTCGCGCGCGGTAGATCTCGCTGTGAATGAATCGCTCGAGGTAGCTCGTTCGGCCCCGAGAATTCACCGGCTCGCCGTCCAGGTCGTACTCCATGATGTCGGCGGCGGTCACCAGCTCGGGCGCCAGCGAGCGCGACATGAGGAAGCGATTGGGATCGCGGTCGTGCCGCGCGCTCACGTGGCCATAGCCGTCGACCACGCCCTGGTCCACGAGGATGCGGTTGGCCGCCACCAGGTCCTCGATGAGCTGGGCATTGGCGGGGCCGGCGGAGGCGGACTGGGCGGAGGCACGGCGCGGGGCGGGGAGGGCCCAGGCCAGCGCCAGCGCGCCGCCGGTGACGAAGCGCCGTCGGGTCACGTCGCTCATGGAGCCTCCTAGGGGGCCGAGACGGTCTGCGTGCCGCTGCTCGACGTCACGGTGAACGCGCTCTCTCCCTGGCGGGTATAGACGTAGACGCTCCAGCCGGTGGGCGGCGCCGGGATGGAGCCGAGCACCGGGCCGCAGGGCGCGCCGGAGACGGTGGTCTGGGTGGTGAGGGCCTCGATCGACTCCGGGAGCGTGCCGCAGGAGGCGCGATACGTGTTGATCGCGTTCGCGATGGTCTGCACGTCCGTTCGTGCCTTGGTGGTGCGGGCCATCGGGATGTCCTCGCGGATGGCCTTCTCCTCTCGCTCGCAGCCGACGAGCGCGAGCAGGAGTCCCGCGAGTATCGTCACCCGCCCCAGCGTGCCCACCGCGTCCATCCTTTCCGATTCGAGAAAATCCGACGCGTCCGCCGATCTGTGACAGAATCATACGCCGCCCGGACGATTCGACCAAGTTACGGCCCTCACACCACAAGGAGCGCACGATGAGCATCAAGCGACACGGCGTCGGTCCCCGCCTGAGCCAGGCGGTCGTTCACGGCAACACGGTCTACCTGGCCGGCATCGTGGCCGGCGATCCCTCGGCCGACGCCAAGGGGCAGACCGAGCAGATCTTGAAGAAGATCGACGAGCACCTGGCCGCGACCGGCAGCCACAAGTCGAAGCTCCTCGCCGCCACCATCTACGTCGCCAACATGGCGCTCTACAGCGAGATGAACTCGGCGTGGGACGCCTGGGTGGATCCGGCCAACACGCCGGCCCGCGCCACGGTGGAAGCGCGGCTGGCCACCCCCAAGTACCTGGTCGAGATCATGGTCACCGCCGCGATCTGAGCCGGGCCTTGGCCGCCCGGCCGCGGTGGCGCTACGAGCCCAGGAGCCCGACGCTCCGCGAGTCGGCGGTCTGCGCGCGGCCGGCGGCGCCCGCCGGCGTCGCGGCCAGCTTCTGTAGCTGCGGCATCACGTCCTTGGCGAAGAGCCGCATGTTCTGTTCGGCGTCCTCGCAGGGCATGCCCGCGTAGCTGAACACGCCCACGTAGTGGCTGTTGCCGGTGCGGGCGTGGATGTCGACGATCTTCTCGTAGCACTGCTCGGGCGTGCCCCACACCTGCAGGTTCATGAAGTAGTCGATGACGGTGTCGGTGCCGTACTGGTGGATCTTCTCCGCCATCTTGCCGTAGTACTCGTAGCCCTTGGTGTGGGCGAGATGGTCGCCCTGGAACTGGTAGTGGTCGAGCACGGTCTGGTAGTAGCCGCCGATGTAGCGGCGCGCCATCTCCTCGGCGCGGGCCGCGCTCGTGTCGCAGAAGGTCCAGCCCGCCGAGATCGGAGGCGGCGCGTCCACCCCGTTGACCTGGCGATAGACCTCGCGGTAGGCGTCGAGCTCGCGCGCGACTTCCTTCCACGGCTTCTGGGGAATGATCAGGATGCCCACGCCCAGCTCGGCCATGATCCGCACCGACTCCGGGGAGACCGCCGCGGCGTAGGTGCGGCCGCGGAAGCTCTTGAACGGGGCGGGCCGGATCGCCGCGCGCGGTTGCTTGACGAAGGTGCCGTCGTACTCGCAATAGCCGCTCTCCAGCCCGCGCAGCAACATCTCCGCCGACTCCACGAACCGGGACCGCGACTCGTCCATCGACAGGCGGAAGCCGTCGAACTCCACCTTACCCGCGCCGCGCCCCAGTCCCAGGATCAGGCGCCCGCCCGAGAGGTTGTCGAGCATCGAGACCTCCTCGGCCACCCGCATCGGATCGTGCCAGGGCAGTACGACGACCATCGAGCCGAGCTGGGCGCTACGGGTGCGGCCGGCCATGTAGGAGAGGAACTGCAGGACGTCGGGGCACATGGTGTAGTCCGTGAAGTGATGCTCCACGCCCCACACCGACTGATAGCCGAGGGGCTCGGCCAGCTCGGCGAGCCGGAGCTCGTTCAGGTAGACGTCGCGATCGCTCTGCTGCTTGCCCGGATTCTGGAAGACGGCGGCCATCCCGACGTGCATGGTGGGTTCCCCCTCGCGGGGATCGTACGCGAGGGGGAACCCACCGGGCAAGCCGGGATCAGGCGACGCGCTTGAGCGTCCTCGCGGGGGCCGGAGCCTCCTCGCCGCGCCGGACCACCAGCTCGTAGCCGCGGGGTACGCGCGCCAGCAGAACCGGCCACACGTCCTCGAGCATCCACTCCCAGCCGCCGGGCACGGACACGACCACCTGTCCGCGCGCCCACAGGCTGCGCGGTGTCACCTGCACCGAGACGAACGACTCACCGCCCAGGGTCCGGTCCACGAGGGACTGGACGTAGGCGCGGACCGACAGGGCGGCGGACTCGGTGTGATCCCGCCGCACGCGCCAGGCCAGTGGGCCAACCACCAGAGCCAGCCCGATCACCGCTGCCGCAACGATCTCGATCATGGCTATCTCCTCCCGCCGATTGAGATGCGTGGCTGGGGATTGGAGATTCCGACATGCCGACGGGGAATAGCCTGAATCCCTCCCCCGGTCGTCCCCCTCTAAAGGGCGTGCAAGAAGGAGGAAGATGATGAATGCAAAGCGAATTCTCGTTCCGTTGGACGGCACGGAGTCGGCGGAGGTCGCAGCGACCCTCGCGGCGGACTTGGCGCGGGGTAGCGGAGGAGATGTCCGTCTCCTCCAGGTGTATCCGGTCCCCGAGCACCGGGTGAGCAGCAGCGGTCGCGTGGTCGCCTACGCCGATCAGGAGATGGAGCGCATCACCGCGGAGGGCCGCGACTATCTGGAGAGCGTCGAGGCCCGTCTGGCGCCGATCGCCGCCGAAGGTGTCGTCCGATTCGGCGAGCCCGCTCAGGAGATTCTCGTCGAGGCCGAGGCCTTCGACGCCGACCTGATCGTGCTCACGACGGATCGGCGGAAGAGCTGGCTCGGTCGCCTCACGGGCGGCGGGCTCGGCGAACAGCTGCTGCACGCCTCGCCGGTTCCGGTGGTGCTGGTTCGCGCCGCGTAGTCTCGCGACGCCTGGCGTCGGCTCGGGTCGGCGTCAGGCGCCGCGGCCTCGTCCGTATCCCTCAGTCGTAGAGCCGGCCGCGCTGCAGCTTGCGATGGCAGTGAAACAAGGTGTACTCGATCGCCCGCGCGGACACCCCGATGGCCCGCGCGTGTCCTCGTAGCCGGGCCAGGTATTGCTCCCACTGCGCGACCGTGAAGGCGCGTCCGCGCCGGTTCGCGGAGACCGACCGGATGCTGAAGAGCAGCTGCCAGCAGCGGATGTCCAGCACGCCGTAGCGCCGCGGGTCGATCAGGGTGAGGATCGCCGAGGCGGTGGCCACGCTCACCCCGGGCAGCGCGATCAGCTGCTCCATGCGCGCGCCCTCGCTGGGCGCGCCGAGAGCCGCCGCGGAGACGCGTCGGATCACCGCGGCGCTGCTCCGCTCGTAGTGACCGCGGGCTCGCGGGCTCTTCCACCGGCACATCGCCAGGAACTCCGCGCGGGTGAACCGGCCCGCGCGCTTGACGTGGGCGAGGCGGCGGATCAGCGCCACGGTGGGCGCGTGTTCCTCGGTGACGAGCTCGCGCCGCAGCAGCGCGCGCAGGCTCCGATAGGGCACCCGCTTCAGCGCCACCGCGCGTGTCTCCCTCCGTTGCGCTCTCGATCCGGAAGCCGTATCGTACCGCCCATGACCGAGCCCTTCGTCACGCTCCCCGAGATCCACCGGGCCGCCCGCGCCCGCCTGCCGCGCACGTCGTACAACTTCGGCGCGGGCGGCACCGAGACCGAGACCACGCTCCGGCGCAATCGCCGCTCGCTTCGGCGGCTGGCCATCCGCCAGGACATCCTAGTGGACGTGCGGCACATCGACCTGACGTCCTCGCTGCTCGGCATCCCGCTCTCCTGGCCGGTGGTCATCGCGCCCATGGGCGGGCTCGTGCTCTTCCATCCCGAGGGCGACTGCGAGATGGCGCGCGGCGCCGCCAAGGGCGACACACTCCAGTTCCTGAGCGGCGCCACCGGGTGGTCGGTGGAAGCGGTGGCGGCGGCCGCTCCGGGACCGAAGATGTTCCAGCTGTACCACATGGGGGACCGGGCGTGGGTGGCGGACCTGCTGGCCCGCGTGGAGGCCTCGGGCTATCTTTCGGTCTGCCTGACGGTGGACGTCCAGGTCTACAGCCGGCGCGAGCGGGACATCCTCGCGCGCTTCAGCCCGCGCGCGGCCATGCTGAAGGCCCCGAACCCGCGGCCGCCCGATTCCGACTACCCGGCGCGTCTCACCTGGGCCGACGTGGACTGGCTGCGCAAGACCACGCGCCTGCCGATCGGCCTCAAGGGCATCATGACCGCGCGCGATGCGCGGCGTGCGGTCGAAGCGGGCGTGGAGCTGATCTGGGTGTCCAACCACGGTGGCCGCCAGCTCGACTCCACCCAGGCGAGCATCGACGCGCTGCCGGTGGTGGCGGAGGCGGTGGGAGGCGCGGCCAGCATCGTGGTGGACGGCGGGTTCGCGCGCGGCACCGACGTGATCAAGGGCATCGCGCGCGGCGCCGACGCGGTCGCGATCGGGCGCACCGCGCTGTGGGGGCTCGCGGTGGACGGCGCGGCCGGTGTGGCCTGCTCGCTCGATATCCTGCGCCGCGAGCTGCGCACGTCGATGGCCCTGGCCGGCCAGACGAGCGTGCGCGGGCTCGCCCCGGACGTGGTCTTTCGCGTGGACTGAGCCGCCGCGGCGCGACGACTCAGTCCATCCCGCGGAAGCGGCTATTGCATCGGCGAGTACGCGGTTGGCCGGAGGATCTGCGCGGTGAGCTTCCGCACCAGCGGACCGTTCTTCTCGGTCTCGGCGAACTGGGCGAGGCGGTCCTTGTCGGCGACGAAGCCGCTCCACTTCTTCTCGCGGTCGGCGAGGCTGTCGTAGGCGAGGATGTAGAGGAGCTGATCCGAGGAGCCGCCCAGCTCGTTGGTCCAGAAGCCCACGACCTGGATCCCGTGCTTCTTGAAGTAGCCCAACGTGATGTCGGCGAAGCGGCGATTGAGATCGGGGAGCCGGCCGGGCATCGCGTGATAGGTGCGGAGCTCGTACAACATGACAGGGCCTCCTGGGCGCGTCGTGGGTGCTGTCTGCCGCGACTCTAGGCACGGGCGCAGATGGTGTCAAGCCACCACGGAGCGAGAACCTACATGACCCACGGATCCGATCGCCTCTCCCGCGCCGCGTCGCTCGTCGCCCGTGTCGGCCTCGCGCTGACCCTGCTCGGTGTGCTCGCCCTCGTGCTGTCGGGTCTCGGGAGCCGATGGGACTGGTGGAATTTCCGCGTCGGCTTCGTGATCTTCCGCTGGACTCTCTACGGCGGGCTGGTCACCGTCGTGGTCGCCCTGGCCGGGCTCGTGCTCGGGCTGCTCGCGCGAAGGGGCCGCTCGCTGCTGATCTCGCTCGTGACCCTGGTCCTGCTCGCGTCGGGAGCGGTGGTGCCGGTCACGCACCTGCGCGCTGCGGGCCGCGTGCCGCCCATCCACGACATCACCACCGATCTCGACGATCCCCCGCGCTTCGTGGCGGTGCTGCCGCTCCGGCGGGGCGCGGCCAACTCCGCCGACTACGCGGGAGCCGCGCTGGCCGCGCAGCAGCGCGCCGGCTATCCCGACCTGGAGCCGGCGCGCTTCGCGGCGGCTCCGGATCGCGTGCTGGAGCGGGCCACCGACGTGGCCCGCGGGCTCGGCTGGGAGATCGTGGCGGTGGCGCCGGGGGAGGGACGACTCGAAGCGACCGACCGGACGCGCTGGTTCGGCTTCCGCGACGACATCGTCGTCCGGGTCCGGCCGGACGGCGCGGGGAGCCGGGTGGACGTCCGGTCGGTCTCGCGGGTGGGACGCAGCGATCTCGGCACGAACGCGCGCCGCATCCGGACCTATCTGGTGGCGCTGTCCGCCGGGCTCGGAGTCGAGGCGGCGACCCGGTAGTCCGGGGGACCGCTCCCGCGCGGGGCGAGACGCTCAGGCGACCGGGATCGCGACCTTCTGGACGAAATCCCGCCGGAGCGTGAGGCCGAGGCCGGGACCGGCGGGAGCCAGCACGTACCCGTCCTCGAGCTCGACGCGCTCCTCCACGAGGTCGTTGAGCAGCGGGTTGTGGCCGCGCGAGAACTCGAGCACGTTCACGCACGGGGTCGAGACGGCGAGGTGCAGCCCCGCCGCGAAGAGGATGGCCGAGCCCCAGAGATGCGGCGCGACCGTCAGATCGTGCGCGGCGGCGAGCGCCGCGATGCGCTGGGTCTCGGTGATGCCGCCCGCGATGGCCACGTCGGGCTGGCAGACGTCGACCGCGCGGGCCGCGATCATGTCGCGGAAGGCGAAGCGCGTCTGCTCGCTCTCGCCCGCCGCGATCGGGATGTCGGTGGAGGCGCGCACCTCGGCCTGGCCCTCGAGGTTCTCGGACGAGACCGGCTCCTCGAACCAGGCGAGGTCGCAGTCCTCGACCTTGCGGGCAAAACGCATCGCTTCGCGCGCGCTCCAGGTGCCGTGCGCGTCCACCATGATGCCGACCTCGGGCCCGAGCGTCTCGCGCACCTCGCGCACGCGCGCCGCCGAGTCGTCCACGCTCCGATCTTGAAGCCCCACCCGCAGCTTCACCGCGCGGTGGCCGCGCTCGACGTACTGGGTCATCTGCTTGCCGATCGCGCCGACCGGCGCCCAGCCCCCGCTCGCGTAGGCGGGAATGCGGTCGCGGTAGCGCCCGCCCAGCAGCCGCCAGACCGGCTGGCCGACCGACCGGCCGAGCAGATCCCAGAGCGCGATGTCGATCCCGCTGATCGCGCTCATCGCGAGCCCGCGCCGCCCGATGGTGGGAAACGTGCGCCCCTCCCGGGTCGCGTAGCGCGCGCGGGTGCCGCTGTAGAGCAGCTCCCAGATCGCGGTGACGTCGCGCGGATCCCGCCCCACGATGGCCGGCCCCAGCTCCTCGCGGATGAGCGTGACCATCGCCGCGTAGTTGCCGAGATTGCCGACCGCGGCCTTGGCCTCGCCCAGGCCCACGAGCCCCGCGTCGGTCTCGATCTCGACGAGGCACATGTTGAAGGTGTCGTTGCGCCCGAAGTCGCTGACGTGGGTGTGCTCGGCGGGGATCGGCGCGCGGAGCCAGGTGGCACGGACCGCGGTGATCTGCACGGTGCTACGGTTCCCGGCTGATCAGCAGGCGGAAGCCGCGGAAGCGCTTCCGGAGCATCATGCGGACGAGGAGCGGTCCGCCGACGAAGACCGCGATCAGGGTGCCCGCGGCAACCGCCACCGGCTGGAGCCAGTCGCGAATCGGCGCCCCGGCCAGCGCGAAGATGATGCCGATGGGTGCGCCGACCGCCACGCCGAGGACAAGGTTGATGAGCGTCCCGCGCCACGCGAGGAGCCAGGTGATCCTGAGGAGGGTCCCGTAGCCGATGCTCGTGGGCTCGTTCATGATTGGCCGCGCTACGATTCCACGTAGTCCTTCAGGTTGAGGCGCTTCCACACCTCGGGCGGCACCCGGTGCCGCGGGGTATAGCCGGCGAGCGAGGGCTTGGCGGTCGCGTCCACCCCCCACTTCCCGGAGTAGCCGTCTTCCTTGGTCGAAGGATCCAGGTCAGAGCCGCGCGCGTGGGTGATGATCGTGATGTCGCGGTCGGGCTGGCAGCGCGTGGCGATGGCCCAGGTCACCTGACGGTCGTCGAAGATGTTCACGTCCTGGTCCACCACGACCACGCGCTTCATGTAGAGGTCGGCGCCCAGCACGGCCAGGATCGCGTTCTTGGCCTGGCCGATCAGCCGCTGCTCGAGCGAGACGTAGCAGGTGAAGGGCGCGGGTACCCGCACCGCCTTCACCGACGGCACCATGGCCCGGACCGCGCGATAGAGGTTGGCCTCCATCGGGATCGTCGAGAGCAGCATGTGGTCGAGGTGCGCCACCGTGATGTCCTGGAAGTAGGCGCCCCGCCGGTGGGTGATGGCCTTCACCTGCACCACCTCTCGGTTGCGCTCGCCCAGGCTGTAGCCGGTGAACTCGCCGAACGGCCCCTCCGGCGTGCGGGCCCCGGGCTGGATCTCTGCCTCGATGATCATCTCGGCGTGCGCGGGCGCCAGCACGTCGGAGGTCTCGCACTTCACGAGCTCGAGCGGCTCGCGCAGCAGCGCGCCCATGATCGCGCGCTCGTCCTCGTCGATGGAACCGATGGCGAGCGCGCCGAGCGCGATGGCCGGATGCACGCCGATGGCGAAGGCGACCGGCAGCGGCTTGCCCAGCGACTCCGCGATGCGCTGGAACTCCCAGAGGTGCTTGCCGAGGGTCAAGTGGATGGAGGTGCGATCACGCCCCTGGATCATCAGCCGGTTGTAGGCGCAGTTCCACGTCTCGCTGGTCGGGTCCTTGGCGAACGAGATCGCGGAGGTGACGTAGGCGCCCGCGTCGCCCTCGTGGTGGAGGATCTGGGGCAGATCGTACAGGTTGATGCGGTCGCCGGTGAGC